>Ga0222713_10001992_pt1 | contig 22144 bp, 5 predicted proteins | sample C33_649DmetaG_FD_165061 | JGI IMG/M metagenome (GOLD analysis project Ga0222713, IMG submission 165061) | Estuarine water microbial communities from San Francisco Bay, California, United States - C33_649D | ecosystem: Environmental > Aquatic > Marine > Unclassified | place: USA: California...
AATATACTCTGATGCACAACAAAGCTATTCTGATAACAGAGTTAATAGTTGGTTGATATATCGTCCAGTGAGTTTCTTTGACTTCCCACAAAACTATGGTCAGTTGATATCATTAGATGGTATTCAGAACAGAGCTACATTAGCTAGATTTGAGAACAAGACATTGTTGTATGGTAACCTATTAACAATAGATACAAGTAACCCTCAAGCAGCTTATTTAGGTAATCCTTCATTATTTGGTGCAACTCCTCCAATAGACTATGCTGAGACAGACTTAGGATATGTAGGATCTCAAAATAAGTTCTTGCTTAAGATACCTAATGGACAGATTACTGTGGATGCCAAGAGAGGTCAAGTGTTTTTGATTGTAGGAACCCAAGCTATGGATATCTCAGGATTTGGTTCTGGCTTGAACAGATTTTTCACAGACCATTTGGCATTTGAGATATTGAGATACTTCCCTACAGCTAATACAGATAACCATTTCAATGGTATTGGTTTACATGGTGTATTTGATAGTAAGTTTGAGAGAGTTATAATCACTAAGTTAGACTATATTCCTCAGCCAGGTAAGCAGATATACTATGATGACACTGAGCAAAAGTTCTACATAAACAGACCTGTAGCTGGCAATACATATGTTAAAACATTTGTAAACTTGACAGATACAGAGTATTTCTGTAATAAATCATGGACTGCATCATTCAACTTGAATACAAAGAGTTGGGTGAGTTTCCATACATACCTTCCTAATTTCTACATAGGAGAAAACAACTTCTACTATTCTGGATTGAATGAAGGTTGTGATATGTCAGCAGTGGCAGTTGTAGAGATTCCTTCTTCAACCACTACCACTACTACCACAGCTACTCCTTTAGATTGTAGCTTAAATGGTACAGCAGTTTATGTTGCTCCTGCAACTACAACAACAACTACTAGTAGCACAACTAGCACTACTACTAGTACGACCACAAGTACAACTAGTACAACTAGTACAACAACTACAGCACCTCCTGAATCTCTTTATAGATATAGTTCAGCAGGCTCTGAAGATGCTTGTGGTACTGGATTAACAATGACAAATGTTGTACTAACTGACCCACCTTTCTGTTCTGCAACTTCAATTTATTGTACAGAATTTGAAATAGAATTAGCTGGTGCAACAGTATGGGTTCGTACAGGTACAAGTTTTAGAACTGCAACAATTGATGATCCTAACACATTAGGTATAGCTACATTTACAGGAACATGTGAATTGTGTATAACTACTACTTCAACAACTACAACACTTCCTCCTTTCACAGCAAATATATCTACTATTAGTGAGGCTGATGCGTGTAGTGCTCCTGAATTAACTAACTTAACATTTTATGGCAATGGTTTAAATGCTTGTGATAGTACAAGTGCTACAATGAGTAGTACGTTAGCTGCATACTTAAGTGATAGTCAACCATTCTATATCAATGATAGAGTTGATGGTGTATTCTATTCTAGTGAATGGGTAAGAGTTGGTACAACAACTACTTGTACTCGTGTGACTGCATGTGTTGAATGTATTTAAAATAATATAAATGGCTAAAACAGTAATAATAAGATTAACTTGTGCAGGTGGTAGAACAGGACCCTTTGATATCTCTGATAACTTAGGGACTGTCTTGGGCACTGACATAACTAAACAAAATCTAATTGATGGATACACTGTTAGTGTAGCTGATGCTGTGACACAGATTGTTATAACATCTGCAGGAAAGTGTACCAATGCTATTACTGTTAACATTGGCACTGCCACTATAGAAGAGTTAGCTGCATTACCTTATGTAGAATGTAACACAGCTTCTTTGTGGAGACACCTAACTGATGTAGTTAACTACAACAAGTACTATGGTAATGTAGAACCTTATATTATAGAGTATCCATTTGCATATCAAACATATGATGAGATACTTCAGAATGTTAAGGATTACAGTAAGGTATATAACTATCTACCTATTCCAGATGGTGTGTATAATGATAATGCTCAGGTACAGGTTGATAATCAATGGTTTAACAAAGCTGTATTGTATAATGGACAACAATCCACAGGTATACTTGAATTGGTACCAAAGCCAATGCACAACCTAAAACAATACTTAGCTTATCCAATATACAATGAGTTTAGCAAAACTATCACCTATACTAAGTCAGATAATTTCTATCAATATAATACTTTTTGGGGGTTAGTTAAAAGTAAATCAGTACCTTTGTTTAGTACAACTTGTGAATCTTTATCAATAGATAAGGTTGTAAACCAGGCTAATATGGATTATGGAAAACGTTCATTTAAGAAAGAACCATTAAGAGCAAAAGACTTAAAGGTTAGACATATTCTTGATAACAGTTCTGAGGCTCATATTGTTTCTCAATTTATTGTTGCACCATCTCAAATCTCTTACAAATAATGGCTAACTGGTTAGACAAATATGAACAAGGAGGATTAGTCTTAAACAAGAAGACTAAGGACAACTATGGTAAGAAAGAGAATGCTAATGCAGGACATTCCACTGCTGGTCCAGGTTGGATAGGAGAAGGAACAACAAACAAAGGATTTAATTATAATGGAGCATGGGGAGGCACTATGCAGATGGGTGGTTCTCTACCAGGTGCTGTAGGATTCATGTATGCACGTACACAGAATCCTGCTCCAAGTAATGGCAAATATGCTAAGAAAACATTAGCTAGTGCTCAAGATGGAAAAGCTATCCAACAAAAAAGATATAATGAATTATATGCTCCAATAGAAAATAAAGTATTTGATGCTGTAGGAACACAAGATAATTATGATAGACTTCCAAGTTCAACTAGAGATTTTCTTGATAAAACTATAGCAGGTTTTTCTGTTGCTTCTAATAGAAACATACCTCCTATGGACCCAATTATTAAAGAGGTTCAAGATAAAGTACAGAAGTTACCTAAAGAAGAACTTACTAAACTATTAAATACTAATTGGTCTAAGATGGGTCTTGCAGGTGCCATGAAAAATACACCATCAAGTGTTAGTTACTTAGACATGTTAAAGTATGTAAATCACTTTAATAAATTAAAGAAGAAAGGCTACACACTACAGAATGGTGGAGAGATGGAATACTATCAAGATGGCTTAGACTTCAAACCTAAAAGTATTAGTAAGAAAGGTAAGAAGATCATTAAAGATAACATGGGTCAATGGGCTCACCCAGGTGAGGTAACAGAGATAGGTTCTCCTGATATCACCATGCAGGGAGTTGACTATCCTGTTCTTGGCATATCTGATACAGGTGATACACAGATGATGTATCCTGATCAAGATTATAAGTTTGATGGTGAGAAGGTTACAGAATATCCAATGGCTCAAGATGGTAAAAATCTTAGTAAAGAACTACAGAAAGAAGCTGAAGAGAGGTTAGAAAGGATGAAGCAACCTAAGGCTACTATATCTCAGTACACTCCTAAGAAAGGAGAACAAGCTAAGTTTGATAAACAAAAGTTACAAAGAATAGCTGAAGAGAATGCACCATTAAATAAGTTTGCTAGATCTAAAGCAGCTGGTAATCTAGAAGATGCAGTAATTTTTGCAGCAGACATTATGACTCTTGGTGAAGCATCTTTAGCATTAAAAAATGTTGCTAAGCCTGCATTAAAAGCAGCTGCTAAATATGCTACAGAAAAGACAGCATTAAAGAATGCTTACAAGTTAAACCCATATGCATTTAAACCTACAGAAGGAATGATGTATAGAGGCATTGGTAAAGAAGGAATGGAAGATGCATTAAAGAGTGGTGTGTTTAGAGCTAAACAAAATGTAACTCCTACTAGTATGGGTAAATTTAATACTACTAGACAATTTAGTAAAGCTTATTATAGTCCTAGGTTTGATATAGCAGATCAATATGGAAAAGGATACATTGCTGAGGTACCAAGAGGAGCTTCTGACTGGGGTAAAAGATATGGTAAAAAAGAATGGAGTCAAATAGCTCAAAGAGATATACCTATAACTGAAGGTAAAGTTTTACAGAAAGATTGGTTAAAAAGATATAAAGAAGTTCCTAAACCAACTGCTTCAGAACAAGTTATAAGAGGTCCAATTCCTGCTCCTTACAAAGGAACAACTTTACCTTATGATAACATTGGATATAAGGAACCAGCAACAGGAGAATTAGCTCCATACATGACACCAGAATTTGAAGCTATTCCATATAGTGAATTACCTAAAACTGTATATCATGGTGGTCCTAGTGTTATTTCAGACGTAGATGCTATTAGAACAACTAGAGAAGGATTGCCTATTCAAAGTGCAACTTCTCCAACTTCAAGAGGATTCTATGCAACTCCTAATACTTGGATGCATATGGAAGGTTCTCCAAATCCTTTTAGAGATGTAGAAGGATTTTATCCAAAACTTGCTAGTGAGAATGCTGAAAACTATGCAATGGGAAGAGGGGATGCATACATACATGGAGGTGAGTTTGTTGAAAATCCTAGAATAGTTGACTGGAAAACATTTAGTCAAATGGAACCAGTTAAGAATCTTAATCCTGACTTTAGAAGACTAAGTCCTGAGGCTGCTAAAATAGCAGAAGATCTTGGTATATATGGTCTTAGAGATAATAGTGAATATAACATTCTTAATCCACAAAAGGTTTTTAAATCATTTAAACCTGCATATAAAAATCTGGGTAAAGGTTGGGAAAAATATAACAAAGGTGGCTGGTTAAACAAATATAAATAAATCATACAATAGAGTATAATATGAAAGACCAAATATTAAAGATTGCTAAAGTTAAATCTGAAAAGGAATTCTACAAGAAGTATCCTACAGAGGAAGCATTTATGAAAGCTCATGGTAAAGCATTTAAGAAAGCTGCTATGGGAAGTAAGATGGTTAATGACCAGTTACACCAATTGACTAGTTGGGATAATGTTCCTATGGCTCAGGGAGGTATTGATTTGTCCCCAGTAAAATCATTTCAATCTCCAGGGATGCCTACTATGGCTGGATTAAATTCTAAGTTATCTGATCCTGGTTTCCAACAGCAAGCTATTAAAAATGTAGAAGCATCTGCTCCAGGAGCTGGATTTGATGCAGCAGGTGCAGGTATGGCTGCTTTGAATGCAATACCTGGAATCATTGCTGGTGCAGAAGCAATAGGTGCACAGAAGAAAGCTATCAAGAAAGCTGATCAAGCATCTAGATTATCAGGACTTGCTGCTCAAGCTGCAGGTATGAGAGAAAGAATTGAACGTAAGTATGTAAGACCAGAAGATTCTTTGTTACAACCAGGACAAATGGGCAACCCTTATGGTGCTGGTACAAACTACTTAGCTGCTGAGAATGGTACAATGATTGGTGGTAATCCCACAGAGATTCAAAATACATATGCTCCTACAAATACCATATATACTGATTTAGGATTTGAACCAAAAGGTGAAACATTAAAACAATATAGACATGGTGGTGAATTGCCCAAAGCAGAATTAGGAGATTACTTCCAAGATTCTGGTCAGGCACAAATTGGTAGTTCTGTAGGTAGTGCTGTTGGTAGTATATTTGGTCCTGTAGGAAGTGCTGTTGGTTCTATGGTAGGTAAAGTGGCAGGTAACTTATTAGGTGGTGCTAAAGATGCTAGAGAGTTAGCAAAGTTCAAAGGTCAAACTGAAGCAAACACACAACAAGCAGCATGGCAAAATACTTTACAAGGTCAGTTTAGTGGATTCATGGAAGATGGTGGTAAAGTAGGTAATGAATATAAATGGGTTAGTCATACGTGGGAACCACAAGTGATTGCTAAGTTTGGTGAATACAATGTTAAAGATTTATTAAAACCTCCTCATGATGCAGACATGTTACGTGCAGGTGGACATTTAAAAGAATATAAAGCTCCTAGTGCAGAAGCAATGTTTACTGGTAGACCAGCATTACAACCATTAACAATGGATAATGGTGGACGTATGACATCTACTAATATGATGTTTGATACAGACAAATATCCTAGAGCTAAAAATGGTAAAGAGTCAGATATGAATGGTGACTTAGAAGTAATTGAAGGTGGTAAGGCAGAAACTATTTCTTATAATCCTTATTTACCAGATGGTGGTGAAACTGTAATGTTCAAAGGTAGATCACATGACAATGGTGGTATTCCTATTAACTATGGTGAGAATGGTGTAGAAGTAGAAGGTGGAGAACCAGCTGTTAAGTTACAAGATGGTGGTCAAGAAAGTAACATGGTAGTTTTTGGTAATATGAAACTATCTAAGTTTGCTGCTGATGAGTTAGGTTTATCTAAAGCTAAAGGTAAGAAGTTTAAACACGTTGCTGAAGAAATAAGTAAAGTGGAAAACAAACAAAATAAAATAATAGACAGAGCCACTGAAACAGCTGATATGACTACAGGAAATAGTGGCTTTGATCAATTGAAATTAAATACAAGTCAAGCTCAGCTTATGGGAGCAAATATGAAATTAAAGAACTCAGCTATTTTAAAACAAAACTTAGCTGCTGTTCAGAATGCTATTCTTGATACAGCTAGTGAGTTAGGAGTAAAGAGTGATAAGTTAGCTGAAGGTAAGATTGAAAAAGAAACAGATCCACGAATGATAGCACAGACAGGTACAAATGTTCCTTACAGTGGCACTCCATTTTCAGATGCATCTGAGCTATATCCTGGTCCTACTCCTAGAGAGTTAGTAACCAATGTTGTATCTGATGCATTAAAAGGAGTTCCTGTTATGCAAGAATACACTCAAATACCTTATCTACCAACAAGTGGATCAACTAGTGTGTTACCTGAGGTTACAGTAACTAGTGACAAACTAAGCAGCACAGCTAACTTATCTCCTATATCAGGAGATGGTGGAGATGGTAAATCAAAGTTTGATTGGAAAGGTTTAGGTCAAATGGCTTTGTCCAACCTTGCTCCATTCTTAAGACCTAGAACTAAATTACCTCTTGATCCTGAAGAACTATATCCTGAATACTTTGCATTGGGTACCAATCAGTTAGAACCTGTACAGGCTCAAACATATCAACCAATGTTGGATACTCCATATGATATTTCTTTAAATGATCAGATTAATGCTATTGATTCTCAATCTAGAGCAGCTATTAGAGCAGCAGGTTCAAATCCAGCTGCCCAAGCAATGATTATGACGCAAGCATTAGAAGCTAAGAACAAAGTATTGGGAGAACAAACAAGAATCAACCAGGCTAATAAGATGGAGACCTATAATAGAAATAGAGCTTTATTGAATGATGCCCAACTTAAAAACTTACAAATTCTTGATAACCAATACGTTAGACAAGCTCAAGCTAAATCTAATACTAAAGCTCAGACTCTTGAAGCTCTTAAGTCTATTGCTGCTAAAACTGCTCAAAATAAACTTGAGAACAAAACATTGAACGTTTATGAGAATATGTACAACTACAGATTCTCTCCAAGTGGTGTAGCTTATAATACTAATTTTCCTACTCAATTTAATATTCCTCAAGGAGTTGGTATAGATAATTTATCAGGTGAAGATAAAGCTAAGATAAAAGATCTATATGAGAAGATTGTAAGCAGAGATAAAGCTGGCAATATTACAGGAACTAAGGAGAAATCAAGAACCACTAGAACCAATAGAAATGGTGCTATTGTTCAAGCTTTAAAAAATCTATAACTAATTCAATTAGAGTGAATTACCAAAAATTGTTAGAACTCTTGGTAATTCTAATATTTTAAATTACATTTGCTAATTCTTATATTATGGCCTCATTTACTGATCAGATACAAAAATTTAACCCTTATGTCTCCCAGGCTCCTTTGATAGAAGCCATGGTAACTGTTGGTACCCAAAAGCAACAACAGTATGACCAAGGTGTGCAAAAGATCCAAGGGTATGTAGATAGTATTGCTGGTATGGATGTAGTCACAGACGCTGACAAAAAGTACTTACAATCAAAGTTAAATGACTTGGGTAGTAGATTGAAAAGTGTTGCAGCTGGAGACTTCTCTAATCAACAGTTAGTTAATTCTGTTGGTGGAATGGCTACTCAAATTATTAAAGATCCTACAGTTCAGAACGCTGTATACTCTACAGCTAATTATAGAAAAGAACTAGCTAAATTACAGAAAGATATAGATGAGGGTAAATCTAGTCCAGCTAATATTGAGTTCTTTAATAAAAGAGCTAACAGTTGGTTATCTTCTGATAAACCTGGTCAAAAGTTTTCAGCAAGTTATATACCTTACTTTGACGTACAGAAGTTTGCAAAAGAAACATTTGATTCTGTAAAGCCTGATGGTTTTACAATTGATCAAGTATATGAAACAGATGCTCAGGGTAATATCAAACTTGATAAATTAGGTAGACCTATCTATTCTCCAGTAATGAAAAGAATGGAACAAGAAGGTAGATTCCCAGAGAAAGTAAAGCAAACAATAGATCAAATCTTCTCTGATGCTAGAGTGTCTCAGCAATTGGATATCTCAGGTCAATATGAATACAGAGGGTATTCTCCAGAGATGTTAAGTCAAAAAATCAACTTACAGAAAGAAGGTCTTATTGCTAGATATGATGAGCAGATAAATGAACTTGCATTACAAAAAGGTGCAGGTAAGGATGTCCAAGCACAGATAGATCAACTTGAGTTAAAGAAGAATAATGTAAGAAGTCAATATGATGATATAATGGCTGTAGCTCAAGATAACCCTGATGCTATCAGATCTTTATTATATAAGGATGATGTTAAAGGTAGATTCACCACAATGTTTGGTGAGATGAAAACTAAAGAAACATCAATGAGCAATCCAGGTTGGGATGCTAACTTCAGATTACAACAAGAAGCAAATAGACAATCTCAGTGGGCTCAAGAAATGAACTTTAAGAAAACAGTATTTCAATCAGGATTAAATGAGAAAGAGAAAGATAGACAATTACAAATACTTCTTGCTCAAATGAAAGGAACCAAAGGTAAAGGTGTTGATACTAATGGTGATGGTATACCTGATGACTTTGGAGCAGGAGCAGGTTATGAAAAGGCAGACATGTTAGGTGATATTGATCTTGTAACTAGATTTGAATCAGAACTAACTAATGCTGCAGATAACTTTACTAATGCTTCTGATAACTTTATTTGGAATGCTGCAATATCTAAAGTTCCTGGAAATCAAGCTAAGCTTGATAATATGATGAAGCGAGGTATGAACAAAGATCAAGCTATTAAAAACTTACTTGATAATACAGCAGCTCAGAATAAAGAAACACCTGAATCATTTAGAGCTAGATGGAGTGATAAAGCTACAGTGGCTTATAACAATATGACTGCTCAGCAAAAGAGAAACAATCCTGATCTTCAAGATGCTTATTATTTGTATGGTGAGTCAAAGAGAAACTATGATGTTTTGAACACTGTTAAAGGAAAGGTGGATGAAGTTACAGGAAACATTTTAGGGAAAGATGTAAATAAAGCAAAGGTAATAGAAGGTATAAAATCTGTTGGAGGACTTGTTGATGGTAAACCAGTTGTAATAACTCCAGAAGATTTCTATGATATAGCAATCTATTTAAAAGGCAATGCGTCTTCTGTAGGTTTCTTAAATGATAGAGGAGCAAGAGAAGAAGCTAAAAAGGCTGAAGCTAGAATGGATCAAAAAGGTAAAAAGGAATTACTTTCTCTTGCATTGTTACAATATGGAGAGAACGCTGGTCCAATAACAAATACTATAAGATCTGTTAAAGCTTTAGGAAATCTTGCACTTAATAGAGGAATTGTTCCTGTTCCAGGAAAGGGTGCATTTCCAGGAATAGATTTATCTCAAGTTAATAAGATATATGATAAGCTAGGAGATGACTATTCTGGAGTATTAAAAACAAAAGCAGATGTTATCAAAGGATATTATAATATTCAACCAAACTTAAAAGCAGGCTTATTAACTGGTGATGCTGGTGATGATAAAGTTATGGTTGATAAGTTAACAAGATATGCTGCTAATTATAATACTGCAGGCAAAAACCTTTCTCCTGACTTCAAATCTTTTGCTTCCAATGTTGGTAAAAAAGATGTTACTTATGAAGCACAAGTAATTACAGGTGCTGGAAGTAAACCATTAGTAGAGATTGTAGCATATGGTGGAGATGATAATAAGAAATTAGGTAGCATGATTGTGGCTGATGATGAAGCTATGAGACTTGGTATTAATCCTGCTACATTGTATGAGCCAAGAGAAGTTACTAATCTTAGAACTTATCTCCAAGCAAATGGTGACCAAACTTCTAAGGGAGATCCTAAAGAAAAGTCTACATACATACAAGGAGATAGTTATCTAAAGACTCCTAACTTTTATAACTTAAAAGGAAGTGGCTATGATGCAGCTGCTAACATTACATATAAAAATGGTTTATATTATGCAAATATATTTGGAAGTGATGGCAGAAGATCAGGTGTAATGACTATGCCTGGTAGTCCAAACTTACAAGCAGTTCTTCAGAACTTGACAAATAATGTAAACGCACAATGGATTGAAGCACTTTTAACTGAACAATAATGCCAGATAAAATAGTAAATTTAGGGGGTACAATTGAAGGGTTTCCAAACACACCTATAGTTAATACAGACGTTAGACAACCTAAAGGTCCTACTCCTTCTATAACTGACTTGTATACACAAGGACTAAGCACTGTTAAACCAACAGGTGTAGAGGCTATTCCTACTTCTAACCTTTATGTTGGAGAAAGATATGCTGCTGTTAGACCTGGTGAAGATCTTGAAGAGATGTATGGTCAGCAACAATCTTCTTTAGATAAATGGAAGAATGGTGCTATTAAGATGGCTGGTACTGCAGCTGCTTCATTTGTTTCTGGTACAGCTGGTCTTATTTATGGTATTGGTGATGTATTTAAAACTGGTAAGTTCTCTAGTCTTTATAACAATGATATGACTAGAAAGATGGATGAGACATTCATTCAAGGATTAGAAGATGTTGCTCCTAACTATTATACTAATAAAGAGAAAGATGCTGATTGGTGGTCTCCTGATAATATCTGGACTGCTAACTTCTTCTCAGATAAGTTAATGAAGAACTTAGGTTATACAGTGGGTGCTCTTGGTGGTGGTGTGGCTTGGACTAAGTTATTAAGAATATTAGGTACAACAAATGCTTTAGTTAGAAGTGGCTATGGTTTAGAAGCTGTTACTGCTGCTGAAGAAGCTATGCAAGCTGTTCCTAAAGTAAATCAATTTGCTGCATTTGATGGTGCTGTTAACTCTGTAGCACAAAAATATTTAAAGACTCCTTTAGCTAAGGTGTTAAGTGATCCTGAAAGAATTGTTGCTTCTACAATGGGTACATTTGGTGAGGCTTCATTAGAAGCTTTGCAGAATGCAAATGAGTTTAGAAAAACTGCAATAGAGCAGTATGTAAAAAAGTATGGTAAAAATCCTACAGGTGCTGACCTAGAAGAGATTGATGATTACGTAAGTAGCGTTGGTAACTTCACTTGGGGAATGAATACTTTATTATTAACTGGCACAAACTATATTCAACTTCCAAAGATATTAGGTTCTTCTAATAGAGCTGATAAGATGTTACTTAATCAGATTGAAAAGAAAGGACAAGGTGCTGCTTTTACAGAAGTAGTTCCTTCTACTAAGTTTGGAAGAGTGCTTCAAAGATCAAAGGATGTTTCTAAACTATTCTTTGCTCCTACAGAAGCATTTGAAGAAGGTGCACAGTTTGCCATCCAAGTAGGTACAAATGATTATTTCAATAGAGCATTTAGAAACAGACAAGGTACACAAGACTTCTTGACTGCTCTAAGTGGTACTATGGGTAACGTACTTGGTAAAGGTGTAGAAGATGCTATATCTACTAAAGAAGGTTTAGAGAGCATCTTGATTGGTGGCTTGTCTGGTGGAATTCAACAAGCTAGAAATACAATCAGAGAACAAGGAGTATTAGGTACAGGAGGATTGAGAAGAACTAATACAGATATTGCTTTAGGTGCTTTGAATCAAAGTAATATTGAAACTGTACTTGGTGACTATGCTAGATATATTGGTATTGGTATTGGTTCTCAAAAGGCTAGACAACAAGCTATTGTAAATAATGATAAGGTTTCTGAGAAAGACTTTGAAACAGACTTCACTCTATCTTACATTATGCCAAGAGTTAAATATGGCAAGGTAGATTCTATTGGAGAAGAACTTTCTTACTACTCTCAACAAGCTTCTACAGAAGAAGGCTTCCAACAATTAGTTGCAAATGGTATTATAAATGCTGGTGAAACTAGAGAAGATTTCTTAGCTAGACTTACAAACATTACAAGAATTACTAAGAACATCAATGACTTATATGATTCATTAGGTAGAAAGTATGGTAACCAACCAGGTTATACACCAGAGATATTAGATAAGATGGTGTACTCTTTGGCTAAGATAGGTAGTTATGACTTACGTATTCCTGAGGTAAATAACTTGTTGTTCACAGCAGGTGTTAATACTCAAGATATATTACAAAGTATTATTAAAGAAAACAAACCTAACAAAGAAGCTGTTGAACAAGCATTAGCACAGATCAATGAGATGGATGTAACTTCTGAGACTAAGGATGACTTGAAGACAGCATTGTCTGATGTTATTGAATTAGGGTTACGTAGAAAGTTATTCATTGATGAGTATGATGCTATCAAGGCTAAGCCTGAAGATTTCCAATTCAAACCTGATGTAGAGTTTGGTGCTACAGAAGAAGTACCTGTTACAGTGGTAGAAGGAGAAGAGCAACCAGTTACTGAAGAAGGACAGATTGAGTTATTTCCTGTAAAGAAAGAAAGACAATTAGAGGTTGGTAAAGAATACTTCTTAAGACAACCTGTTAGAAAAGAAGATAATACACTTACCCTAGCACCTAAGATTAAGGTGTTATCTCAAACATTAGGTGGTGAGTTTGAAGTGCAGTTACCTAAAGGTAATGTAAGCTTCTTGACTCCTGAGCAATTTAAAACATTAGACTTAGCAGAAGAAGGTACAGAATCTCCAGACTTGAAAGACATAATGGATGCTGCTATTGATAATGTTCTAGCTAAACCTGAGTTTGCAGATATTACTATTCCTGAGAATGAACTTGATAAGTTAGGTTATATTAACTCATTAAACAATGCAACATTAATTGATGCTATTGAAAATGAGTTTAATGGTCTTGCTGAAGACTATTTAAAAGAACAAGCTGATTTACAGGCTAATAGAGAGAAGATGAATCAGGTTGCAGATAAGATTAAATCTGCACAAACTGATCTTGCTGCTACATCTGGAACTGTTCCTACAGGTAACAATGAGCAAGACTTGATGAATACTCCTAGAGAGACTCCTAAGAAAGATGCAAGTATATTATTTACCTCTTCTTCATCTGCCTCTATTGACTGGGAGAAAGTATTAGCTCCTAACGTTACACGTTACAACGAGTTTATAAATAAGGTTAAGACATTCAAGAATAGTAAGAACATCAAAGCTATTGTTGTCACTCAGAAACAAGAAGCTGCATTAGGACTAGCTGGTCTTGGTGAACTATCTTTTAGAGAAGGTAACTTTGATACAGATTTATTGAATGATCCTATTGAAGGATTTATTGGTCTTGTATTTGTAGAAGATAAGAAAGGGGAAAGACAATTTATAGATAAGAATGGTAATCCTATTGGTAAGGTAGGTGAGCAAGTGGAATTAAACAAAGTGGTGTTTACAAGTATGCCTGCTGCTAAATTAAATAATAGCAAAGGTGAACCTAGAAATAGAGCTGGTCAAGAACAAGAGGCTAAGTTAGAACTAGCTGCATACGAAGTATATCGTAAAGACTTAAGAGAAGCTGCTGAAGAAGAGTATCCAATATTTAACTTCACTGTTTCTAAAGGCATTGCTATTACAGATGATGTTAAAAAGTCTGTAGGTGGTGTTCTTATTCCTGAGAATCAAATTGCTACACAACAAGTACTTAAGGTTGTGACTGAAGGAGTTGTAGACCATACAGATGGTGTATCTTACAACTTTCCTAATGGTAGACCTGTATTCCAAAGCCAAGATACATTAGAATTCTTAAACAACTCTAACTTAACCAAAGACCAAGCTACTGCAGTTTACTCTGTATTAAAAGCTATGTCTAATGAAGCTAAGCAACAAATTGCTGCTAAGAAGCCTATTAAGTTTAAAGAAATATACAAGAGATTTTTACAAGGTGTTACATTCTATACCAACACTGATGCTGTAGCAAAAGGTGTGGGTGAAGGAAGTAACAATCGTATTTACATAGAAGGATCTATTTTACATATTGGAAACAACACATATGACTTTGCTAATATAGAGAAACAAGAAGTTCCTATCATTAGTGACTTACAAGGTGTGTTTCATAACGTAAACAGCTTTGCTGTGAACTTAGGATTGGGTGAACCATTTGTAGAATTCTATGTAGACAATAATAAGTTACAACAAAGAAGTTGGAAGAACTATCAGTCTTATTTGTTAGCAAGTAAGAATCCTGATGGATCTGGACGTATAGCTCCTTTGACAACTGTTGTAGCTAAACCTACAGAGGCTGTACCTTATACACACAAACAAAAGTATGTTATTCTAAATGGCTTAGAACTTCCAAAACAATCTGTAGTTAAACCTGCAGAACCTGGAGTAGAAACTTATAAGTCTAATGTAGGAGCTATTACATATAAAACTAGTACAGATACTAAAGGTAACTTAATTGTAGAGCTAGTTGGTGAGAATCCAAATATCCAAAAGATTGTTGATAGTCCAGAGTTAATGGCTATGGCTACACAAAAGCTTAAAGATGAAGGCAAGTTTGATGATCTAGATACACCTTTAGAAACTGCTGCTAAGTTTGCTGTTGAGTTCATCACAGCTAAGCTTATTAAAGATAAAGCAGAAGTAGCTCCTGTTGTTGAAGAAAAGGCTGAAGAGGTAGAACAACCTAAGAATATTAATCTTGGTGATGCTGAATATAGAAGAATTGGTAGAACAGATATAGATAGAATAAGTGATGCTGAGCTTGCATTGTTTAAAGAATGGCACGCAAAGAATGCTAAAACTATTCCTTATGAAGTGTTAGAGAATATTATTAATATCAATAACACAGAGAAAGCATGGGGAGCATTTGAGAATGGTGTGGCCAAGTTCTTTAAAGGAGCTCAGAGAGGTACAGAATACCATGAGATATTTGAAGGTATCTGGAAAGGATTCTTATCTCAAGGAGAACAGAGAGCTATCCTTGATGAGTTCAAAGCTCAAACAGGTACGTTCTTAGATAGAGAGTCTGGTAAGAGAATTGACTATGCAGATGCTACAGATCAACAAGCTAAGGAAAGAATAGCTGATGACTTTGCTGAGTTCAGACTTGGTAAGTTACCTGCTAGAAACCTTACAGAAAGAATCAAGAACTTCTTCAAAGCTATCATGGACTTCTTCAAGTCATTTGTAACTAAGCCATCTTTGAAAGAAGATTTATTCAAAGCTATAGATACAGGTGAGTTTGCAGATAGAACACTTCCTGAAACTGTTAAGAATCAAGCTGCTGAATATAGAAAGATACAAGGACTGAATGCTAAACAAACTAATGAGTTTGTACAAGACATTACAGCTAGAGTGTTTGGTGAGATATTTGCCAACAACAGATCTTTATTTAACATAGAAGATATCACAGCTTCTGAATTATTTAATAGAATCAAGGAACAATACATAAAGAATAATGTTATTGGTGATAATCCTGCAACACAAATCACTGATAATCAATATACTAACTTGGTTGAAAGAACTAAAGAGTTCTTAAAGACATACAGAATTGAGTTTGATGAAGATAGTAGAGTGACAGTAAATGATGAAGGAGCTAATAGAAAAGACTATGCTGCTGAAGCATTTACAGTAAACTTTAAGAAGTCTTCTCCATATGCTGTTAAGTTATTGATTGGTACTTTGATTAAGACAAAAGGTTTAGGTCAAGAAGCAATTGTAGCAGGTAAGCGTCCTGATGCAGATAAATCTAGTATTGGTGGACTTAAACTATTATCTTTCAGTCAAGCGTTTACAACCTTGATGAGCAAGCTTTCTAACACAAGAAACATCCCTGAGTTCGTGTCTAAGCTACATGAACTAGCTAAGGAGAACAGTGACTATGTTAGATTGTTTGAGCGTTTAGGTGGTAACATGAAGACTGGTAAGATTGACTTTAATTCATACCAACCTCATGACATTAGATTGTTTACCAACTTCTATCAGGTGTTTACTAAACAAAGACCTGATGCGTTGGCTATGTTCATGGATGGTAATAACATATACACTGCTCCTGCTAATCAAGCTTCTGCTATTGCTGCAACAAGATCTGAGTGGATAGAGAATATGAAGACTAAGGCTGAACAGCCTGGGTCTATTATTAACTATGATGAGAAGAAGAGAGTTTATACAGTTAAGAAAGAAGACTATAACATTAAGACTCCTCAAGATAAGATAGAGTTTTTAGGACAATTGGGTATAGAATTTCCAATGTCTGTATACAATAAAGTTAAGAACAAGAAAGCTTTCTCTGAAGCTGTAACTGGTATCAAGACAGGTCTTAGTAAGACAGATGAGTTGATGAGCTTTGGTGGTAGAAACCTTGGTATTCGTACACAGTTAAATGAGTTAGCTAAGTTATATACAGTTGCTGCTTCTCCTGCAGAAGATAGCACATACTTTGGTGTAGATGGTAATAGAATACAATCTGACACAGATGCAAACTATCCTTCTTTATTAGAATACGTATTTAACTCTTCTGAGACATTAAAAGAATTGAAGCAAAACATGCCTCAGTTAAATGATGTATTCTCTACAAACAGCCAAGTGTTAAAACTAGGTGGTAAGTTCTTTGATGAAGAAGGTAATAGAATTGCTGAGATCAAGTTACAATACATCCAGGGAGTTAAGGATGTTGTAGATAACGCAGGACAAACAACATCTTCTCTAAGCATAGGTGATAGATACATCACAGAAATGAATCAAAACTTAGATGGTAGATATTATGTATTAATCCCTGCAGATAGTTCCAGAGAGTGGATGATGGACTTAGGTAACACAATTACCTACACAGATGTAGCTGCTGGTAACACAGATAAGTTATTCACTGATACATTCTTAGGATACTTAAAGGATGAGATTAAGTTAGCTCAAGACAGCACTAATAGAACTAAGCTTAGAAACGTAGGAGATAAAGCTACAGAACTTAGATTCTTAAAGGATATGCTTCCTACTACATTGTTAAATAAGATACAAAAGCTTATTGACAATAGAGCATCAGAAACAGATATTAATAATTTTATTAATACAAATCGTGAAGATTTAGATGCAGGTATTTTAAAGTCATTAAATGACACTGTAATTAAGACTAGACAAAACTTAGTAGAGACACAAAAGGTTATTGCTGGTAAAGAAGCAGGTAGTTTCTTAATGCCTGAGTTAGAGAACAGATTCACTGATAAAGCAGGCTTGAATAAGTTTGCTATGACAGATCAAGAAGTTAATGATGTTATTAAGTTTGCTAACGCTAACTACATGATTAACAATGTGGAATTCCACAAGATCTTGTTTGGTGATCCATATCAGTTTGAGATTAAGGGCAATCAATTAGATGAGACTAAGCGTATCAAGTCTTTCTTATCTCCTAGAAGAATCACTGTAAACTCTGATGAGTTTAATAACTTATTTAATAAACAATACAATACAGTGGCAGGTGTTCAATTAACACCTAATGATTATGGTTATCATGAGCACAAGAACTTTGCTAAGACATTCACAGCTGCTGAAGTAGAAATGACAGATAGTTTCTATCCTAAATCAAAAGAGGCAGATGCTGCTTCTTGGATTATGGATGGTGCATTTAAAGAAGTGAAGTTAAAGAATGGTCAATGGTCTGATGAAGCTGAAGATTGGCATCAATGGCAAATGGCTTACACAAGACAAAACGTTCCTGGATATACATATAGTAGTGATGCTCTTCGTAAGCATGATGAAAAGTTAATGGAACAACCTGAGCCTAAGAACTTCATAGAGGAATTAAAACCTATTGTATCTGGTAATAAGTTTGGTAAAACAAACTTTGACTTGGTATTAGATAAGTTTTCTCAAATGCCTTTGTATTATAAAGCTATCAAAGGAACCAACTTAGGTAAGCTTTATGAGAAAATGTTCAAGGAAGGATATGACTATGCTGTAGTGTTATCTGGTAGAAAGGTTGGTGCTGAGAAGTTACATAAGTTATATAATGAAGATGGTAGCTTTAATGAAGAACCAATTAACAATACAATCAATGTTAGCTGGGATAGTTATGGTATCCAAGTAGAGAATAGCTATGACAAAGATAGCAAACAAACTCTTGGTTCTCAGTTAACTAAGTTATCTACTGTTGACTTATACAGTGATGGTAAAGCTAATAATGAAGATGCTAAAAAGGCAGTAGAGAAGAACACTGAGGTGTTAAGAGAAATGATCCTTAATGGATATCAAGAGTTATTAAGAAAACTTGGTATTGAAGACTTAGGTGACAACTTTGTTGTTAAAGACAAGACTGTTGTAGCTGATACATTAAGACAAGAGATGCTTAAGAGAGAAATGTCTGAAAATGGTATTGATAGTATTTCTATTGATCCAGAGACAGGAGAATTTTATATTCCTTTTGAAGCATCTACAAACTACATTCAAATCAAGAACATCCTATATTCAATTGTAGATAAGTCTATTGTATCTCCTAAGGTGAATGGTTTCCCTGCTGTACAGGTTCCTGTAACAATGTGGGAGAAAGCTGGAGAGTCTAGAGGAGAAGGATTGAAGAAGTCTGCTCTTAAGTTCTATAGCAAAGAAGACCCATATATGGAGGTATATCTTCCTGCTTGGTTCAAGAAACAATTACCTCAAGGTAAGACTGATGAGGAGTTACTTGAATTATTAAAGGATTCAGAAATATTAAAAGGTATAGGATTTCGTATCCCAACACAGGGCTTAAACTCTGTAGAGGTATTTAAGATAAAAGGTTTCTTACCTGAGTTTATGGGTAAGACAATTGTGGTTCCTTCTGAAATTACTACAAAGGCTGGATCTGACTTTGACATAGATAAATTAAATCTATACTTAAAGAATATCTATGTAACTCCTTCTGGAGAGATTAAGTCTGTTCCTTTCTTTGGATATGGTGAGCAAGCTAAAGAGGCTATTAAGAAGTTCATCCTAGAGGAAGACATCAAAGCAATGTTAGACATCAATAGTGATATCTCTGGAAGCAGAGAAGATGACTATGGTACATTAGCAGATAAGCTTTACAAACAATCTCTTGAGAATGAATACTTTAGATCTATCGAAGCATTGTTAACTCTACCACAGAACTTTAATAGATTAACTTCTCCTAACACAGATACAACTCTTAAAGAGATTGCTGGTAAGTTAGATAAGTTAAGAAATGAGAATGAAGGAGATATTAAGAATAGATTGTTGGATAGAAACTACATGACTAATCAAAGACATGCGTTCTTGACTGGTAAGAGATGGATTGGTATTGCTGCTGTAAACATTACAGGTAACTCTCTTGCACAAAAGACAGATGTGTTTGTAGAGAATCCACAAACAGAAATGGCTCTACCACATAATAAGTTTAAAGATGGTGGCTTTGATCATATATCACTTTCTGGTATGTTAGACCAGGATAAAAAATACATCTCTGATAAGTTATCAATGTATGCAAATGCTTTTGTAGATATTGCTAAAGATCCATACATTATGAAGATTATCTACAGCAACAGAATTGTAGGTACATTCATGTTATTAGAGCGTGCAGGTGTTCCAATGGAGACAGTGGCTATGTTCATGAACCAGCCAATTGTTAGAGAGCATATTAAAAACTTAGATGCTAATAGTGCTCCTAGATATGCTATTAGTAATCCTGATTATATTAAGCAAGCTCAGTTACAGTTCCCTGCAAGTCCAAAGGCTATTCAAGCAGCTACAGTTGCTACAGATAACTTTGAAGATAATATATCTTCTTTTGCTAGCAAGACAATGACTGAAGCTCAGAATGCTGAACAGCATAAGATATTAAATGAGTTCTTGTCTTATGTTACATTAGCTGATGAGAACTTTAATTTCACACAGGCTATCAACTATGATACCACTACGTTTAGAAATGCTGATGACTTCTATAGAAAAGAATTAATGACTGATCGTGCACAACAGAAAGGTGCTATTAGTTCTCCACAGAAGGTGTTAGATAGTTCTTTCTTAGGTACAGAAAAGACTGTGTTAGATCAATCTAATTCAGCGTTAGGTGCTATACTTAAGTTCAACCAACCTGAGTTCAGAGGAGTACTTGAGAATACTATTCAACAATATGCTGAGAAGTTTTATATTGCTAAGGACAAGTTTAACAGAGTGGCTGAGAAAGCTACAGCAAGTTTATTAGACTACATTATCCAGACAGGTAGAAAGACTCCATTGAATGTCAGTGAGTTATCTTTTGGTACAGAGTCTGTAGCAGTGAAGTTAGAAGAAGCTAAACAGAAATATCCTAACATACAAATACTACAAGACTTAATTGTAGTTTCTTCAGAGAGAGCAAACAGCCCTAAGACTATCAAGCTTAGAGCTAATCTTAAAGAAGCTTATGATGAGAATACGTATATTGGTATGATGAGAGAGTTAAGAGATAATCCTGATACAAATCAATTATACAAAGACTTGATCAAAGCTGGTATTATACAAGGTACATATCAATCTGCTGTGTCTATCAAAAACATCTTACCTATAGAAGATTATTCTGCTGAGGTTAAAGATATTGTTAACACTGCTGTGGTAGATGTAAATGTTCAGGAGTTTGCTAATAACAATTGGTTCCAAAGAAACAATTGGAAGAACGCAGACATTACTCCTACAATTGCTCCTTATATTGATGAAGAGTCTGTAACAGAGATTGGTGAGTTTAAGAATCAAATCATATCTCAATATAAGTTTACAGGGTTTGTAGAGATTCCAGAGATTGGTGTAGGTGATAATGATAAGCTTGTTCTTGCTGTAGGTGAAAAATCTAAAGCTGCAGGTTATGACTTGGTTGCAATCCCACGTATCATCACTACAAAGTATGGAGAGATGATTGACTTTATGACTGGAAGAACAGTTACTAAAGCTGGATATGCTGAGATGAAAGCTAAGGGTGATCCTATGATTGGGCAAATGTTTGGTTATCAGAAAGTTAAGTTTATAGATGGTACACCATTGAGAACCTATAAAGGAAAGTTTGTATTCAAGATGGTAAACTTATATGGAGATGGACAATTCATTTCTGAATATCATAAGTTTAACAGACCTTCTGAATTAGAAAACAATACAGGTAAGGTGACTGATGAGATTCCTAATTCAGCAATCATCAAATACTTTACAGGAATTGAAGAGAATGAAGTATCTTCACAGCCTGAAACAGAAACAGATTTAACTACTAAAGACTTTAAATGTAAATTCTAATGAGTTGTCAAACAGGTATAAAAACTGCTGTTGAGAAATACGTACAGAACAAACCTTACTTAAGATTTGATGGTAAGGACTTTATAGAAGTGATGACATCTCCAAAAGAGAAGGTTAATCCTAATAACTACTATGGAGTATCACGTTCTGTAGCAGACACATTGAACAAAGCAATTAACTCTGACATTCCTCTAGGAAAGGTATTCTATCCTAAAGCATATTCAGATAAGGTGGGAGTTATTATTGCTCCTACAGTAAAGCAGTTGGATGCTTTGAATGCAAAAGATGCAGCTGAGCTTGATCAAGCTTTGGCTGAATTAGATCTTGAGATACCTGAGGCTAATAGACTAGATCTTGAGAATGACACAACGTTTGGTGTTAACTCTGATGGAGATAGCATTTTATTACAAACAGGAGAGATACCTGCTTCTAAAGCAGCCCCTCAAACTGTAAGTCTTGTTAAAGACTTGTTAAATAGAATTGGTGTAGATATTAAAACATTACAAGCCATAGAGGTAGATGGTGTTAAGCAAGACGTAAATGGTGTTGCTGATATCATGCAAAAGCTTGTAAAGGTAACTCAAGGTAAAGAAGATGTAGCTCTTACAGAAGAAGCTATGCACTTTG
>Ga0222713_10001993_pt1 | contig 22141 bp, 19 predicted proteins | sample C33_649DmetaG_FD_165061 | JGI IMG/M metagenome (GOLD analysis project Ga0222713, IMG submission 165061) | Estuarine water microbial communities from San Francisco Bay, California, United States - C33_649D | ecosystem: Environmental > Aquatic > Marine > Unclassified | place: USA: California...
GCCTGAGCTTTACGACCGCCTGCTCCGGGCCATGCTTCTTGTTCGCCATTCGTAGACTCCTTCTTCCAAGTTGAAAAATACAACATTCAACCTGGCACAGAAAAAGCCAGTCAGGTCAGAACCCTGCTTGGCAGCAATATTTTCAACGGATTGTGGATTATTCCGGTTGCCGCCCTGATCCATCCGATCGAGGTAGATCTGATGCAGACCGGAACCGCTGTAGTTTTCGGCATGGTAGCCCTGCTGGTCGCATTCCCGCCGCGAAACGGCATCATTGAGCGAAGGCATGGCGTCGTCCTACTGCTGGTTTATGGCACCTACATCTCAACCGTGCTGCTGACCTGAGGCTCTCGTCGGCATCCCTAAAGTGTCGCGATGATGAATGCGGGAATGGCTTCGAGTCTGCGATAACGCGAGACCACGGCCGCAGGCAGCCGTGCAACGTTGGCGACGACCCGGCGGCAATTCCGCTCGCCGCAATTACATCTCATGGTCCAGATATCGTCAGCACCGAGCTGGGTCGAATAGTCGTGAGTCACTTCACGGCCAACCGCAATTTTTTTCAGCGCACGCAACTGCAATCCGCCTGCAGTCCGCACAAGACGTGCATTCGGATTGCATGAGTGGTTGGCAAAAGCGCCGATTTCACCTTCAGGATCCAGATAGAGTTCAGCGTCGAAACGATAACAGTTTGCACCTCGGCGCGGATCCGTTTTCCAGTAACCCCAGACGGTTTTAGGCGTAACAATGCGGCCACGAACTCGACAGATCAGATCATCCGGATCAAACGCGCGCAAGGCGGCGATGCCGAGCCCGTTGCGCACCGGACGCACGGTCAGCGATTGGCCATATTTCAATTGAACAACTCCAGAAGTCAGCGGCCGCGCAACAGCGCCCGGCCATCAATCGGCCCTGATGTTGCCTGCCTTGGCGACTTTGGTCCAGTTCGCGATCTCCGCCGCGATAAATCTGGAGAATTCAGCCGGAGTATTGCCCACAATGTCACCTTGCTGGGCTTCAATCCGCTCCCTGATTTCAGCCAACTTGAGAACTTTTGCCATTTCCACATTCAGGCGGCTGAGCACTGACCGGGGCGCTTGAGTAGGGGCAACCAGACCAAACCATGAAGTGGCATCGACGGCCGCATAACCAGCCTCGGCCATAGTTGGTACTTCAGGCAGCGCCGCCACGCGTTTGGCGCTTGTTACGGCCAGTGCGCGTACCTTGCCGGCTTTGATTTGCGGGATCGCCAGCGTCAATGTCGGAAATACCATGGTGATTTGCCCGCCCAGTAGACTGGTCATCGCCGGCGCAGCGCCTTTGTGCGGTACATGCAGCATGTTGATTCCGGCTGCCACCTTCAACTGCTCACCGGCCATGTGCAGCGGTGTGCCAACGCCACCGGAACCAAAAGTCAGTTGCCCCGGTTTCACTTTGGCCAGCTCAACGATTTCCCTGACGCTGCGCGCAGCAACGGAAGGATGCACGACCAATGCATTGGGTACGCTCATCACCTGGGTGATCGCGGAGAAATCCTTCTGCACGTTGAATGGCAGTTTCGCGTATATCGCAGGTACGATGCCGAAAGCGGTGTCTGCCATCAATAAAGTGTTGCCGTCAGGCCCGCTCTTGGCCACCAGATCGGTACCGATGATAGAACCCGCACCGGGCCGGTTGTCGACCACTACGGTCTGTCCCAGCAATTCACCCAGTTTGGGTGCGGTGACGCGTGCTGCAAAATCGGTAGTGCCTCCCGGCGCATAAGCCACCACCAGCCGGATCGGGCGACTGGGATAATCTGCCGCCCGAGCGATCGAGCCGCACGAAATAATCAATATAATCAATAATTTAATCACATTTCACCGTTATAATCATTCCAAGGCACTGCGAATTTGCTCCAAAGCTGCCGGATCTTCGATCGTCGTCAGATCACCCGGATCCCTGCCTTCGGCCAAAGCCTGCAAGGATCGCCGCAACAGCTTCCCAGAGCGGGTTTTCGGCAATGTATTTACGAACAACACCCGTCGCGGCCTTGCAATTGCGCCCAGTTGATGGTCCACGGCATCCATAACCTCCTTTTCCTGTCGAGTTCGTTCGGCTTCGGTATTCAGTCTGGATGCGTCTTTCACTACAGCAAATGCAAGCGGCATCTGCCCCTTCAGCGCATCAGCAACGCCCACCACGGCAACCTCCGCGATATTGGCGTGCGATTGCACAGCCTCCTCGATTTCGCGTGTTCCGATACGATGGCCGGCAACGTTGATCACATCATCCGTGCGTCCGAGGATGAAGGTATACCCTTCGCTGTCCCGAACGCCCCAGTCAAATGTTGAATAGAGCAACAGCTTCGGGAACGTCCTGAAATAGGTATTGATGAAACGTTCGTCGTCGCCCCATACGGTAGTCATGCATCCCGGTGGCAATGGCGGCGCAATGGTCAGGACCCCCTTCTCTCCGGGTGCGGCTTCCGTGGCATCCGATTCGCGAAGCAGCTTAAGGTCATAACCGTATACCGGGAAACCGGGACTGCCGTATTTGATCTTTGCCTTTTCGATACCCGGTGCGAGCGACAGGATGGGCCAGCCGGTTTCGGTCTGCCAGTAATGATCGATCACCGGTTTGCCGATGGCATCATGAATCCAGCGATGCGTCGGCTCATCCAGCGGCTCGCCGGCAAGGAACAGATGACGCAGCGAGGACAGGTCGTATTTTTTCAGATAGGCCGGATCCTGCTTTTTCAGCACCCGTGCTGCCGTCGGTGACGAGAACATCACCGTGACCTTATGCTCCTGCACGATTTTCCACCAGATACCCGCATCGGGCCGGATCGGCAATCCCTCATACAGAACGGTGGTCATGCCGTGGATCAGCGGGCCATAGACGATATAGGAATGCCCGACGACCCAGCCCACATCCGAGGTGGTGAACATGGTTTCACCGGGCTTGCCGCAATAGATGTGCTCCATGGAACTGGCCAGCGCTACGGCATAACCGCCGGTATCGCGCTGCACACCCTTGGGTTTGCCGGTGGTGCCCGAGGTATACAGAATGTAGGAAGGTTCACTGGACTCCAGCCAGGTCACGGGAACCTGTGTGCTGCCGTGTTGCTTCAAAGCTTCGGCGTAATCGACATCGCGCCCCGGCACCATCTTGAAATCCTTGTCGATACCGCGATTGACCACCAGCACTTTTTGCGGTGGATGTTTTGAAAGACTCGCCGCTTCATCCACCAGCGGTTTGTAATGGAGCGCCTTGCCGCCACGCAGACCGGCGTCAGCGGTAATCAGCAACTTCGGTTTGGCATCATCAATACGGGTGGCGCAACTGGCAGCGGCAAAACCGCCGAACACCACCGAATGCACGGCACCCAGCCTTGCACAGGCGAGCATTGCAAACGCCGCCTCGGGAATCATCGGCATATAGATCAGCACGCGATCCCCGCGCCCCACACCTTGGGCCTGGATCACGGCGGCGCAGGCGTTTACCGCCGCATGCAGTTCACGATAACTGTAGCTGCGTTTGGTATCCGTTTCGGTAGAGATATAGACCAGCGCAGGCTGATCGCCGCGCGTATCCAGATGCCGGTCAATCGCGTTGTAGCAAAGATTGGTTTGACCGCCGACGAACCATTTGGCAAATGGCGGTTTACTGAAATCGAGAACCCGGTCAAAAGGTCGATGCCAGTAGATGCGCTGCGCCTCTTCTGTCCAGAACGACTCCCGGTCCTCGATGGAACGGCGATGAAAATCAGCGTAAGCGCCCATATCCCCTCCAGTCATTGGCGGTGCGGCGCTGTTGTTATGAAATGTCTACGACGCCCGCAGGGGCATTATCTACCGCGGGGTCTTACAAAATCCTGACCACGGCACGGCCACGGATAGCACCTTTGAGCATGCGCTCAAAATACCCGTGCAAATCGCTCAAGCTAATCGTCTGCGCAATGCTGTCCAGATGCCGTGGTTTGAGATCGGTAGCCAGTCGTCCCCACACTTTCCTGCGCAATGCCATCGGGGTCGCCACCGAATCCACGCCGATCAGGCGCACGCCACGCAGGATGAACGGCAGTACATTGGTTTTCAGCTCTATGCCGCCGGCATTGCCGAAACTGCCGATAACGCCGTGGGGCTGCATTGTCCGCGTCAGCCAGCCTAGCTGATCACCACCAACGGAATCCAAAGCGGCCGCCCACAGCGGTTTTTCCAGCGGACGCGTGCCGAAATCCACAGCAGCACGATCGAGAATCTCAGCTGCACCCAGCTTACGCAGATAGTCCTGTTCCGCGGTCTTGCCGGTGATCGCCGTTACCGCATAACCTTTGGCAGCCAGCATGTCGATAGCCAGACTGGCCACGCCGCCGGTTGCGCCGTTGACCAGTACCTTACCTCCTGCCGGTGTCATGCCGTTCAACTCGAGCAATTCAACCGCGAGGCCTGCGGTATATCCCGCCGTTCCCAGGGCCATGGCTTCGAACAGGGACAGTCCCTTGGGCAGCGGCACCACCCAGTCGGCCGGCACGCGGCAAATACCGGAATAACCACCGTCATGGGCCACGCCCATGTCGTAACTGGTGCAGATGATTTCATCGCCCGGCTTGAATCGCACATCACTGGAACTCAACACAGTGCCTGCGGCATCAATGCCGCCGATCAGCGGGTAGTTGCGGATGATTTTTCCGCCGGCGCCGGTAGCGGCCAAGGCGTCCTTGAAATTGACGCTGGAAAACGCCGTCTGGAAAACCACTTCGCCGCGACCGATATCCGCCGTCGGCACATCGACGACAATACCATCTATCTTGTTGTTTTCATTGAATATTCTGTAGGCCTTGCATTGTTCCATGACGTCCTCACGGCAGATGGGGTTGAGCGAGGTACTGGTGCGTCTGCATTTCCGTCAGGCGGCTGGCCAGCCGCTCTTTTAATGAAGCATTCAAATGCGCCTGAAAACCGTCGCTGTCAGTAGCTGCTGCGACCAGATCGTCGACAGGCACCGCAGCACTGAGCATCAACTTGACCCGCCGATCATAGAACTCATCGACCAGCCACACAAACCGCCTCAGCATGTCGCTGTCATCCGGTGTGAAACAAGGTACCGCCGAGATCAGAACCGTGTGATAACGACGTGACAGCTCGATGTAATCGGGTTTGCCTCGAGGTCCCGAACAAAGCTCTTCGAAATCGAACCAGGCGATGCCCGGCGAATGACGACGGACCCGGATCAGGCGATCCTCGATATCCAGCGGCGCATTGTCCTCACCACCACTGGAAATATGGCTGAAGGCCTCATCCAGATGCCGGTCAGCGTCGGCACCGATATGGTAAGTCCCCGCCTTTTCCAGTTCGCGCAAACGGTAATCCGTGCCGGCATCGACATTGACCACCGTCATGCGTTCCAGGATCAGGTCAATCGCCGGCAGGAACTGCACGCGCTGCAGGCCGTGCTGATAGAGCTCGTTCGGGGCGAAATTGGAGGTCGTCAGCAGCACCACGCCTTCGCTCATCAGCCCTTCCAGCAGACGCCGCATCAACATCGCATCGGTGATGTCGGTGACATGGAATTCATCGAGGCAGAGAATCTGCGCTTCGGCAGCGATATCGCGTGCGATCAGTGACATCGGATCAGCCTGCCCCTGATGACGGCTCAGACCCTTGTGGATTTCCTGCATGAAGCGGTGGAAATGCACCCGCTTCTTGGTGACGTCAGGCACGAAGGCAAAAAAGCTATCCATCAGGAAGCTTTTGCCGCGACCGACACCACCCCAGAGATAGACGCCTCGGATGACGCGGCTGCGGTTGAGAAAACTCAGCAGGCCGCGGCGCTGCTGGCGGCGATCAAGATCTTCGTGCGCTCGCTGCAGTTCCCTTGCAGCAACATTCTGTGCATCGTCAGGCGCGAAACCGTGCTCGGCGGCACGGTCCCGCAGGAACTTGAAGAAATCGGCAGACAAAGGCGAACCGGGATCGGGATTACAGGTTCAGCGTCCTGTTGTCGACGGCGAGCGCCGCTTCCTTCATCGCTTCTGACAGAGAAGGATGGGCGTGGCAGATCAGCGCAATGTCTTCTGACGCTGCACCGAACTCCATCGCCACCACGGCTTCGGCGATCAGCTCTGATGCCATCGGGCCGATGATGTGCACTCCGAGAATGCGGTCAGTGCGTTCATCGGCCAGGAATTTTACGAAACCGGTGGTATCGCCCAGCGCACGCGCACGGCCGTTAGCCATGAAGGGAAAGGAACCGGAACGGTATTTCACGCCTTCCTGCTTCAGCTGCTGTTCTGTTTTTCCCACCCAGGCAATTTCCGGCGAGGTGTAGATCACCCAGGGCACGGTATTGAAATCCACATGACCATGTTTGCCAGCAATACGCTCGGCCACAGCAACACCCTCTTCTTCCGCCTTGTGCGCCAGCATCGGGCCGCGCACCACGTCGCCCACCGCCCACACCGCCTGCAGATTGGTCTTGCAGTCGCCGTCAACGGCGATGAAGCCGCGCTCGTCGAGCTTCAGACCGACGGCATTGCCGTTGAGACCCTGCGTGTTGGGCACGCGGCCGATCGACACGATCAGCTTGTCCACCACCAGCGTCTGGGCTGCGCCCGCGCTGTCGGTGTATTCGACAGTGACGTTTTTCTTCGCCGTGATCTTGCCGACCTTGACTCCGGTGTGAATGGCCAGCCCCTGCTTGGTGAAGACCTTCTGCGCTTCCTTGGCGACCTGCTCGTCGACCGCGCCGAGGAAAGCCGGCAGCGCTTCCAATACCGTGACTTCAGCACCGAGGCGGCGCCATACGCTGCCCATTTCCAGACCGATCACGCCGGCGCCGATCACGCCCAGCTTTTTCGGGGTTTCGGCAATCGCCAGCGCGCCGGCGTTGTCAAGGATCAGCTTGTTGTCAAAAGGCACATCGGGCAGTGCACGCGGGTTCGAACCCGTCGCAATGATCACATGTTTTGCGGTCAGCACGTCAGCGGTTTTACCTGACACCTGGATCTGCCAGGCACCGGCAGCACCACCCGCAAAAGCACCCTTGCCGTGGAAAAACGTGACCTTGTTTTTCTTGAACAGGTAGAGGATGCCTTCGTTGTTCTGTTTGACGACCTTGTCCTTGCGCTTGAGCATCTGACCGACGTCGATGGCCAGGCCTTTAACCTGGATGCCGTGGTCGGCGAACGCATGGCTGGCATGGTCAAAATTTTCAGAGGACTGCAGCAGCGCCTTCGACGGAATGCAGCCGACGTTGGTGCAGGTGCCGCCGGGCGCAGGTTTGCCCTCAGGGGTGCTCCACTCGTCGATACAGGCAACCTGCATGCCAAGCTGCGCAGCACGGATCGCTGCAATGTATCCGCCGGGACCGGCGCCGATGACTACGACGTCAAATGATTTGGCCATGATCGGTAAACCGTCTGTAAATATAGGGTTTGAAAACGTGAACGGCGGCCGCGCTGTTGCGCCGCACCGCCGTGATGCCTTTGAAAATCAGATATCGAGCAGCAGACGCGCCGGATCTTCCAGCGCTTCCTTCATCGCCACCAGTGCCAGCACCGCTTCGCGACCGTCAATGATGCGGTGATCATAGGACAGTGCGAGGTAGTTCATCGGCCGGATCACGACCTGGCCGTTTTCCGCCACCGGACGGTCCTTGGTCGCATGCACGCCGAGAATGGCGCTCTGCGGCGGGTTGATGATCGGCGTCGACAGCATCGAACCGAAGGTGCCACCGTTGGAAATAGAGAACGTGCCGCCAGTGAGTTCCTCGATGGTCAACTTGCCGTCCTGGGCGCGTTTGCCGAATTCGGCAATCTGCTTTTCGATGTCGGCAAGGCTCATCTGATCGCAGTTACGCAGGATGGGCACCACCAGACCGCGCGGGCTGCCTACGGCGATGCCGATGTCGAAGTAGCCGTGATAAACAATATCGTTGCCGTCGACCGAGGCATTCACCACCGGGTATTTTTTCAGCGCATGCACCGCCGCTTTCACGAAGAAGGACATGAAGCCGAGCTTCACGCCGTGCTCCTTCTCGAACTTGTCCTTGTACTTGGCGCGCATGTCCATCACCGGCTGCATATTGACCTCGTTGAACGTGGTCAGAATGGCTGCGGTGGATTGCGACTGCACCAAGCGCTCGGCAATACGGGCGCGCAGGCGGGACATCGGAACGCGCTGCTCGGGACGCTCGCCCAGATCACCCAGATCAACGGTTGGCATTGCCCTAGCCGGAGCCGGTGCGGCCGCAGGCGCTTTGGCGCCGCCCGCATTTAGTCCACCTTCTGCTGCCTGAATGACATCGCCCTTGGTGACACGACCGCCACGACCGGTTCCACTGAGGGAGCCGGTATCGATATTCTTTTCAGCAGCCATCTTTTGCGCCGAAGGCATTGCCGGTGAACCTGCTGCGGCTTTCGCCAGTGCAGCAGCCGGAGCCGCTGCTGGGGCAGGAGCCACCCCGGCCTTACCCGCTTCGGGCTTGGCTTCAGTATCGATGGTGGCGATGATTTCGTTGCTGGTCACCGTACCGCCATCGGCCTTGACAATCTTTACCAGCACGCCGGCCTGAGGTGCCGGGGTCTCGAGCACAACCTTGTCGGTCTCGATATCCACCAGATTCTCGTCGCGTTTTACGAATTCACCGGTCTTCTTGTGCCACGACACGAGGGTCGCCTCTGCGACAGACTCCGAGAGCTGGGGCACTTTCACATCAACGAGCATGATTACTCCGTAAACCTATGATTTAATTGATTAATTAATGCTCTTCGCCTTCGGCCAACGGCCGCGGCTTGGAAAGACGAGGCTCGCTGCCGCCAGCCATGGTCAAGGCCTGATTCACCAGTTCCTTCTGTTGCTTCTCGTGCAAAGACTTGTAACCCGCCGCCGGCGATGCCGAAGAATCGCGGCCTGCGTAATACAACTTCTGGTGCGGCAGCAAATGGCGCATCAGGTAATGCTGGATATGCCGCCAGGAACCCTGATTGCGCGGCTCTTCCTGACACCAGACGATTTCTTTAGCGTTTTTGTAGCGTACGATCTGGGCACGGAATTCCTCATGCGCAAACGGATAGATCTGCGCAATCCGCACCAGCGGCAGATTGGGAATGGCGCGGATGCGACGTTCGTTGCGCAGGTCGTAATAAACCTTACCGCTGCAGAAAATGACGCGTTCGACTTTTTCGGGATCAATTTCTCGCGAATCCCAATCTTCGTTGACCGGATTGAATTTGTCGTTGGCGAATTCTTCCAGCGGCGACACCGATTCCTTGTGACGCAGCAGACTTTTTGGAGAAAAGATGATCAGCGGTTTGCGATGCGGACGGATCATTTGCCGGCGCAGCAGGTAATACATCTGCACCGGCGTTGCCGGCACACAAACCTGCATGTTGTAGTCGGCACAAAGTTGCAGGAAACGCTCAATGCGACCCGAGGAATGTTCCGGACCCGCGCCTTCATAGCCGTGCGGTAGCATCATGGTCAGGCCGCACATACGACCCCACTTCACTTCACCCGAGGCGATGAACTGATCGATCACCACCTGAGCGCCGTTGACGAAGTCACCGTACTGCGCCTCCCAGATCACCAGTTCTTTCGGACCGGAGGTCGAGTATCCGTATTCAAAGCCGAGCACCGCTTCTTCCGACAGCACCGAATCGATGACGACAAAGTCACCCTGATTCGGCGCCAGGTGCTGCAGCGGCATATAGGTGCCCTGATCGCCGCGTTCACGGTTCTGGTCATGCAATACCGCATGGCGATGGAAGAAGGTGCCGCGACCCGAGTCCTGGCCCGACAGGCGCACTGAAAAACCTTCAGTCAGCAGCGAAGCGTAAGCCAGCGTTTCCGCCATGCCCCAATCCAGCGGCAGCTTCCCCTCCGCCATCAGGCGGCGGTCCTGCATGATTTTTTCGACGCGCGGATGCAGCTTGAAATTGGCCGGGACTTCGCAAACCTTGCGTGCAAGTTCCTGCAGCCGTTCGATCGGCATCCGGGTATCGTCGTTCTGATTCCACTTGGTGCCTTTGTACGGGCTCCAGTCGGTCTCGAACGGCGGCTTGTAGTTCGAAAGGATCGTCTTGTTGGTGTGATAGCCGTGATCCAGCGCATCACGGAATTCGGCGACCATTTTGTCCGCATCGGCTTCGGCAACCACACCTTCCTTGATCAGGCGGTCGGCATAGACCTTGCGCGGCGTCGGGTGCGAGTGAATGCGGCGATACATCAGCGGCTGCGTCACCATCGGCTCGTCCTGCTCGTTATGGCCAAGACGGCGATAACAGATCAGGTCCAGCACCACGTCTTTCCTGAACTTCGTGCGGTATTCGAGCGCGATTTCGGTGGCAAAACACACCGCTTCAGGATCATCGCCATTGACGTGGAATATCGGCACTTCAAGCATCTTCGCCACGTCCGAGCAATACAGCGTCGAGCGCGAATCACGCGGGTCCGACGTGGTAAAGCCGATCTGGTTGTTGATGATGATGTGCACGGTGCCGCCGGTGCCGTAACCGCGGGTTTCGGCAAGGTTCAATACTTCCTGGATCACGCCCTGTCCGGCAAATGCGGCATCACCGTGAATCAGCACGGGCAGCACCTGGCCGCCGGTATGGTCCTTGCGGCGGTGCTGGCGCGCACGCACCGAACCTTCGACCACCGGATTGACGATCTCGAGGTGGGACGGGTTGAACGCCACCGTGACATGCATCGGACCGCCAGGGGTCATCACGTTCGACGAAAAACCATCGTGGTATTTGACATCGCCGGCGAGCACGTCAGCCTGCTGCTTGCCTTCGAATGAGGAGAACAGGTCCTTGGGCATCTTGCCCAGGGTGTTGACCAGCACATTCAGACGGCCGCGGTGCGCCATGCCGATTACCAGCTCCTGAACGCCCGAACTGCCCGCCTTTTGCAGCAGGTGGTCCAGCATCGGGATCAGGCCGTCGCCGCCCTCGAGCGAGAAACGCGTCTGGCCGACGTATTTGGCGTTGAGGTATTTTTCCAGCGTCTCGGCAGCAGTCAGCCTGTCAAGCAGATGTTTCTTGAATGCTGCGTCATAGTTCGGGCGGCCGCGGGTCGGCTCCAGCTTCTCCGACATCCAGCGCTTCTGCGGGATGTCGGAGATATACATGTATTCAACACCGATGGTGCCGCAATAAGTGTCGCGAAGAGCCTGCAGGATATCGCGCAGCGGCGCCTTGGCCGGGCCATGCAGCGTGCCGGTTTCGAACACGGCATCCATGTCCTGATCGGTCAGGCCGTAAAACGACGGATCAAGTTCGGCGATAGCCGGCTGCTCCATGCGTTTCAGCGGGTCCACATTGGCAATGCGGTTGCCCTGAAAACGATAGGCCGAAATCAGCTGCAGCACCGAGAACTGCTTCTGCGGATTGCGCTGCGTGGCTTCGCTGCTGCCGCCACCAGTGCGCCGGCTGCGGGCGAGTTCAACAAAACGCTGCTGGATCTCGGAATGATCGACGTCGGCCGGGCCGTCATCGAGCTTCTGCAGTTCGTCGAAATAGCCGCGCCAGCGAGGCTCCACTGACTGCGGATCTTTCAGATACTGCTCGTAAAGACCTTCCACGAACGGTGCATTGGCACCGAACAGCAGCGAGGTGGCTCGCGATTCTTTGATCATCTCTTTACCTGACCGTTTTGCGACAAAGGCCCCGCGATCTGCGGGGCCTCATTGCCTTATTTGCGTTTACCAATCGGCACAAAGTCGCGGGGCGTCGCGCCGGTAAACAACTGGCGCGGACGGCCGATTTTCTGTTCCGGATCAGCGATGAGCTCCTTCCACTGCGCAATCCAGCCGACGGTACGCGCCAGCGCGAAGATCGCGGTGTACATGCTGACGGGTATACCCAGCGCCTTGTAAACAATGCCCGAATAGAAGTCGACGTTCGGATACAGCTTGCGTTTGATGAAGTAATCGTCGCTCAGCGCAATCCGTTCCAGCTCCATCGCCAGCTTGATCAGCTTGTTGTCTTTCATGTCGAGCTCTTCCAGAACCTCATGGCAGGTTTTCTGGATCAGCTTGGCACGCGGATCGTAGTTCTTGTAAACACGGTGACCGAAGCCCATCAGCATGGCGTGGCCGTCTTTCTCTTTCACGCGCTTGATGAAGGCCGGGATGTTCTTGATGTCGCCGATTTCGTCGAGCATCTTCAGCACGGCTTCGTTGGCGCCGCCGTGCGCCGGGCCCCACAGGCTGGCAATGCCGGCCGAGATGCAGGCAAACGGGTTGGCACCGGTCGAACCGGCCAGACGCACCGTTGAGGTTGACGCGTTCTGTTCGTGGTCGGCATGCAGGATCAGGATGCGGTCGATCGCGCGCGAGATCACCGGGTTCGGCACGTATTCCTCGCAGGGGGTGCCGAACATCATGTAAAGAAAGTTGTCGGTATAGGACAGTTTGTTCTTCGGATACATGAACGGCTGACCCATGTTGTATTTGTAGGTCATTGCCGTGATCGTCGGCAGTTTCGCAATCAGGCGGAACGCAGAGATATCGCGGCTGCGCTCGTCATAGATGTTGATCGAGTCGTGGTAAAACGCCGACAGCGCGCCGACCACACCACACATCACTGCCATCGGGTGGGCATCGCGGCGAAAACCACTGTAGAAGCGCGACAGCTGCTCGTGCACCATCGAATGCCGGGTGACGATGCCGTCGAATTCGAGCTTCTGCTCTTTGTTGGGCAGCTCGCCGTTGAGGATCAGGTAGGCAACTTCAAGGAAGTCGCATTTTTCAGCCAATTGTTCGATCGGGAAACCGCGATACAGCAGGATGCCTTGGTCGCCGTCGATATACGTGATGTTGGAGCGGCAGCTCGCCGTCGACATGAAACCGGGGTCATAAGTGAACTTGCCGGTCTTGCCGTAAAGGCTGCGGACGTCGATAACCTCAGGTCCGATGGTCCCGCCCAAAACGGGGAAATCCACCGAGGGGCTGCCGTCGCTGAAAGAGAGGGTCGCGAGCTTTTCTTTCATAACAATCTCCGTATTATCAGTTACTTAAGTTATATATCTTATGTAATACATCAATCTGCAAGTCGCGCCGTTACTGCCTTTGCATGCGCTGGATCAGGGCACCGTAGCGCCTCGGCGCCTCCTCCTGCCCCATCACCCACGCCAACAAAACAGTATCGACCTCTCCCAGCAATTCTTTAAAAAGAACCAGTTCATCCGGCGTCAGACTGTCGAAGTCCTCCGCCAGAAAACGCTGCAAGATCAGGTCCATCTCCAGCAATCCACGACGGCATTGCCAGCGGATACGGTCCATATCCCCCATATCCGCGTACTCCTTACACCGTCCGCTTGACCAACAAATCCTTGATCTTGCCGATGGCCTTGGTCGGATTCAGACCTTTCGGGCAGACATCAACGCAGTTCATGATCGAATGGCAGCGGAACAGCCGGTACGGGTCTTCCAGGTTGTCCAGACGCTCATTCGTTGCCTGGTCGCGGGTATCGGCAATAAAGCGATAAGCCTGCAACAGGCCGGCCGGACCAACGAACTTGTCCGGGTTCCACCAGAACGACGGGCAGGAAGTCGAGCAGCAGGCGCAAAGAATGCACTCGTAAAGACCGTTGAGTTCCTCACGGTCTTCCGGCGACTGCAGACGCTCGGTTTCGGGACGCGGCGTTTCGTTGACGACGTAAGGCGTCACCGAGTGATATTGCTTGAAGAACTGCGACATGTCGACGATCAGGTCACGGATCACCGGCAGGCCGGGCAGCGGACGGATCACCACCGGCTCTTTCAGGTCGGCGATTTTGGTAATGCAGGCCAGACCGTTTTTGCCGTTGATATTCATCGCATCCGAACCGCAAACGCCTTCGCGGCAGGAACGGCGGAAGGAGAACGTGTCGTCGGTAGACTTCAGCCGGACCAGCGCATCAAGCAGCATGCGGTCGGTCGGTTCGAGCTGGATGTCGTAATCCTTCATGTACGGCTTTTCGTCGACATCCGGGTTGTAGCGGTAGATAGAGAGGCGCATCTGTCTTCCTTGATTCTTAGTAAACCCGAGCTTTGGGCTCGAACGATTCAACAGTCAGCGGCTTGAGGTTGACCGGACGGTATTCAAGACGGTTGTTGTCCTTGTACCAGAAGGTGTGTTTCATCCACTGCGCGTCATTGCGATCCGGGAAATCGCTGCGGTCATGGGCGCCGCGCGACTCCTGACGGGCATGCGCGGAAACCATCGTCGAAGTTGCAACCTCAACCAGATTTTCCAGTTCCAGCGCTTCAACACGGGCGGTGTTGAACACCTTGCTCTTGTCCTTGAAATACAGATGCTCTGCGCGCTTGCCGACCTCCTGCATCCTGCGCACGCCTTCGGCAAGGCCGTCCGGGAAACGGAACACGCCGCAGTGCAACTGCATCGTGCGGCGCATTTCAGCACCAACTTCCGCCACATCTTCGCCGGACTTGGCTGAATCCAGCCGCGCCAGTCGTGCGAGGGAGCGGTCGGCCGCATCTTTCGGCAGGTCCTGATGAGCCAGTGCATCGCTCGCCAGATCCTTGACCACCTGCTCGCCCGAAGCCTTGCCGAAGACCAGCAGGTCGAGCAGCGAGTTGGTGCCCAGACGGTTGGCGCCATGCACCGATACGCAGGCACATTCACCGGCAGCGTAAAGACCTTTGACAATCGTCCCACCGTTGTGACCGGCAAGTACCTGACCATGCATATTGGTCGGGATACCGCCCATCTGGTAATGGCAGGTCGGCACCACGGGAATCGGATCCTTGGCCGGGTCGACGTTGGCAAACTTGATAGCGATCTCGCGAATGCCCGGCAGACGCTTGTCGATCACGTCGGCGCCGAGATGGTCGAGTTTCAGCAGGATATGGTCGGCGTCTTTGCCGGCGCCGCGGCCCTCTTTGATTTCGGTCGCCATCGCGCGAGAAACCACGTCACGGCTGGCCAGATCTTTCACGGTCGGCGCATAACGCTCCATGAAGCGCTCACCGTTCTTGTTGAGCAGGAAGCCACCCTCGCCGCGCACACCTTCGGTAATCAACACTCCGGCACCGGCAACACCGGTCGGGTGGAACTGCCAGAACTCCATGTCTTCCAGCGGTATACCGGCACGAGCCGCCATGCCCAGCCCGTCACCGGTATTGATGAAGGCGTTGGTGCTGGCCGCGTAAATCCGGCCGGCGCCGCCGGTGGCGAGCAAGGTCGCCTTGGCGTGCAGGATGCAGACTTCGCCGGTTTCCATTTCCATCGCCACCACGCCGAGAACATCGCCGGCCTGGTTGCGGATCAGGTCCAGCGCCATCCACTCAACAAAGAACTGGGTGTTGGCACGCACATTGCGCTGATAAAGCGTGTGGAGCATGGCGTGACCGGTACGGTCAGCCGCGGCACAGGCCCGCTTCACCGCACGTTCACCGTAGTTGCTGGTGTGACCGCCGAAGGGACGCTGATAGATCTTGCCGTTGTCGAGACGGTCGAAGGGCATACCGTAGTGCTCAAGCTCGATCACCGCCTCATTGGCCTTGCGGCACATGAACTCAATCGCATCCTGGTCGCCGAGGTAATCGGAGCCCTTGACGGTGTCATACATGTGCCAATGCCAGTTATCGGGCTCCTCATTGCCCAGCGAGGCGGATACGCCACCCTGCGCCGCCACCGTGTGCGAACGTGTCGGGAACACCTTGGAGAGCACTGCCACCCGCAGGTTCGCTTCGGACAACTGCAAGGCTGCGCGAAGGCCGGAGCCGCCGGCTCCAACCACTACTGCATCAAACTGCCGAGTCGTAATACCCATTGCTTATTTGCCCCAGAGAATCTGCACAGCCCAGGCGCCATAGGAAATCAGCGCCAGGATGACCACGACATACAGCGTCAGCCGCAAGCCGGAATCCTTGATGTAATCCATGAATATGTTTCGCACGCCGACCCATGCGTGATAAAGCAGTGCGACAAAAAACAGCAGGCCTGCATAGCGCATCAGCGACAGGTTCCACAGCGCCTGCCAGTGCCAGAAATCGAATTTCGGCAGCATGAGCAGCGCCAGCAGGACCAGCAGCGTGAACACCAGCATGATCACCGCGGTGATGCGCTGGGCCAGCCAGTCGCGAAGCCCGTAATGGGCGCCGACTACCTGACGGTTCACCATAGCCGGACTCCCACAACCAGAGTCAACACGATGGCGCTGACGAGAACTACGATGCTGCTCGCTCGGGCGGTCTCCAACTCGGCGCCAACGTGCAGGTCAAGGAACAAGTGGCGAACCCCGGCAAGCAGGTGGTGGAGATAACCCCACAACAAACCCAAAAGGACCAGCTTGGCCAGCGGATTGGATACAACCGACTGGAACTTCGCGAACGACTCGGGGGACTGGATGCTGGCCTGAAACAGCCAGAGAAGCAGCGGTAACATCAGGAACAGCACCGCTCCGCTGACACGATGCATGATGGATACGAAACCCGCCACCGGCAACCTGATCACCATCAGATTAAGGTGTTTGGGCCTGGTTTTGGCCACAGTTGATGACACGCGCAGCTCTCCTTGATTTACAAATTATCGTTCAACATGACGGCAGTCCGGCGGAAGCCTGATTCCTGCTTTCACAGAGACCCGCAGAGCCCACCGGAACGACCGCGATGCTGCATTGCAAGCAACAGCATCAGTTGAGAGTTTTTGGCACAACCGGAATTGTGTCGGGACTACCTTTAAGCACATGAAATATTACCAGCTTTTCTCCAGCGTAGAAACGCAGAAACCACTCTTCAACAGTAAAAACGGTTCATGCGATCCGTATGCGTTGACGCGCACGTAAAGAGATCGCGCAACCGCTATCCACATCTCGTTATGCTGTGCCGCATGATGCACCGGTATGAAGCCAACTTTTACATAAAAATGAAAAACTATTCGCTTTTGGCATGGACAAGCGCCATTGCAATTGACGCTGAAAATGTGCAATCGACAGCGTGTGAACGGAACTTGATCCCGCTTAACCCTCTTCTGTTGACCGTAATTCCCCCCCTTCGCTATCATCGAAGCAGTTCACAAAGGCGTGCGCCGCAATACGGTTTCCCTCTGCGCGGCCGCTGCCAAATCTCAAAAACCCAGGAAATTCAGGAGCTTCCAAATGAAACAACCCATGCGCGTAGCCGTGACGGGCGCGGCCGGCCAGATTGGCTACAGCCTGCTGTTCCGCATCGCCAGCGGCGAAATGCTCGGCAAAGACCAGCCGGTCATCCTTCAACTGCTGGAAATTCCCGATGAGCGCGCGCAAAAGGCCCTAAAGGGCGTGATGATGGAGCTCGACGACTGCGCCTTCCCGCTGCTGCACGGCATGGTGCCGGCTTCCGACCCGATGGTCGCCTTTGCTGACGCCGACGTTGCCCTGCTGGTCGGCGCCCGCCCCCGCGGCCCCGGCATGGAGCGCAAGGATCTGCTCGAAGCCAACGGCCGCATTTTTGCGCCCCAAGGCAAGGCTCTGTCCGAAGTCGCCAAACGTAGCGTCAAAGTGCTGGTGGTCGGCAATCCGGCCAACACCAACTGCCTGATCGCGATGAACAACGCGCCCAAGCTCAAGCCGACGAACTTCTCTGCAATGATGCGCCTGGACCATAACCGCGCACTGACGCAAGTCGCCCAGAAAATCGGCAAACCCATCACCGACATCAAGAAACTCGCGGTCTGGGGCAACCACTCGGCGACGCAGTATCCGGACTTGTTCCACGCCACCGCCGGCGGCAAGAAAATCTGGCCGATGATCAAGGATAAGGCTTGGCTGGAAAACGATTTCATCCCGACCATCCAGAAGCGTGGCGCAGCCATCATCGACGCCCGTGGCCTGTCCTCGGCAGCGAGCGCAGCCAATGCAGCCATCGATCACATCCGTGACTGGGTCAAAGGCACCAAGCCGGGCACCTGGGTCAGCATGGGCATTCCGTCGGACGGCAGCTACGGCATTCCGAAAGGCATCATTTACGGCTTCCCAGTGACCTGCAAGGACGGTAAATACACGATCGTCCAGGGCCTGAAACAAAGCGAATTCAGCCAGGCACGTATGAAAGCCACGCTGCAGGAACTGCAGGAAGAACGCGATGGCGTGCTGAGCCTTCTCGGCTGATCTGGCGCATGCCCCAAACCAAGCGGACCCTGCAGCAATGCAGCGTCCGCTTTTTTGTTGTTCCGGAGGAGTAAGTCATGAGTAACGACGCACCCGTCACCGCAAAACCCAAAAAATCTGTCGCCCTGTCCGGTGTACCAGCAGGCAGCACCGCGTTATGCACCGTGGGGCGCAGCGGCAACGACCTCAACTATCGCGGTTACGACATTCTCGACATCGCCGATACCTGCGAATTCGAGGAAATCGCCTTTCTGCTGGTTCACGGCAAACTGCCGAACAGCGCCGAACTGCGCGGTTACAAAACCAAGCTGCAGTCTCTGCGCGGACTGCCTACGGTGGTGCGCAAGGTTCTCGAACAACTGCCGCCGTCGGCGCACCCGATGGACGTCATGCGTACCGGCTGCTCCGCACTGGGCGCGGCGATGCCGGAACGCGAAGACCACAATCACCCGGGCGCACGCGACATTGCCGACCGGCTGATGGCCTCCTTCGGCTCGATGCTGCTCTACTGGTATCACTACAGCCAGAACGGCAAGCGCATCGACGTCGAAACCGATGACGATTCGATCGGTGGCCACTTCCTGCACCTGCTGCATGGGAAGCCCGCTCCCGCCTCCTGGGTGCGTGCGATGCACACTTCACTCAATCTCTACGCCGAACACGAATACAACGCCTCCACCTTCACCTGCCGCGTCATCGCCGGCACCGGCTCTGACATCTACTCCGCAATCACCGGCGGCATCGGCGCCCTGCGCGGCCCCAAACACGGCGGCGCCAATGAAGTGGGCTTCGAAGTGATGAACCGTTATGAAACGCCGGATGACGCCGAAAAAGACATCATGGCGCGCATCGCCAACAAGGAAGTCGTCATCGGCTTCGGGCACCCGGTCTATACCATTGCCGATCCGCGCAACAAGATCATCAAGGAAGTCGCGCGCAATCTGTCGACGGAAGCCGGCAATTTGAAGATGTTCAACGTTGCCGAACGCATCGAAACGGTGATGATGCGCGAGAAAAAAATGTTCGCGAACCTCGACTGGTACTCCGCGGTTTCCTACCACCGAATGGGTGTACCGACCCCGATGTTCACGCCGCTGTTCATCATTTCGCGCACCAGCGGCTGGTCGGCGCATGTCATCGAGCAGCGCATCGACAACAAGATCATCCGCCCGACGGCTGTCTATACCGGTCCCGAGGGCCGCAGCTTCGTCGCCATCAAAGACCGCAAATAAAATCATTCATCAAGGCACATCATGTCCACACATATTTCCAACGTTCGCCCGAAACCTGATGCCGTCATCACCGACATCGCCGATTACGCTGCCAAAACCAAAATCTCCAGCGCCGAGGCCTACAACACTGCCCGCCTCTGCCTGATGGATACCCTGGGCTGCGGTTTTGAAGCCCTGTCCTATCCCGCCTGCACCAAGCTGATGGGCCCGGTGGTGCCAGGAGCGACGATGGCCAACGGCGCCAAGGTACCCGGCACCACTTTCCAGCTCGATCCGGTGATGGCCGCCTTCAACATCGGCTGCATGATTCGCTGGCTGGATTTCAACGACACCTGGCTGGCTGCGGAATGGGGCCACCCATCCGACAATCTCGGCGGCATTCTCGCCATGGCGGATTACCTGTCGCGTCAGGCGATTGCCGCCGGAAAAAAACCGCTGACCATGCGAGACGTGCTGACCGGCATGATCAAGGCTCACGAAATCCAGGGCGTGATTGCACTGGAAAACAGCTTCAACCGCGTCGGTCTTGACCACGTGCTGCTGGTGAAAGTCGCTTCGACCGCGGTGGTATCCAGCCTGATGGGTCTCAGCCGCGAGGAAATCATCAACGCCGTATCAAACGCCTGGATCGACGGCCAATCACTGCGCACCTATCGTCACGCCCCCAACACCGGCTCACGCAAATCCTGGGCTGCCGGCGACGCCACCAGTCGCGCGGTACGTCTGGCCTTGATGGCCGCCAAGGGCGAGATGGGTTATCCCTCGGGGCTTTCGGCCAAGGGCTGGGGCTTTTATGACGTGCTGTTCAAGGGCAAGCACTTCAAGTTCACCCGCAAGTACAGCTCCTACGTCATGGAAAATGTTTTGTTCAAAATATCTTTCCCTGCCGAATTTCATGCACAGACCGCTGTCGAATGCGCAATCCAGTTGCACCAGCAAGTCAAAAACCGGCTTGCCGATATCAAGAAAGTGGTCATCACCACCCACGAATCGGCGATCCGCATCATCGACAAAAAAGGCCCGCTGAATAACCCTGCAGACCGCGACCATTGCATCCAGTACATGGCCGCCATCGGCCTGATCAAGGGCAATCTGACGGCCGCTGACTATGAGGACGACGTCGCCCATGACCCTCGCGTCGACCAACTGCGCGACAAGATGGAATGCGTCGAGAACAAACAATGGAGCAAGGACTACCTCGACCCGCAGAAACGCTCGATTGCCAATGCCATCCAGGTCTTCTTCAAGGACGGCAGCAAAACATCCAATGTGGTCGTCGAATACCCCGTCGGGCATCGCCGCCGCCGCAAGGAAGGTATCCCTCTGCTTGAAGCCAAGTTCCGCACCAATCTGGCCCGCAAGTTCCCGGAAAAACAGCGCGCGGCGATCTACGCCCTTTGCGCTGACCAGAAAAAGCTGGAAGCAACACCCGTCAATGAATTTGTCGATCTGATGGTGATTTAAGAAAACCCATATAAATATCTGTTTTTATTGATATTTAATGAAATCCATCCACCGGCTTCTTGGTCAGGCACTACTGGCGCTTTCGCTGCTGTGCCCGCCCGGTTTCACCATCGCCCAAGGCGCCGTCGTCCAAAACGCCTTCGCCCAAAACAGTACCACCCGCGATGCCGAGACGCATTTCTTTGACGCCAATACCGGCGATCTGAAAGCCGAACTGGGTGAAGCCAAGGCTGCCGGCAAAAAGGCCCTGCTGCTGATGTATGAACAGGAAGGATGCCCGGGCTGCCTCTTCATGAAGCAGATCATCCTCAACCAAGTGGTTGTCCAGGACCTCTACCACCGGCATTTCATCAGCTTTACCGTGGATATCAACGGCTCCGTGCCATTGAAGGACTTTGGCGACCGCGACATCATCGAAAAGGCCCTGGCCATTCGCAGCAAAACCCGCTCGACACCGACCTTCGTATTCCACGATATGACGGACACCGAAATTGTGCGGATTAACGGCAACCTGCGGGACGCCGGGGAATTCAAGCTACTGGGCGAATTCGTCGCCAGCGGCGCCTACAAGCTTCGCCCCTTCGCCGAGCACAAACAGCTGCAACTGAAAAATAAAGGCGGCTGATTCCGCATGGCGAACCCCCGCAATTCCCTGCGTTTTGGATTTATTCCGACACGGCAACGCCTTATAATCGAGGGTTTACCGTTTCTCTTAATCCCGTTTCTCTTACGCCTCTTACGCAGCACCCTTTTCTTCGCACCTTTTTCAGCACTTTTATTATCCAAGGAGCATCCGCGTGGCCAACAACGCTTTTAATTCACTTCGCGAATTCAAACTCAAATCGGGCAAGACCGGAAAATACTACTCGCTGGCTGCGCTGGAAGAAGCCGGTCTGGGCAAGGTCTCGCGGCTGCCGGTGAGCCTGCGCGTCGTGCTGGAGTCGGTGCTGCGCAACTGTGACGGCAAGAGCATCTCCGAAGACCGCGTGCGTGAACTCGCCGGTTGGCAGCCGACCGCCCCGCGCACCCAGGAAATTCCCTTCGTCCTCGCCCGCATCATGTTGCAGGACATGGCCGGTTTCCCCGCGCTGAACGACTTCGCTGCAATGCGCGCCGAAGCCAAGCGCCAGAATTTCGAACCGACCAAGATCGAACCGCTGGTGCCGGTGGATCTGGTGGTTGACCACTCCGTCGTCGTCGACGTGAGCAATTCGAAAGACGCCCTGCGCAAGAACATGGAAATCGAGTTCGAGCGTAACGGCGAGCGTTACACCTTCCTCAAGTGGGCCAAGCAGGCCTTCTCCGGCATCCGCGTCGTGCCCCCGGGCAACGGCATCTGCCACCAGGTGAACCTGGAATACCTGT
>Ga0222713_10001994_pt1 | contig 22135 bp, 33 predicted proteins | sample C33_649DmetaG_FD_165061 | JGI IMG/M metagenome (GOLD analysis project Ga0222713, IMG submission 165061) | Estuarine water microbial communities from San Francisco Bay, California, United States - C33_649D | ecosystem: Environmental > Aquatic > Marine > Unclassified | place: USA: California...
GTATGTAAATTAGTTTATTTTCATTCCTCTTTAGAAAATTATCTAAAGTGTCTCTATAAGTCACCATCGTATAAAGTTTAGTACCAATACTTACTTGATTATCCATAGTATAATGAATTTCAGTTTTAGTTCTTACCACTTGATTTCCACACTGAGGACAAAACTTATAGTTGTCTTTAACTTTGGTACCACATCCACTACATTTTCTAATCAAATCTTTTGTAGTTATGTCCTTTGCACTGAATGGTAAGATTTTCCATTCTTTTACCCAACTAACATTTGTATTAAACATTTCGTAACTTGTTCCAAATTCTTGGTCACTTTTATCACCCTTTTCAACTCTACCTGTTTCAATTTTTGCGTCAGAGGTGCTCGTGTTTCCTACGATATTTGAATTTCCAAGACCTGTTGTGGTAAACATAATTGGATTCCCATTTACATTTACGTTCCCACTACCATACAATAATGGTTGATTATTCAAGTATGTATATCCACCAAGATGACCATAATTAGTAAAAAGCATTTTATTAAAGAACTCAACAATAACCAATCCGTTATTCTCAATGGCCCTTTGATTAGTTTTACTATCTGATACTTCATAGGTTTCAAATAAAAACTTTCGGTCTTCGTCCAAGTATCTTTCCAAGAATACTCTTTGACCTGGTTTTAATACAACACCTGAATTTGAAATGCGATTGCCGTTCAAACTAATTTTTGCTAAAATACTTTCGTTGGTGGGATTATGGAGTTCAATCTCAAACTCCGTTCTGTCGTGTAGATACACATTTTTACCGTTCTGTTTTTGTCTTTGCTTTCTAACGGTAATGAAAGCGCTTGGTTCTTTAGAACCAAAATTGTAATTTTGTTGATACATTTTCTTTTTCCTTATTTTTGGTTTATTTGAACTCCACTTTGTTGGGTGTTTATTCCAACTCAACCGACTCTTTGTTCGGGTGGACCTCAATCACAAGGTTTAATAATAAGTATATTTGATATTAATTATTAATCAATATTATTCTGAATTTTCTTTTTTGTATCGTTTCCATTCAATCCAAAATCCAATTGCAACTATAATATTCATACCAAAAGACATTAGAATTTCATAAATGTCTTGATACACATTCATTGTCAAATGAATATGTCCAACAACCCAAAATGGTATTGATAAGTTGCTGGCAATCCATACCAATAAGTATGTTATAAATTTACGCATAGTGTTTAACCAAGATGTTCGCACTCTTATAATTAGTCGCCAGTGGTGTATCGTGAACATCACATAATCTTAATAACATTTGAACATCGGGTTCATGTGGATGTCTATCTAATGGGTCCCTGAAAAATATAACACCTTCAAGTTCACCTTTTGCAACCATTGAACCAATTTCAGCGTCACCTCCCATTGGTCCTGAGTTTACTGTTTGTACTTTTTCAACACCTGCGTGTTGTATTCTTTTACCTGTTGTTCCTGTCGCAACAATTTCAACATCAGGTCTATTAAAAAAATCTAATCGTTTCATCACAAAAGCAACCATATCTGCTTTCTTTCCGTCGTGTGCTATTAATGCAAATTTCATATTCAAAATATAGTAATATTATTAAAATAAAAAACCCCCACCGAAGTGAGGGTTTGTTATGATTAAGCTAATTCCATTTCTTCCTGTCTCATTAACTCATATGCTCTTGCCATACGTGTCATTCCAATTCCACCACCAAATCTTGGGAAGAAATCAAATGATAAGAATTGTTCCAATTCAGCCTCAACTCTTTCTTTACCAAATAATTCAAACAACTTGGCACAATAACCGCCATCTTCAATTGTATAAAACATTTCTCTCATTTTTTCAACATCACATGAACGTTCTGCTGAACCAATTGTTTCTTGACCATAAAGAATTACATCTACCTTATTGAATATCTCACCGTCGTTGTGTTGCATATTCCAAAATGGATTGGTTCTTCTTGGGAAATTTTGTAATGATACTACAGGTCCAATCTCGTTCCACATTCTTGTCTCGTGTTCATTTTCTAAGATTGATACTCCACCATATTCTTCACACATATTGTTGTAATCAACCTCCACTTCTTTTTCAAATCCTAACCAACTTAATAGGTCTGATTCCAATTTTAATAATTCTTTCATTCTACCTTTTGATTCAAATTCAAACATTGGGAAAATTAATTCGTGACGACCTGGTATTGGATTCTTTTCTTCTCTGTATGATGTTGAAATACAAAATACTCCTTCCCATTCAGGGTTCATTAATAACTCATGTTCTAACCACATTTGACCAGTTTGTGGTAATGGCCAAATTAAACCACCATACTCAAATGTTTTAACCGAATGTGGGTTTTCACATGCTGCTAAGATTGATAATCTTGATTGTGTTGGGACTTCTTTAAATCCTTTTTCCAAGAAGAATACTCTCATCTTCTGTACTAACTCGTTGTAAATTTGTGTGTTTTTCATATATGTTTTTTTCTTTTTTTATTTTCGTATAGGCAAAAAAAATCCCTTCATTATAGAAGGGATTTAATGATTAATAAATTATATTTTTGTTTATTTTGATTCGGACTATATTCGTAATTTCGTAACATTGAAAATAAATATATCAAATCATGTTAAAGTGTAAAGTTTTTTGAAAATTATTTAATAACAATTACTTGATACATAATACTATTGTTCCCACCTTTAATATGGAAATAATATGTTCCACCACTTAAATCAGACAAATTTACATTTACCGAATTGTTGCCCGATATAACATTCATAGTGGTTACATTCTTAACCAATTTGCCGTTTAAGTCAGTCAGGAATACATCAGCGTTAAATGCTTGTGTTGATGTAAAATCCACAGTATATTGGCCTTCAGTTGGGTTAGGGTAAGCATTCACCGATATTACTTTTCCAACAGTCTTTACATGTAATACACCATACTGACCCAAGATATCAAAAGAATAATTTGTGTAATTATTAACACCTTCAGGTCTGAAGTTAGGGTTAAAGAAATCATTCGTGTTAATCAAGAAACCTGGTTTGAATGTGTTTGTGTCAATAATGTTATTATTAATTGAATTGCGAACCCAACTATCCAATACGTTTACATTACCACCTGAACTGATTTCAACCAAACCTGTGTTAGTCATACCTTTTGATGATGCACTTTTCACACCATAGATATAATTGTTTCTGAATAAACTATTCTTATCAGATACCGTATTTGACTTCACACCTGAATTAATCAATACTGAGTCACCATCAAACATTACAAAGTTTCTATAACCCATAAAAATTGAATTGATAATACTCTGACGTGAGTTTCTACGGATTCTTACACCACGTCTAAACGCACCCTTTTGTGTGGTTGTTAATTGTGACCAAGTCATACCTGCCGGTACAGGACCAACACATGTAATGTTTGAGAACACCGCAGATGTTAAGGGTAATCTACCTGAACCTGACGCATCGTTATCAGATTCAAATGTTTCTGATGTTGAAGCCCCTGATGGCGCGTTCCAAGACAAGTCAAAATAAGCACTATCTCTAAACGCTATTCCAAATTGAACAGCCCCACGATATCCAAAATCAGTATCAAAATCATCATCAGTTGTCTTGAACGAAATTAAATGTTTACAATTAACTGTACCACCAAACCATTCATAAGAATCATCATTACAATGTGAAACTTGTACGTGGTCAATTGTTGTGTTTCTACCAACAGATGCCAAAGTTAGACCATTAATTTCTTTGTTTGGTTCAAATCCCAAACCACCAAACTCAATTCTTACATATTTTATAACACCACTATTATCATTGTCATTAATTCCACCGTGTTTTGCTAATGTAGCGTCAAGAGTTATATTGTTAAAACCTTCAACTTGAATATCAGTTCCTTGATTATTGATTGCTTTACCACAAACTACAATACCACCCCAATCACCTCTTTGTTTTTGTCCAACATTTTTTGAAGATGTAAAAACAACAGGATTATTCTCAGTACCTTCACAAGAAATATAACCACCCCTTTCAATAATAATACTAGCATATTGTTTTGGGGTTGCATCAAGTTTTGCTAATCCTTTAATTAAAGTACCAGCAGGAATAATCAATTTACCTCCATCTCTAACAACAACCAAACTTTTCATGTAATACACAACTTTAGGGTCCAAAGTTAAAGTACTTACAATGTTTACAATACCAGTTAAACTAGATAGAGTTGTTGTATCAACAACACCACTTGAGTACAATGTTGAATTGGGATTCCAATTAGTCCAATTTTTAGTCCAATCTTTGGATGCGTCAGACGATAAAGCACCAACGTAGTTAACTCGCTCAAAGAACTGAGCATTTGCCGTTAAAAATAACATAACGGATAAGAAATAAAGAATTATTTTTTTCATATTTTTAATTTAACAAATAAGTAGTAAAAAAATATCAGATTAACACTAATATAATATTAACATTATGTTATGAATTATACCAGTGTGGTACATCTCTCATTTTCCAAACTGCAAACCCTGATTTCGCACCACAATAGTAGTTTCTATATGATTGGACAACGTCTTCAACTTTATACTCATCAGACATTGCCTTAGCTGGTTTAGTAAATCCTTTATCAAGAATGTTAGGTTTATTTGTGATACACCATTCAATAACATCCTGAGATTTGTGACGTTTACCGTAACGGTATGTATACTCATTACACAATTCTAAACCCAACTCACATAAGTACAAATAATTACTTAAACTCTCACGAGTCCAAATAGCACAAGGGTGATTTTTGTGGGATAATTTGTATGGAACTTGGGGGGTGACTTGAGGGGTGACTTGGGGGGTCATATGATGAGCACCACACAATAATTGTGCGGTTTCTAATATCATTTTTACAACATGTTTATCCACATGATACTGAGCACATTTTTTAACATCCCAATCTAATATGAAAATATTCATACCACAAAGATACAATAAATTATTCAAAATAAAAAACCCCCAACCGAAGTTGAGGGTTTATGTGTCTGTCCGTGTAATTAAATCAAAAAAAGAGTTTTAATTTTTGAGGTTTGTTCTTGTTGACGAGTTGAACTTCTGAATCTGTTGAGTTCTAATCAGTTTCAATTATCAGTTTCTGAATAGGAGTATGTAAAGTAGGATGTCCTACCTAATTTAACCCACTGACAACAAACACAATATCTTACTTACTCAAGTGAGTGGTTGCGTTATGTACATCCAACTCAGATTGAAGTTCGTCAATTAATGACTCATATTTTTCAACCATTTGGTCTTTTTGAACCTCAGTAATAACTGTGGTCATTTGACGAGCCGTTGAATCTCCGTAACGACTAACAATAACGGTTCCTTCAGAACAACTCAAACCTTTCAAATATTTGATGAATGACTTGTATTCCGCCATACGGAAAATCTTGTCATAAACCGCCAAGTTTGCGGTATGGATTGATGTTTTCAATGAAATCAATTCTTCCATTGAGTCAATTGCTTGGTTCAAACTTTCCTCAGGATTATATGAGCGAACCGCTCCGTTATCCACTGAATTGTATCTGTCAGTTCTTGCCATCAAATCGGTAATTCTTTTCGCCAATCTGTTTTTTTCCTTAAGTGCTTCTTTTATATTCATAACGTTTTTTTCTAATGTTGTTAAAGTATATTAAAATTATTTAATAGTGTCAAGTTCCTGAGAGTAATTTAATTCTATGACGGTTTTTTCCAACATTGACTTAGCAATCTCATAGTAATGCTGGTTAAAACCATCTTTATTACGTGGTGATGGTAATACATGAACAAAGTGATTACGTTGACCGTATAACATATCAGAGTCATCGTCAATGATAATGTAGTTTTCAACGCCAGACTTATCCATATACTCTTGTTGTATAACCTCGTCCCAATTGATATGATTGAATTGTAAATCGTTATTCAGGTAATACGCAATTTCCATTCCTCTTGGAATATGAAGTCCTTTGGTTCTTAAACTTGGTGTAATCCCAATTATCTCACCACTCATTTCTTCCATCACCCAAACCTTTTTCATAAACTCAATTCCACTGTGTCTCCACGTTGAACTGATAACAATCTTGGCACCTGTCTCATCAATCAATCTATTAAGAAGTTCTTTACTGCGAACACAGAATCTTTGGTAATGGTCTTTTCTACCATCTTCCCAAATCCATTCCTGATACTGACACTCACCATTACGGTAAGCACTTTCACAGTTCAGAACTCCATCAATATCTAAAAATATTATTTTCATTTACCAGTCCTCTACATTACTAAAATCTTTTTCTACTTTGGCTGCATGACTATAAACAATTAACCCTGTACCAATTCCATTTGGTGAGAATGTGTAATCGTATGACCCATACTCACCAAAAACTTTTTTAATGGCGTCCATCCACTCTTGGATTTCAGTTGCCTGCTTTTGACTTATTTCAAAATTGGTTATCATAATTATTTTTCATTCAACAAAAACTTGTTACTAATTGCTTTAAAAGATATCGTTCCATCCATAGAACGAACAACAACACCTTCACGTTCAGTTTTGTCATTTAACGCTGATTTACCTTCGGCATATTTCAACATATCTTCAACAGTTTCAGGTAACATAAATCCAAATTCTTGATTTAACACTGGAACAGATTTTAAACCCATATCGGATAACATAACAATTAACTCAGGGAAAGGAATTCTCTGATATTTGTCAATATCAAACCCTGTAAAAAATCTTACAGTTTGTCCTTTAATTTTATATGGGTTTCCTTGAATTCCTTCTCCAATCAATTCTCCTTGTAAAGAAATGTTCTTTCCTGTTGCTTTCATGTTTTCTTCTAAGTTCAACTCACGAGCAACTTTCCAAAAAGTGTTTCCTTCAGTTTCAAGTAATTCCAAATTACGAGAACATACACCAAACTCGCCATCTTTAATATAGTAAGTTGCTGAGGAACCATCCAACTTTTCTGTTACATAAAATTGATGTTTAGATTGGTATTTCCACTCATCATATTCTTTGGTTAGGTTCTGAATCCTTTCTTCATCTGTCTTAGGAATAAAAGACGGGAACAATCCCTTAACTTTACCAGAAAGTTCAGCAGGAATTGGTGGTTCGTATTTTACAATTCCAAGCATTTCAGTGACATCCATACCTTCAGGTAAAGTGTTTGCAGTTGCAAATTGTGTAATTGGGACAACACTAATAGGTAGAATAAGTCCTTGTGATACTTGTCCACGAAGTTTAATTGTTTTCAATCTGAAACCCTCTTGGTCACCCATTTTCTTAAATGAAGATTTACGTAAGAATTCAAACTCATCTTTAATTGGTAAGAATGAATCAATCTCACAATAAACTACCATGTCACCCACCTTGTGACCAACATCTTTCCCAACAACAACATTCCAACCACCTACGGTTGCAAGTTCAATCATATCGGCCCCATCTATAGGACGAATGTTTGTAATTTGTCTAATAGTTGCTAATTTTCTTTCCATATTATTTTATGTGTGTATATCTAATTCTTTTGATTGTATCTCCAACATGAAATTCAGTTCTACCTGAAATCACACCACTGTCTTTTGTTTTTGCATAATAAACAGGGTCAAATTGAAGTGTGTTGATTTCACCAGGTTTTCTAACCCACACCGAATCAACAGTTGTTGTTGTTACATGTTTTTCAAATTGTGTCTGTGGATTATTACATCCTGATAAAGTTATTACCACAAAGACCATCATAATTGCCCAAAGTATTAAGAATACGACAGCAAGAGTTTCTCTTAAATTTTTAATTTTGTTTGCCATAATGCAAAGATATGGATTTAAAAAATAAGAATCAACTTATTTGTACATCAAAAAATCCAAGTACATTTTGATTGTTCGTCTAATTACCGGAGTATCAATGTTTTGAAATTTTTCAAGTGATTCAATTTCGTTAAATAATCTATTTGTGATTTCTTTTTTTGACCCCAAATGTCTTACTTTGTCATCAATAAAAATATAATCAAACGTGAAATGTTCACTCTTTGTTGTTTTTTTTGGATAATGTCTTCTTAAGAAATTGAAAACTTCATCACTAGTGTCTCCACTATATTTGTTTAATATTTTATTTTTATCCGATTCACTAATCATATTTATAAATACTAATTTTTATCTTTCATTTCTCTATCAAATGAAAAAATCATAAAAGAAGTCAAAAACACAATAAAAATTACATCCACCATATATTACAATAATAAATAAAATTAATATATTTATCAATGATGAAAAAAATGTCAGTAGAAAAATATAAAACTCTAACGGATTCCGACAAAAAAGAAATTGAGAAATTATTTTTTGAAACTCTTAAAGAAGAGGTTGAAAACTTATTTCCTTTTTTAAAAGTTGAAAAAGTTGATTTTGGTAATTATTGGGAACAGGTTGATGAAGAATCTAATCGTTGGAAAGAACTTTCAGGATTTGTAATGTCATACGGTAAAACATATCTTCGATTACCTGAGGTTGAAGACTACATTGTGAGTGGTCAATCAAAAATAGACTACAGTAAAATCTTATATGACATACAATCAAATATTTTTGAATTTTTTGGATTACCAAATACTGTAATTGGAATAACTTTGGCTTGGGGTGACAACGGTGATTATGATTGGGCTTAATCAATCTTTATCCATTTTCGTGATGTTTCAAATCTGAAACTACCAACATGTACCTGTTTCCAACTTTGTGGTCCAATTAAAGATAAAAAATCAGTACCGTCTTCCCTTTGATATAAATAATAAGTTTCACCTATTATTGGTTCGAAGTTAAATGCCGCTTTGTACACCCTGTGTGTCCATTCATATTCATCAAGTAATTTTAAATACTCACGTTTGATTTCTTCGTACTTAGCATCAAACTCGTGATTAGCCTTAACTACTGTGTGTGTTTTCCATCCTTGAATGTCTTCAAGTTTAATTGCTGGTGCACCAATATTATCACCGTAGTGTAAAAGGGCGTGTTTTTTTTCTTCCATTAGATTGCAAAGGACTCTCCACAACCACAGGTTCTACTGGCATTTGGATTAATAAATTGAAACCCTTTACCGTTCAAACCGTCGCTGAAGTCCAACTCCGTTCCAAAAAGATACAAAAAAGATTTCTTATCTACAAGTATATTAATAGGATTTGTTTCAACTAAATTGTCAGATTCGTTTTTTATTATGTCAAAACCAAGTTCATATGATAGTCCTGAACAACCACCACCTTTTACGCCAACACGTAAATAATGTGTTTCAGGTGTTACATTTGATTCACCCATTAATTTTATTAGTTGTGATTTACCTTTATCTGTTATGGTAATTATATCCGTCATATATAATTCTCAATTTCACCAAAATTTATATTAGAGAATTTTTGGTTTTTTTCATCTTTCAAAAGTCCTAAAAAATAAACACTTTGTGACTCAATTTCATCGTTTTGAAAAATATAATCATTCTCAGTAACTGTACCTGAATAGTCATATAAATTAACACTATATTTCAAATATCCAACAATATCCCTAATTTTAGGGTCATTATAGGCTTCAAATTTTTCCAAAGTTCTAAATTCACTTTTTGTTGTTAACCCAGCAACTAAATAAGCGGTATATTCAAAATATTGGTCACCTTCAATAATTCCTGAACCATCACATTCATTACATTCAACAAATCTTTCACCATCACAATTTGAACATTGTTCTTGACCACTACCACTGCAGTCATCACACTTTACTGAACCATCACCACTACACTCACCACACGAATCCCCCTCATCATCAGTACCATTACCATCACAACTTTGACAATCTATTTCACCCTTTCCACTACAATTAGAGCAGTCTTCAGTTCCACCCCCATCACACCAAGTACATTCGGAATGACCACCACCATAACAATTTTCACACTCTTTATTTTGGTTTTCTAACATGTCAGTTTCCAACCACCAAAATATTGATATATTATCAAATATTTTCTTTAAATCATTGTCCGAATACCCTTTTTGAAGTTTAAAAAAAACACCAAATATTATTTGTGCGTATTCCTCAACTGTCATATCAGTCAAAATGTTTTTAAAAAACTTTCTTCTATTCAGTTCTCCAACAATGTTGTTAAGACTGTATATAATTTTTTCATCGTTTGATAATTCTTCAACTACAATGTCTATAATATCAATTATTGGAAATTTCATAATATATAAGTATTTATCAATATGGATTTTTCTAAAGAACAAATATTACAAATTATTGATTTTATTATTAATGAGGATGATTTGACTCCCGATAAATTTGTTAAGTATGAAAATGAATTTAACCATTGGTCGATTGAAGGTTTTGCTAAAAACATAAAAAATAGCGTTAAAATTTTTAATTTAGATAGTGATGATGTTGACTTTATTTTTCATTTTTATTTAGAAAACTATAAGAAAATTTTGGATGACAGTTTGACCGTTGAAAATATGGTGATTCCTATTAAGAAAAATTATGATATTACAACTAAATGTATGTACAGTAAATCAGGTTTTGAATATTATGAATACCAAAAAAATATATACTCTATTAAATCAGTATATTGGGAATACGAACTAGGTGATTTTTATCCTAATGATGGTAAATTAATTGATGAAGACGAGGGTAACTATGAAATGCACGAGTGGGAAATTTGGGATTCGTCAATTGATAAAAATGTAAAAGAATCAAAAGAAGAAAGATTAAAAAAACTCTTAATAATGAAGGAGATTGTTGATAAAAAAATTAAAGAATTACTGTAAATTTTAGTTATTAAATTTAACACTGATTTAACATTAATTAAATCAATTACATCATGGTAATTTCTATTTATCATTGATGAAATTAAAAGACTTATTGACAATTGTAATTCCCTGTAAAAACGAACAGGAAAACATCAAAAACATTTTAGCATGTTTAAACAAACAAAACGACTCAAAAGGATTATTAGTTATTATTGCCGATATAAGTGATGATTTAACAACGGTTCATTACATAAATTCAGAAAGAAATAAAAACATTGATATTCTAACTATTAAAGGTGGTTATCCTTCATATGGAAGACATCAAGGAGCACTTATGTCGGAAACACCATATACATTATTTTTAGATTCGGATATGTTTATTAAAGATAATAATTTTTTAAATAATATATTAAATGAAATTACTAAAAAACAAGGTGTACTTCTTACTTGTAAAGTCAGAACAATTGATAATAAATTTAACAATGTTTATAAAACATTTGATGTAATACAAAAATTACATAAAATAACTGGTCCATTTGCATTAGGTGGAATAATGTTATTTGATACAAATAAATATTTTAAATTAGGTGGTTTTAATCCAAATGATAAATTTGCCGAGGATTATAATTTAAGTAAAAAAGTTAAATCAAAAGATTTTATTTTGTCTGAAAATATTATATACACACTATCAAGAAGATTCAAATCTAAAGGTATTTGGTTTATGACCAAATTAATGTTTTTATCTTTTATTAATAGAAATAATCAAAAATTTTTTGAAAAAACACATTCATATTGGTCATGAGTTACAAAACAATTATAATTTCAGATTTACATTTAGGTTCTAAATCATCAAGAGCCGATGATATAATAAAGTTTTTAGAACAAAATACCTGTTATAATTTATTCTTAAATGGTGACATTATTGATGGTTGGGCACTTAAAAGAGGTTCCAAATGGAAAGACAAACACACAAAGGTTGTTAGAAAGATTTTAAAAATTGCTGAGAAAGGAACAAATGTTGTTTGGATTAGAGGAAACCATGATGATTTTTTAGACACTTATTTGGGTTTGAGTATGGGTAATATACATATTACAGATGAGATTACATATAAAGGTGTTGATAAACGTTTATATTACATTTCACACGGGGATAAGTTAGATGTATTTTCAACTAAATTCAAATTTATTGCAAAAATAGGTTCAATTGGTTATGATTTTGCATTATGGTTAAACCATTGGTATAATTTTTTTAGAGAATGGATGGGTTTACCTTATTATTCTTTATCAAAAAGAATTAAAGATAATGTTAAATTAGCGGTTAATTTTGTTACTGATTTTGAAGAAAACGCAATCAAAATTGCCAAACAAAAAAACTGTAATGTTGCAATTTGTGGTCATATTCACAAAGCAGAAATTAAAGATGAATATATGAATTCGGGTGATTGGTGTGAAAGTTGTACAGCACTCGTTGAAGATTCAAATGGTGTGTGGACTATTATTGATTTTCATTTATAATATTGTTTATGAATAATCACATGTTACAATTAAATCCAATGATTCCAATTGTTAGAGTCTCAGATGGATTAGAAGGTTACGCTTTTTTAGTTGTTGACTATTCACAGGAACACAATTTGTTGTTTACCTGTGCTATGGAAGATGGTGAAATTTGGACTTTAAATAACAAACAAATTAGATTTTGCAAAAATATATCAATGGACCGAAAAAATATCAATCTTGATAATACATCGGAGCATCCATAATTTCATCTTCATCATATAATCCAGGAAATTCTTCGGGTACATCCCTTAAAAGTAATTGTATTTTTTTATCAAACTTATTTAAACTTTCTGACAAATATTTTAAAAATGAATGTGTTTGAACATTTTTAATTTTACGGGCAAACTCAACAACTGCCTCAGCACTTTCTTTTTTGTAAATGTCAATGTTGGTATATATCTGAGCTTTATCCCACACCAAATATATTTCAAAACCAAACGCCCTTCCAACAAAATGAACTTGAGATGTATTTTTAATCTCAATACAGTCATGAAACATTATCATATTTGTTTCCCCTTTGATAACGGTAACCTGATAAAATGTTTTTATATAATCCAAAACAATATCAACATTATTCATATTCATAATAATAAAAAAAAGGTGGACATTGTCCACCCTTTTGGGACTGACCGAATATCAGCCAATCACTCCACCACTTATTTTTTAAAGAAATAAGAAACTTTAAGGAATTTGATTAATAATATCCATCAATTCCTCTTTATCCAACCAACCAATTACGTCACCATCTGCAGATGCTACCAAGTTTTTAGTAACAAAATTACCTTCTTTATCAAAAATCGCAAGTTCAAAAGTATCCACAAAATCACCATACAATCCATATCTTCCACCAACAACTGATACTTCATACTCACCAACATTAAATCTTGATTGGTAACCACCCAAAGGATGGTCAATTCTTGAGTCCATAACATCTTTAAGGGTATAATCTCTCATAACAATACAAAGATACAACAAACTTTTTACATAATCAAATATTTATTGGATATGAGTTTTAATAACCTTAAAAAGAACGACATTATATTTTCCGAGTCAAAAGGTTCACGTGTGTTTAAATTAATATCCAAAGAAGAAACTCATTGGGTTGTTGGTGATATGTTCACAAAAAAAATAGATACCATCACTGAATCAGATACATTTAAAATTGTTAAAACTGAAAACAAACCAAAACCAATATCATTGTTGAATTTGTTTGAAAACAATAAAATTAATACTAAACCAACTCTTACTGAAAAAGAAGTTTTTTTAATTGAGGAACTCAAAGATTCTTACGAAGAAAGTGAATTACACGATATTATTGAATCTTATGAAAATGGTAATTTAGAAACAGGATATAATATATTAAGGTCTGCTTTAAAACTCATTAACACCACAACTAAAAGTGCATATGATAATTTTGGGTTAATACAATACGTTTATTGTGCTATTGAAAATTATGACAAAGAAATTAATACCTCAACACCAATAGAAAGATTCAAACTTTTTGAATTACAAACCACTGAAATTAGTGATGAGAGAAAATATCAAAATTGGACATTATTAGTTCCCGCTTTAAATAAAGATATAATGATTAAAATGCAAGAAGGTATTATGAATGATTTTTGGAGATGGGACCCTAACGCTGGTTGGGCTGATTATGGTGACACAGATAGTTTAGGATTTGAAGATTCTCAAATAGAAGAAGTACCAGTTACTGAATATTATAAACCATTAGTGATAGAATAATATGAGATACAAAAATTTAAAAAAGAACGATGTATTATTCTGCGAATCAAAAGGTTCAAGAGTTTTAAAATTGGTTGACAAAGTTGACGGTTCTTGGCTTGGAAGAGATATTTTTACAAATGAAAACTTTGAATTAAATAATACAGACCAATTTAAATTGGTTAATAGAGAAAGAAAAGTTAAGCCGTTATCTTTATTAAAATTAATTGAATCAAAAAATGGTCAATCAACTTTAACAGAAAAAGAAGTGTTTATTGTTGATTATATTATGGACAATTATAGTCCAGATGAATTACAAGACCTAAAAGACAGTTATGATGATGGTAAACATATAGATAATAAAATTCCGCATTTTAACAGTCTTTTGCGTTACTTAAATTTACCTGGCGGTTATAGTGAAGCATCATTTTTCCAATATATTATTTGTGCTTATGAAAACATTGGAAAAACCATTACATCATCAACACCAATTAAAAGATTCAAAGAATATAGATTTGATTGGACTGAAGAAAGACTACAAACTGAATATAATACATATTATATTGAGTTTTATGCCGCAAACTTAGAAGACGCAAATAAAATCTCAGAACACTTAAAAGAAAATTTTTGGAGTTATAGTCCAGATGCTTACGATACTGACTATGGTGATAGCGAATTTGTTGGGATGGTTAATCCTGAAACCAAATTAGAAGATGAAAGACCGTTTGTTATTGACTAACAACTTTTGATTTTTCCTTAGCATATTCCGCTAAAGTCATAAGTGGTTCTTTCACCCCTGATACAATCACACACTCAGTTAAAACCTTAAATGGAATATGAATGAACAAATCCTGAGCATCATATGTTGTTAGGTCTTGTTTCAACGCTAAACAACCTTGAACCATTTTACAAAAGATTCTAAATTGGACTGTATCTGTAAATGTTGGTGTGGTTAACTCGCCATATTGTGGGTGGAACATTCTTAATTGGTAATTCATATTACAAATATAAAACAAAGTTTTGATAATACCAAATAAAAAACCCCACAAAATTGGTTTATTGTGGGGTTGGGTTTGAAACTTTAAGCTTTAAAGTCAGTTCAAGGATGCTATCCTTGAAGGGGTTTGTGGCTAAAACGATGAGATTACTCGTTTAGTTGACCTGTCTTTTGTAGAGATTATACCGACAAAGGTTTCCTCTCGTATCCACAAATGTTGCCATCTGTATCAAGTCATCACCGATTGTTTACGTCAATCAATCGTATCGGTTAAACTTACTCAACTATTACTAATCTCTATGGAATCTTGCGGACTCCCTAAACCCGTGCCCAGGTACTAGGACTTTCTTAGTCAAAACTGAAGGACTTGGGGTCCTGTCAATTTCCTCGTTAGTATTTCTACTCAAGGAATTAGGTGACTTTCAGTTTAACCGCTCAGAGGCTTTTCCTTTTCTGTAGTTTATTTTTTCATAATAAATCAACATAGTGAGTGTAATGAAAGATGAGCTCTGAGGTGGATAGCTTCTCTTTTGAAGAAGGAAATACCACTCACCTTTCTGTAATCCGCCAAGACTACGACTTATCTTGATATCGTTGTGTCACCACTTGGATACCTGTGATAAATTGGTGACCTAGCCCTACATCCACTTGGCGGTGGAGTCGAACCATTCCCTTTACCTTTTCCTATTGATGTCTCCATCTCAACCCTGACACCTCACGTGGTCAGGATAAATAACTTCTCTCAGCTGTTGCCCATGAGGAATTATTTGTAGGTAATTTGTTTAGTTGTGAGCCACTTTCGTAACACCGAGATATTTGTACCGTTGAGTACTTTCTCCCCTATAGTCCCATTACTGGGGTTATCTTGTATCGACGCTAAACCGCCGAATTATGTCTATTATCAATTCAGTACGTTGGAATGGAGGGGTCCATTTTTTTGTCCTGAATTGGACATACTCATAATTTAAAGAACGTAACAGGAACTTACTCTATAAACTACGGATAGTGAGATTTGATTTCCGTGTTCCTGAATTGTTTTACAAAGTTAGATAAAGTTTTTGATATTATCAAGTACCTTAATAAACTTTTTTAAAAAATCTTTTTGGGATTGTGATAAATAAATATGCCTTTATTTTAGAAAAGTCAATTACTTTAATAAAATTTCTATAACTTTTTTTAATTTTTCAGTTGTTTGTGGTAAATCATCCTTTGAAAAATAATTACATTCTGTGTGTTCTTTACCATCAATAGCTCTTTCTAAGTTAGGTAAAACTTCATTATATGAATCCATAATAAAAACATACATAACACTTTCAGGATTACCATCATTATCTTCATTAATAATTTTGGAAACATATTTGAGGTTTTTTAATTCCAATGCGGTTTCTTCAACAAATTCACGAATTGCTGCTTCTCTTGGCGTTTCACCTTCTTCCATATGTCCTGAAGGTATTGACCATACATTTGGTAAGAAATTATGGAACGAAGCCCTTTTACACATTAAACACTTATTATTAGCTCTAACTACAACACCAGCATATTCTTTCATAGTAACATATTTATAATAAGTATGAATGTATTTGTAAATGATAACATGTTCAAAGTCAAAGTTTGTGTCACTCCTGATACAATTCAAAAAGGAATGATGGGACAAAAATTTAATTCAGATTTTAGTGGTATGTTATTTATGATGGGTAACAATGAAGAACAAAGTTTTTGGATGAAAAATTGTTTAATCCCGTTGGATATTGTTTTTATTAATGATGATATGACAATACAAAGTATTCAAAAAAATTGTCCACCGTGTTCATCAAATAACTGTGAACATTATTCGGGTCATGGTAAGTATGTTTTGGAATTAGCGGGTGGTACTTGTGATGAATGTGGTATTGAAAGTGGTCAAAAAATTAAGATTTCTTACTAATCTCATTTTTTAATAATTCAACAAATTTTTTCTGAATATTCTTAGTTAAAGCAACATATGGTGCGTCGTCTTCACCTCTATCATATCCACCTGAACTTCTTGGTTTTCTTCTACTTCTTCCGTAGTAATTTAAACCTGATATATTAGTAATACATTTGTGTCCACCTGAATTTTCATCAATTAATTCACCAAGTGGCACACCAAACTTATCTAATATTTGTAATTGTTCTTCTGTTAATTCGTTGTAAGGTGTATCCATCAAGTCCATTAACATATCTAAATATTTTTCACCTCCCTCAACAGATTTGAATTTGTCACCATAGAATGCTTTTAAATCAGTACTTGTAAATCCAACTGATTCAGAACCAAATTCTCTTGATGATTCACTAACCCATTTAATTGTTGATAATGGAATAAGTTTGTCTTTACCCCACTCTTTCAAACCACCAACAATAACATCTTTCATGTCACCTAAGTTAACACCTTTAAGCGCTCTACTTTCTTTGTACGGATTGCAAGATGCTTGTACCAATCCCATTGGCCAAGCAATAACTAAAAAGTCGGCTTCAGGATAATTTTCAAATGGCGTGTATCTATCGTATGAACCTGGTTTGAACATACTACCTCCTCCGTATTGAATAATAATCCCATCTTCAAATTTTACATTAGGGCTGTTCTTTTGTGCCTTAATATAATCTTCTTGGTTTTTTGCCATCATTTCTGGTGTGGCAAAATTCTTTTCTTTTGCAATTCTTTTAATGTTTGTAAGAATACTTGTTAATGAAGGTTGTGCTTTCATTACCAATTCTTCTAAGAAACCTGGTTTGTTTTTATATGCCAATAATAACTTATTACAAACCAAACCCATTGCAAATTTATTTTTACTTAATTCTTTTTCAGTATCCATTCTGAATAAGAAATTCATAACATCTTTTGGTTTCAAACCTGCTTGTGTAAACTTAGCAGCATCAACAGTCGATATAATTCTAATATCACTATCTGAAAATATTTCTCTTGGTGAAACAACTTGTGATATTGTTGCAACATTTGACGGTGACTCTCTAAATGACGTTGAACTTGTGTATCCTGTCCCTACTTGTTTATCGTGGTGGTCAGTATGAATTTTGAACATAGGTTTACCATGTGCAAAATCAACAAGAACAGGCATTACATCACCTGTAGCGTCATTCTTTTTAACTGCGAACTCCTTATCACCATATTGTATTACGTGAGCATCTACAACGTTAATACCGTTGTCCTCAAGATATTTTTTCATTGCCAATGCGGTTGTAACTCCATCCAAATCTTGGTGAAAGTAAATTTCCGCTTTTGGATATCTTTTAGCAAGTGCATTGATATCACGAATACCCGATTCTCTGATGATAGTTTTAGCCATTAGTCATCCAATCCAAAAAATTTTGATACCCCACCAACAATTTTATCCATCATGTCACCATATTGGTCCTGACACGCTTTAAATATTTTCTTATCTGCGTCATTCATTTTCTTTTCAGTTTCAGGTCCCCAAACTCCGTCAGCGGGATACACTTTAGAATTAACTTGATATTGTTCAACAGCCATTTCACTTTTTTCACCCATTAAACCATCAATTAGACCTTTGTATAAACCTTTTTTACTTAAAAAACATTGGATTGCTTTTTTTCTGTTTACGTCCGACGCTTGTTCATTAATAACTCTTTTAACAATTCTATATAAATCGTTTTCAGTTAATTTAATAACTTTCTTCTTTTTAACATTTTCATTTAAAGTTAACAAGTATTTTAATTTATTAAATTCACCCAACATTTCATCTCTGACATTTAAAAGGTCAGTATCTTGAGAATCATCTAACACATCACTAAATGAAATTAATAAATCACAAACACCATTAGTCCAATCTTCAATATCCACATCCTCAAAATCAAACATTTCAAATTTTTGACCTTTAGTTGATGGTCTACCATATTTACCCATTAATGTTTCAACAAATGTATCAATCAAATCGGTAATTGAATCGAATACGCCACCTAAAGCTTGATGTTGGGCATATGATTTAGTCTGCCAGTGAAAATATTTAACTTGGTTTTGTAATTCTTGTAGACCTGCTACTATTTCTGATGTGTTTTCCATAATTAACTTTTAATATAAATATACGGAAACAAAAAAAAAGAGGTTAGAATTTACTAACCTCTTCAAGTTCAAGTTTTGTTTGTAATAACTTGGCTCGGTACTCTAAAAGTCGCTTGTTTGCAACCTCTGTGTAATTTGGACTCAACTCAATTCCAACCCAATTCCTTCCAACAAATTCAGCGGCAACTGCTGATGTTCCTGAACCCATAAAAGGGTCCATAACAATGTCTTCTTTGTAAGATAAAATCTTCATTGCTCTTACAGGAATGTCCATTGAAAAAGTTGCTTTGGTTTGTTGTTTTGTGTCTGCAAAATAATTCCATTGTCCATAAACCAAACTGATAAAATCATCTTTGTCTGATTTCTCATACATAGTTTTATTTTTACCTTCAACTTCTTCAACCCATGATTTCCATTGTGGAGTACCTTTGGTTTGTTTTTTTGGTAATTGTTTGTAACACAGTAACACACATTCTTTTGGATTATAAATGTACGGTGATGATGGACTCATCCAACTACCCCACGCTGTTGTTTTACTTCTGTGTGGTGATGACTCTTCCAAATCAACAACACCGTAAAACTTATAACCAATACTCGCTAATATGTTCCAAAGTTCGGCAACCATAAAAATTCTTCCACCTTTTTCCTGTCGGTTAATTTCATACGGAATATTCAATGCTAATCTTCCATCAGGTTTTAAAACTCTAAATGCCTCTGATAACCACTCCCTTGAAAATTCCTTATATGCTTCAAAGTTTATATCATCATCAAATGAGTCGTAATCAATTCCAACACCGTATGGTGGAGATGTAACCATAAGGTCAATTGAGTTTGCAGGCATCTCTCTCATCACTTCACGACAATCGCCAGTTGTAATCTTGTTTAAATATTTTTCTAAGTTGTTCATTTTAAAAATCAGGGTTTGTTACCTTCAAATCATAGTCAGAAAAATCTTTAAAGTCCACCTCATCAGCTTTAATTCTTCTATCCATACTGTCTCCAGGCATATTTCTATTAGCTAATCTTGTCATTCTTGTTGACATCTCAATATCAGTATAAATGATAAAAGAACTTAATCTATCTTCAGGTTTGATATGTGAAACACCTGCTGGTGTCATAATGAATAAATCATCATTATAGAATTGTGATACTGACGTTCCGTAAACCCATCCATTGAAGATTACATATTCATAAAAAAATCCTGACTCAATTAAAACTTTTGATTCGTCTTCTGAAATAAAAATATAATCCTTACCATCTATTTCACCTTCTCTTGGTGGTCTTGTAGTATAACTAACAGCATATTTAAATCCACGTGATTCAAACCTTTTTCTCAAATGGTCTTTACCTGAAGCCGCCTTACCAACAAGAATAATTCTCTTATGGTTTTTCATTAATGTCAACATCTTTCTTGTGTACTTGTTTATAAACTTCTAAAAAACAATGACTACATAATTGACCAACACCTTCAACATATCCTTTGCGGGAATCAACATGGTCATTTATTGAATAACCAGTGTTGAGTCCACAACTTATACACTTTTCAATATTTTTATTATCCATTTGAAGTTTCTTCTTTTATGTCGTCAGTCATATATTCACCTAATAACTCTTCAGGTGATAACATATTGTAATTTGATTGTTTAATATCAAATTCACCAACCATCATATTATTAGTCGTGTTAATTGTTTCCGCCAGTTCTAAAGCATCTGAAATAACATAAACAATTTTATATGGGTCACCATTAGATGCTGGTCTACGGTCTTCAATGTATCCTTTCCATTCTTTTGAAGTTGATAATGGAACACGAATTGATGCACCTCTGTCAGATACCCCCCAACTAAACTTATCAATTGATTGTGTTTCATGTTTACCTGTCAAACGAAGATTGTTGTTTGAACCATAATTTTCAATATGAAGTTGGTGACGAACATCGAATGCTCTAAATATATTTTTAAAATAATCCTCACCACCAATGTTTCTCATCTTATCATTAGAAAAGTTACAGTGTAACCCTGAACCGTTCCAATCACCCATTACTGGTTTTGGATGAAATTCAATATTAAAACCATGCTCTTCTGACATCTGTTGGAGAATATACCTTGAGACCCAAAGGTCATCTCCAGCCTTAAGTTTACCTTTCGAAAATACTTGATATTCCCATTGTCCTAATAAAACTTCAGCGTTTGTACCTGTAATATCAATACCCGCTCTAATACAATTTTCCATATGTTCATCAACAAATTGACGACCATTTACTTGTCCATTACCAACACCACAGTAGTATTTACCTTGTGGTTCAGGGTATCCATTTATTGGGAATCCAAGAGGTCTACCATCTTTCATGATTGCATATTCTTGTTCAAAACCAAACCAAAGGTCTTCTTGTTCATTACCAATTTTAGACCTTGTATTAGTTTCATGTGGTGTTCCATCGGGGTTAAAAACCTCACACAAAACCAAATATGAATCAAGTTTACCCTTGTTCATTGGGTTAACATAAACTTGAACCGGTTTTAATATACAATCCGAAAAATTACCATCGGCCTGTTGTGTTGATGAACCATCGAATGACCATTCAGGACAATCCTCCAAACTAATACCATAAACTTGTTTACCACCAACATACTGTATTGAAGCATTATTAACCACCTTTACTTTACTTCTAAGATTTGGTTCAGGTTTATATCCGTCTAACCAAATATATTCTAATTTAATTTTCATATCGTGTATATATAATATTTTCCTATTTTAATGTATCTTCTATAACCGTTTCTAATTGAAAAAAGGGGTTGGTCCGTCATGGATAACCCCTTCCCAAATAATTTAAACCAACGAGCACTATCGGCACTAGCACATACAAACACATCTATTTTTCCAATGAAGAAAGTATGTTCAACAACCTTCATTTTACCAAATGTTTTTCTATATGTTCTTAACCCCATAATATTCTTTAGCAATAGTACTTTCTTCAATAATACCCTCGTCAATATATTTCTGTAAAATTTGTTTGGTTTCATCCATATCAGTTTTCAAAAT
>Ga0222713_10001998_pt1 | contig 22127 bp, 38 predicted proteins | sample C33_649DmetaG_FD_165061 | JGI IMG/M metagenome (GOLD analysis project Ga0222713, IMG submission 165061) | Estuarine water microbial communities from San Francisco Bay, California, United States - C33_649D | ecosystem: Environmental > Aquatic > Marine > Unclassified | place: USA: California...
CCTATGGGTTTGTTTATTGTCAACGATTCTGAACCATCCATCTGGAAATAGATGGAATCCAGATTGATCCATGACGTTTCCGATTGGCCGTAAGATTCCTGATTAGCGTTCAGCCATTTAGGAACTACAATATCGAGCGCAGCATTGTATTTCATTTCATCTTTGTTGGTTGCGCCTAAATCGAGATGAATCGCCATATGCTTGACAAGTTCATCAAACAATTTATCGTTTTGTTGCCATTTACGTCTGATGTTTTCAACAACGCGGCCGTCCTCTGGCGTGACAATTACGTAAGCATCAACCGGGTGAACTTGCCCAAAACGATGTTGGCGTTTTAACGCCTGATAATACTCCTCAAAACTATTACCCAAACCACAAAAAATGGCTTTATGTGAGTTTTGGAAGTTCATTCCGAAGCCCCACATACTTGGCTTACTTACAACATTTTCGATTGTGCCGTTTTGAAATCCCAGCATCGCGTTTACTTTATGGTCTGGCGAATCCTTGCCAGAAACTTGCACGCAATCGTCAATTTCTTTTTCGAGGGCATCGCCTTCGTCATTTAATCCGCACCATACCAGCCATTGATCATCATCATCATTGACCAATCCTGCGGTGGCATTAACTCTATCGACTAGACTGTTACGCCTGGCGGCGCGTTGCTCACTAATCCCATGCGCTTCTATGGCAAACAACATGCCATTAGCGAATTGTTCACTAGAATCAATGACAATCTCGTGAATACGCAATTCTGGTAAAATGAATCCTTCATCCGAGTATCCTAAGTCGCTCGGCTTGCGCAGGGCAACTGCCCAACTTGAAAGCCATTTGTAAAAGGCTTGGTGAGCATTTCTTTTCAGGCGAAACTTATTGCTACTGTTGCCGTCCTGAGTGAAAAATAACGCTTTGATCTCAGACTCTTTCATGATACCCAAAAACTCAGCATGAAAGCATAACTCGATCAAATCGTTTGGTGATGGCGTGGCGGTTGCTGCCATACGATAAGGGATTGTCGAGGCGAAATCGACTAGCTCGTTAGCGGTTTTACCTAGTGAACCTCCCTTAAGTATACTCGATTCGTCTAAGACAATTGTCCCAAAATCCTCAGGCGAGAATTTATCGAGAATCTCGTAATTTGCGACATTAATACCTGATCGAACATCATTACGTGATCGGCACGGATTGATACTATACCCGAACCTTGCGCACTCATTAATCATCTGTGCGCCAACCGACAATGGCGCGAACAAGATGGATGGCATGTCGGAATGTGCGCTGCACTGCTTTGCAAATTCCCATTCTTGTAGACTCTTTCCCAATCCACAGTCCTCAAACGCTGCGAATTTTCCCTTCCGTAATCCCCACCGCACAATTGCCTGCTGGAACTCAAAGAGGACGGGATTAATTGGTTTTGGCTCAAAACCAGAAAGTGGTACTAACAATTTTTTAGTTTCAATAAATTCTTCGTATGTCATTTTTTTTTGTATTCCATTTCCCTCCCTCCTCGATGTGCCTACTCGTCATAGAGGATGACTATAGGCACACCATAGAGGAAAAATGAGGTGTATTTGATAGCGGTCTACCGCAGTAGCTCCCCAGTTGCCACGATAGACCGTCATATCCAGTTAATCCAGCATGTTATGCGTAAATAATGCTGCCGTCATCTTCTCGACTTACCTGCTTTTCAGCCAGGTAACTAGCATTTTCCGCCATGTCGTTTTGCAGCCATGAAAGCACTTGGCGTGCTCGCAGTAATCGCTGAGAAACGACCCCTTCTTTCGTAACGACTAATACTTGCTCTATCAACTTGACATATTGTGAAGATAACGGTAGCGCACTATGCAATTCCATAGCGCCGATCCGGAGATTTCTGACCGCTATCGAGTCGTCTCCCTGCGCTAAATTTCGTAATTCTCCTACCTTGTTTTGCAATTCTTGATAACTCATCTTGACCTCCTGCGATCAACCAACCAATATATGTTGCGTCAGACCAGGTTGAGTCAGGTGTCAGTCCAAATGCGGCGGCGAAAACTCCCTGGCTATGTTGTGCCGCTAAAATTGCGGCTCTCATACCGTTTTCTCCAACTTCCAACCACGCACAATTGCCATCGTGCGAATTCGATCAACCAATGACAGGCAATCAGCCTGCAAAACTTTGTTGTTTTGGTGGCGATTTTCCCAATGCTCCACCGCCGCCGAGATACTTTTAAAACGGTGGCAACCAGCACAAATCGTTATGCCATCTTCCTTATTATAGAAGGCATAAAAGATATATCCACGCGCATCCTGACCCGCTAAAATTAGGTTGGCTTCACTCAGGTTAGCGCTGGTCAGATTAGCGCGGCTCAAATTGGCATTACTCAAGTTAGCGAGGATCAGGTTGGCATTGCTTAGATCGGCTTCGCTCATGTCAGCGCTGGTCAGGTTGGCTTCGCTCATGTCAGCGCTGGTCAGGTTGGCTTCGCCCAGGTTAGCGCTGGTCAGGTTAGCGAAGCCCAGGTTAGCTTCACTAAGGTTAGCGTGGCTCATGTCGGCTTCACTCAGGTTAGCGAAGCCCAGGTTAGCGCTTCGCAGGTTAGCGCTGCGCAGGTTAGCGCTTTGCAGGTTAGCGCTTCGCAGGTTAGCGCTTTGCAGGTTAGCGCTTCGCAGGTTAGCGCTGCGCAGATCAGCGTTGCGCAGATCAGCGTTGCGCAGATCAGCATTACTCAGGTCAGCATTGCACAAATTGGCATTAAGGATTTCCTGTAACTCTTCGGGTGCGATAACTCTTAACATGATTTTCTCCTATGCCATCACTGGCACTTGATAGCCCGGCTCGCAGTAGATAGCATCACTTGCTTCGTGAGCAAAATTGGCACAGTTGCGCCAAAGCCAGACGAGAAATAAAATCTCGTCTAACCGGCCGTCGCTGTTATCGTAAGGATCGACGTCATAAAGATCGATGTCGTCGAAAATATTGAGAAAATCATCTTGCACGGGATTGTAAAACTGTGGTACAGTAGTCATAGTTTAAGCTCCTTTTTAGCTTGAACTCACGCCCATCGACGCGCTAACGTCGGATGGGCTTTTTTATTTCGTACAGACGTAGTATAATACAGACTGTATTACTTGTCAATAGCCAGTTTCATGTTTTTGGCTAAAAAAATGCCCAGATTTCATTTATTAGTCAAATGACGTAGTATGCTTAAACTCGGCTGATTGACATGCACGGAAAACATCATTACAATGACAACCACGAATTACCGTCCAACCATGAACAAACAATACTATTATGTTAAAGAGACTTTCCACAAAACAACAGGACTCGTTATTAGCAGATGCGCTACTCATCTGCCATTTGTCACTTCCGCCAGGTGAACTACGCTCCTCATCAAGTCTTTTGACTCTACATCACCGTAACGCTGGCGAATCAATTCCAACAGTATTTGCTCCCGGTCTAGCCCACGCCGTTGATCAGCATAGAGCCGACGGGCAATTTCCAGCACAATCGCCTGATTACCCGATTCCAGCAGCCGAGCAATCGTCATGATCTGACAAACCGTTTCCGGCATATCCTCTGTTAATGCACGACGAAACAACCGGTTCAGGTCAGCCCCAAAAAAGTTGGCGACCGCCAACGCCAGGTCTATCGATGGCTGGCTATCCAATTCTAAATGTGAAATGTGAGTCTGAGTAACTCCCAACTCCGTAGCCAACTCTAGTTGAGACAGATTAATATTCTCGCGTAGACTTCGTAAATACGCTCCATCAAACTGCGATTCATTCTTTTTACTTTTTTTTTGTCGCATAGTAATCTCCCTAATACGTCATTTGTAGTAATTATGAATTTCAGTCATTTTTTAATGAAATTGGGTATTGACAACGATTCAAAATCATTTATAATAATACCAAAAGTATTACAAATTTCAGAATGAACGGAGGATCATGGACGATACATCAAAACTGCTAGGCTGTCGCATCCGAGCGTTACGGCAGGCTAGAAAACTGTCGTTGACTGAATTCGCAAGAGAAATCGGTCGGCACAGAATGTTTATTCATTACATTGAAACAGATCAGCGTAATCCATCCCTCGATACGCTGGAAAGAATCTCTGACTATTTCGACGTGCCCATTGGCGATTTCTTTCCAGATAATAGTAACATCAGTTAAACAATAAATCAATAGTGTTACTATTATCATTAAGTAGTAGGATTTTTTAGAACTTTTTAGGACTTTTTTTTGACTAAATAACCGTAAAGTAAACGAAAACTTGACGAATAACACTTTGTCGAGCGGGGATTTTTTTACCTTTTTTTGGTACTAACCGCAAGCGAGCGGTAAGACATATATCGGTTTGATTAAATTTAGGAGAAAACAATTATGACAACCTACGATCCGTATGCCGCAGCCGTCGAAGATGCAGAAAAGCCGAATTTTGTTTGGGGGCAAGTGCAAGTAACGGCACGAGCCATCGTACTTGTGAAAGGACAGGGAAAAGTGCCGTTTGATCCGCAGATTCATCGGGATGAGGATCGCGTTACCTCCATTGAGCTAATCCTTAACCCGATGGCTGAAACTCGCCTAACTAAGCTTATCACCCGCGAATCGTTGAGTAACTCCCGCTCTTGGGCGGCGATTACCTGGGCATCGCTACGCGACAATTGCGGTATGCGAAATTTGCGCGAATTGGATGGCAAATTCGCCAAAATGGAACTTGTCAAGAGTGGGCGCAAGTGGACTGACAAGAAGTCAGGCGAGGAACGTGAAGAAACTGCTATGAAATTTCACGCCATTTTTGCCGACGAAGCCACCGCCCACGCCGCATGGATCGCAGAGAATGGCGATCCGGTTGAGGCCACAAATAGTACCAGTGATGCAATGGCGATTGATATGTCGCCACAAAGCACGCCTGCTGAAGACCCCGGACGCGCTACCGCCCTGGCATTTTTGCCTGCCCTAGTTGCCAGTGCGCAGAAAAACCGCGATGCACTCAAGACGCTTATTGCTAGTATGCCTCCCATTAGCAAATATTTCACGATTGATTCACCTGAAGTTGCAGCGCTACTGGCCTAGCTCCCGTTCAAATGGAGTTTCCCCGCTCCATTTTAGGATTTTTTTATGACAATCTCCGCAGTATTAATCGACAGCCGCGAACCTGAAAGTATCCAAAAATTATCTTTCGGCAATGCGCCAAAGATGATCACCGCGCTTGATTACGGTGATTGCTGGGCAACAGTAGGCACAGACATTATCTGTATCGAGCGCAAAACGCCAAGCGATTTGTTGGGCAGCATCAAAGATAATCGTTTGTTTGGGCAAGTCGCCGGGATGCGTCAACGCTCGCCGTGGACATACCTCGTTGTCACTGGTGTGCTTACCTCAACCGTGGGCGGGATGGTGGTGGCAGACTCACGCGTCACTGGCTGGACATGGGAATCGCTACAAGGGGCTTTACTCAGCGTGCAAGAGTTAGGTGCAAACATTGTCTATTGCGAAAGTGACAATGAATATGAGGCAACCGTACTGCGCTTATGCAATCGTGAGCGCAGCAAAGAGAAGGTTTTAGAACCGCTCACACACAGCCGCATTATGTCGCCCGCCGAAGTAATGTTGACATCGTTGCCAGGTATCGGTTTTGAACGAGCGCAATTGATGCTCCGGGAATTCGACGGCAACGCCGCGCAAGCGTTGGCCTGGCTCACGTGGAAAGATACGATTTCACAAATTGCTGGAATCGGAGACGGAATTAAGCGCTCGGTTCGCACCGCACTGCAACTGGCAGAAGATGAGACTCTAGTAATCGCCACGCCCGATGGTTATGGGCTGGAAAGGGGAAATAAATGACAACCGCACTGGCGACTATTCGCCATGAACTAACCCCAGGCGTCTGGGGCATGATTGAAAAATTCGCACCCGTGGTGCGTGCAAGCCAACTATTTGGCGTCAAAACAGTCGAGCAAGCAATTGGCATTATGGTAAAAGGCCACGAACTTGGCTTAAGCTTGACCGCATCTTTTGATTTCATCAACATCATTCAAGATCGACCAGCATTAAACCCTCGTGGTGCACTCGCATTAATTCAACAATCGCCCGAATTTGCTGGCATGAAAATTGAGGATTTACGAGGCGACAAAGGGCAGCCAAGCGGATGTCGCGTAACCATGAAACGGAACAACGGCACAGAATACACAACCGAATTTACAATGGACGATGCCAAACGCGCAGACCTCATTAAGCCTGGCAGCGGCTGGGAAAAATACCCGGCGAACATGCTCCGATGGCGCGCAATTGGCTATTGTGCCGACGTGGTTTTTCCTGACATCATTGGCGGTATGAAGCGCGCCGACGAATTCGGCGCCGACATTTCGCCCGATGGCAATGTAATCACAGTTGAGGCACGGCCTATCCAACCATCGCAACCGCAAACGCCACAGGCGAATACAGCAACATTGCTCAATGATCTTGTCACCAAATTTGGAGCAATGGCAATCTTGCAAGCCAACAACAACAAACTCCCGACCACAACCGAAGAAGTAGAAGCACTACGCGTCAAGCTCGAAGGTGGGGCAACCTCATGAGTGAAACTTGCCCAAAATGCGGGCAAGGGCTGAGTTTGACTACAGGCTGGCTAATCGGTAGTGGTCAGACTCAGGTTCTCACCTGTAAAAATCGAGGTTGTCAGAGCGCACCAAAGGGCTTTATACCGCACATCAGTTATAGCAGTCTATCTAGTTTCCTCACATGTTCCGAGTCATGGCGTCGAAAATACGTCGAAAAAGAACCAACAAGATCAACGCCAGCACTAGTATTTGGCAGCGCTTTTCATGACACGATGGAATCCTACATTACGAGTAGGCACACGCCAGGGGCGAATAAGACGACGCTAACCGCAACTTGGGCGGCGAAATGGGCGGTGGCAGTTGAGAGCGACAAGGATACAGAATGGGGAGTTGACACACCTGAGGATCATTACGCCGATGGCGTGCGTATCCTAACATCTCCCGACGTGGCAAAGTTCGCCGACACGATTACACCGCTGCGAGATGATAGCGGCTTGTTTATGGAGCGCAAAATAACGCTTCAAGTGCCAGGTGTACCGGTGCCAGTCATTGGCTATATCGACATCGTAACGTCCGATGGCGTGCCAGGCGATTTCAAAACGTCGTCAATGGCATGGTCAGATGAAAAAGCGAGGCAGGAAATTCAACCGCTTTTTTATCTGGCTGCGCTAAATCAGGCGGGCTATACTGTGCCAAAACTCGCCTTTCGTCACTATGTAATCACAAAAACAAAGATTCCTCGATTGCAAATTATCGAAAATCACCACACATGGGATGAGATATTTTGGCTAATGACGCTCGTCAAATCGGTCTGGAATGGCATCGAAAAAGAAGCTTTTACACTCAATCCAACCAGTTGGCTATGCACGCCAAAATATTGTAATTTTTGGTCTAGTTGTAGAGGGAGGGGGCTATGATTAATACCTCAATTTTTCAGACTCAAAACCGAGCACCGACAATGGCGTTTAGCACTACGCCAGAAATTAAGATATTCGATATTCGATACATCGGATGGGTGAAAAAACGCTCTAATGGCAGTCAAACTGCCTACGGTTGGCACAAGGGCGAATGGTCGATTGTGTTCAGCAAGGCGGTATTGCATGAATGGTTTGGGATTGATGAGCGGCCGGGAGAGGCGGCGACGCTCTACAACGTGTTGGGCATCAAACAGGAAGCGACCGCCGAGGAAGTCAAGACGGCTTATCGGCGACTCGCGAAACAGTGGCATCCCGACCGGTGCAAAGAGGCCGATGCGCGTAGGCAATTTGAAGCCATTCAAAGTGCTTATGATGTGCTAGGCGACCAAATTAGGCGCGCTAAATACAACGCTGGATTAATGCTAATGGCACGAATCGAGACATCAACACAGCAGCACTTAGCATACAGTGAATCTGATTTGATCTATCGATCCCCATTGCGTTGTGGCCTAATTCTCTGTGAGGCTGCGCGAACTGGCAATCGATGGACAGTGACAAAAATTCTGCAATGGCAGGACATTGTAAATCAGGCTGGGCAAACACTTGTGACCAGTTGGAAATCTGGCGCAGATACATTTACGGAGGATTGGGTATGAAATACAACATTCAGCACAGAAAAACTAGCGTCGTAAAAGGTTCACTTGCCGACATCGCAAGAATGACCGGTAAGAGCGTTGCTGAAACTTTCGTCGATGCTGAATGTATCACCATCATCGATTCCTCTGGCAGCATGAACGATACCGACACGCCGACAGGTGCAAGCCGATACACCGTGGCATGTCGTGAACTAGAAAAAATTCAAGAGCGATTTCCGGGCAAGGTGGCAGTAATCGCATTCTCTACTGACGCCAACTTCTGCCCCGGCGGTGTGCCTACTACGCCGGGCGGCGGAACCGACATGGGAAAAGCGCTCGAATTCACCAAAATTGCTGACATCGATGGCATGAAATTTATCCTCATCAGTGATGGTGAACCAAACGATAGTAATCACACACTGGGTATAGCCAAAACCTATAAATGCAAAATTGATACAATTTTTGTTGGCAGTGAAGGCGGCGCGGGCAGCGCTTTCTTGCGCCAACTAGCTAATTCATCGGGCGGTCAAACTCTGGCAACTGGCGTTGACGGCCTAGGCGAAAAAATGAAATTGCTTCTCACGATGTCGTGAGCACAAAAACGATGAGGTCACAGCCGCTACCACTACAGCTTAACACTCTGTAATGGTAGCGGCATTTTTTGCTGTATGGAGTTTTATCATGATTGATCCTCGGTTTTACACATTAATTGAATTTCTTTGGCGAGGTGGCAGTTTCGCCTATTTTTGGACACCCGACACTGACAGCGGAAATTTGTTTCACTGGGTCAGCACATCCGAAAAAACTGATGTTCCCAAATTCTGGGCAAATCTCAACTGCTATTTTTCTGTGCATCCACTGCGCACAAGCAAGGATTCACATAGCAGGGGCCAGATTGTAGATGTCGAGTCCGTTAATTGTGTGTTTGCCGAATTCGATCCGGCGCCTGGCCAGAGCAAGGCACACTTGCTGCAATCGATCATGCAGATGGACACACCGCCCTCCATCATTATCGATTCTGGCCGAGGATTTCACGCCTACTGGTTGCTACACGAACCTTTTCGTATAGTCGAGGAAAGTGATCGGGAACGAATTAAGCTGATCCAATACGCGTGGATCGATCACGTAGGCGGAGACGGGGCAGCGAAGGATTTGGCGCGCGTGCTGCGCATTCCCGGTAGCTACAATCGTAAACCCGAGCTCGCACCAAATTTTCCTCAGGTGACAATCGAAAAATTCGATATTGAACTAACCTACGAACTGGCTGATCTAGAAAAAATTGTTGCACCCCGGGTTATCACAATGCAGCAACGCGCGACACAACCGGCGCGGGCTGTTGTGCCTACTAGCATCGATGACCAGCAGATTATTACTAGAATGCTGGCATCTGATCCCGTGGCCGCAGCATTGTGGTCTGGTGACTTGAGTGTCAAAGGCGGCGATCATAGCAAATGTGATTTTGCACTGGTTGAAAAATTCGCATTTTGGACAGGACGCGACCGACAACGGATGGACGCACTGTTTAGGCAAAGCGGCCTATACCGGGAAAAATGGAATCGTGACGACTATCGAGAAAAAACACTTGACCAGGCCATCAAATTATGTTCCGAGGTTTATACGGGTAAAATTTCAAACACTGATCTGGGCAATCCTGAACAATTGGTTGGCGTGACGTCGGCGGTCAATTTCGCCAGTTACGCCAACGGCAATGGCAACGGTCAGCACGCACCAAACGGTAATGGCGCCATTCCTCCTCAACCGCCGCCGCCCGTGGGTGGGCAGGGTGGACCATCGGGGCATGCATCCCCGTCACCAGCAATAGCCAAAACGTTCGGAAAGAGCTATAGCGAAAAAATTACCGATTTGTTCAATACGAATGGCTATGCATTTAGATGGAATGATCTAGACGATAGAATCGAGATGAACGGACAACCGCTGAATGAGGGTATCGAGGCCATCATTTTTACACTTGCTAGAGATTCTGGCTATAACTCAAGAGAGGCTGTCAGAGATGTACTTACGTCTATAGCGTATCAAAACAGATACCATCCCATCAAACAATATTTAGATGGACTAACCTGGGATCATCAAAATCACATAGGTGCATTAACTGCCCACTTCGTCGATACAAACAAACCAATTACGTATAGTGACGGCTTACAGTTGCCTGTATTTCATGTCTGGCTATTTCGGTGGATGATCGGTTCAATCGCAAAAATTTATGAATCACTAACTATTCGTGCGCAAAATCCCATGTTAGTGCTTGACGCGTCACAAGGAGAGGGGAAATCTACTTTTGTAAAGTGGATAGGATCGCCACTGCCAGACCTAACTATCGAAAGTGAAATACACCCCGACGAAGAAAACCACCGACGATATTTGGCTAGTAAATGGGTATGGGAGGTTGGCGAATTAGGTAGCACTACACGCAAAGCAGACAGAGAGGCGCTAAAGCAATTTCTTACTATGCATGACGTGACCTTCCGTAAACCCTATGCACGCAATCCGGTCACAAAACCTGCAATGGCGAGCTTTATTGGCACAATCAATAATGAAACTGGTTTTTTGACAGACCCAACAGGCAATAGGCGTTTTCTTTGTGTGAAAATAGATAAAATCAACCAAGATTACAAAAAAAACATAGATATTAATCAACTGTGGGCACAGGCGAGGGAACTATACAGAAACAATGAAACATGGCGATTAACGCCAGAGGAAACAGAGCGACAAGAGGAGATTAACGCCTATTATATGAAAGAGGAGCCGTATATCGGGTGGATACTGGATTCGTACGACATCGATCCTAATCAGTCTACTTGGTTGACCTCAACAACCGATATCGCTCGAACACTCCAAAATAATGGCGTAAAAGGCGAAACGCGCGCAATCCAAATGTGGGTTGGAGATGCACTAAAACGACTTGGATTACGACAGCATACCAATGCAAGGCCAAGATCGTGGATTGGTATTCATGTCAAATGATTACTAGAGGTTGGTGTACTTTCTTCGAGAAGGTTGGTGTAGGTTGGTGTATGGTTGGTGTACTTTTTTAACCGTAATATATATATCTACACCAACTACACCAACCTATTATATAAAATATATAAAATATATATATACATACATACATACATACATAGCACCACAGACAATAATGCACACAGTACACACAGTACTTTTTGGAAATGTTTAAATTGATGGTGTGGTTGGTGTAGATGGTGTAAAGTTACTATCTACACCGAGAAACGATGATTTCGCGAAGTGAAAATAGGTTGGATCGAGGTTGGCGTAGGTTGGTGTACCCCTTTCTCGTAAATCGATTAATATGCGAAATGTTTTTTTTGCTATACGAAAAAATCATCAACTTGACCAAAATTCGGTAACGTGTAAATTGGAGAAAATTATGCTGACTGCCTTGATTATGGAATCTAAGCAAAAAATAGTATTTGATAGACAGTCAAATTGGTGGAGGTAATCCGCGTCTGTGCCTACTGGCATTGTGTGATCTCAGATCACACTTGATTGTGATCACAAAGTCATGAAAAATCTCAAATTGCCCATTGACAATTCTTGATTAATAGTGTACAATATATTCAAGAAGGCAGTACGAAAAACAGATTAGAGGAGGATACGACAATGAAAAAATACGCATGTGTAGCTATAAATGATGAGGCGACGGATTGTTCGATTTGTGGGCGAAAGGAACTAAAGCGGGTTATGTGGTTAGTTGATGTCGATGAAGATGGCGAGCCGTTTCCTGTAGGCACATCATGCGGCGCGACAATGCTAGAGTATACGCAATCTAAAATCAATACATTTGCTAATAATTTTGCTCATGAGGTATGGAAGATTCGATGGAGTATGCAGCAACAAAAAGAGGCTGAACTTGGATACAATCGCATTATTGAGGAATTAAATGCTATGAGTTTGTCATTCAGTGAACGGCGACATCATCCATTGAATGAAAAGATTCATGAAATTCGTGAAATTGCAAAGAACTGGGCAGACGCACAATCGGTAATGGTAAGTATCTAGTTAGAATCGGGGGCGGCGACAAGCCGTCCCTCAAAGGAGAAACAATGATTTACGATATCGAGATATCTGGTGATTTTAACGCTGTTGAGTTAACTTTCACTGCCATGACTGAGACTGGCAAAGCGTTTATGGCAACAATGTTTGGGGCGGGCGCAGTATCGGTCAATATCCCCAAGAGCAAAGGTGAGGATTTTATTCGTTTTATCAAAGCGAATGGGTACTCCATTAACAGTTAGGCGAGCGTGGGGCGGCTCATCACCGCCCCACAAAGGAGAAACAATGATTTACGACAGTAATTATCAAAAATGGTTTGATGCACGAGTGAAGCGAAATTATCCCGTTGTTGTGCCAACTATCGTCAGTTGGCGGTGGGAGTTTATCGGAACACAAGATGGTCAGGTTATTCGGTATATGTCGAAGTGTATTGAGGCTAGCTACTCAGTAGCATTTAGGCAGGCGGCTACTGAGTTTGTGAGACAATTCCCAAGAGTAAAAGTGGAGGCTATTGAATGCAAATAGGCTCCAAAAATACTCATGGCGGCCCTGGTCGGGGTCAAGGCCGCAAACCGGGCAGTACAAAATCTGACAAAAAAATCAGTCGCACCCGTATTGCCCTTCCCGGTTCGTTGTGGGACTGGCTTTACGAAGAATCGGAGGCGACCGGCGAATCGGTCAATGGGCTGGTTGAAATGGCAGTGATTGAATTGAGAATAAAGCGAACTGTGCCTACTGAAAATCAATATTAGTTTTCGCTCGAAAATCGAGCTAGGACGCAAGAGAATTCAGTTTAGGCACATTGACCACTAAAATTAATTAAAATCGCATGACGGGGCGTTTTTAGCGATTTTAGAAGGAAATTATGAAATCGAGAACTATCGAATTTATTGACGATCATAGAGCTATTGCTCTGGCTCGCTTTACGCCAAAATTATTCATTACGGTTGGCAGGTTAGTTGAGGATGGCGTGAGCGATGATCAGATTTTGCTGGTCGCCCAGATGGGCGGCATGGATGATAAGCTTGTGCCAGTATTGAATGGCGCGATCCGCCATATTCGTCGGCAGATGGCGGATGCGAGGCGGAATGAAAAACGATAACGATTTGATAATCGCTGCCTTTATCGACGCCTATGGCGAAATGGGAAAGAGTGTCGATTCAGAAATTTGGCTGGAATGGCTCGGAGTGTTCGTGATTGGTTGGAATGCTGGGAGAGAAAATGGGCAGTCAAACCAAGACTTTTCAGCGTCAAGTGATAGACGCTGCGACAAAGGACGGCACGCTCGGAACGTTGTACTGGTTCATTGAAATTGCATTGCCTCTTCGCCGCGGTGGCGGCTTTTGTGCTGTTGAGCACCGGGATGGCATTCCTGTTTTTCCGGTCGCTCCTGACCCTATCGTGAGCGAAACATACGCCGAACTCTTGAGGGCGCTGTTTGAGGGCGCCAATCGAGGTGACGGGCTAACGTTTAGCCTGGCATTGACTGCTGAGGACGTGATTGTCAAGGAGTGTAAGAAGACCGGTAAAAATTGGTACGTGTATGGCGAGAGCCGCACCGCGTTCGATAGCATTTGTCCAGAATGCGGTGCTGTGTACTCAACTGAATACTGGCAACCGTGGTCTTGTTGCGGGTGGTCACAGGTTGTTGTGGCGCTAACGTCTGTTTGATATTTTTGCATGTGTGATCCCAGATCGCATTCACACGCCAAAATAACGCAATTTACGATTAGCATGTGAACTGAGATCACAATTTCACTGTTAATAAATTAACATTTACATGCATGAAATTTCATGCTATAATGTTGATATGGAAGTAAGTGACGGAAGAGTAAGAGGGGCGAAACATGAAATTACCAACAGGGAATACGCCACGTCAAGAAATTATCAACATGGCGTTAACGAAGATGGTCATTTTTGGAATTGAGCCAGAATGGGCAATTGAGGCAGTTTTAGATAGTGCAAAGCCCAAAACGATAGGTTGGGCAATGAAGAAGTATTACGAGAGCCTATCTGATGAGCAAGCCTTACGTTTGATTGCAACAATTAAACGTAAGTTTCAGAGGATTATATGAAAAAAACGCCTCGACAGGAGTTAATCGAAAAATCGTCAGAGAAGATGGTCATTTTTGGAATTGAGCCAGAATGGGCAATTGAGGCAGTGTTGGATGGTGCTCCATTTGTAACTGGGGCGGCAATGGAGAAGTATTATGATTCTCTGTCTGAGAAAGCAGTAAAGCGTTTGATTATTGCCATCAAACGCATTCATGCATCTCGAATCGCCAAGCCAGTGGCATTGTAACTGGCAAAGGAAACAATCATGAAAGCGAAGTTCTTAAATAAATCCACACTGAAGAATGTCAACAAGGCTTTAGTAACTGCTGGATACACTGCCTATCCTGGTGATCAGGACAGCAACGGTAAACGTCGGGGTAGCGGGTACGTGAGTAACCTACTCGATTATGTGCGGAGTAGTGATCGAAGTAAGGATCAGGAAATCATCGAGATCATTCAGGATGTAGTCGGCAACTAACAATCAGCCCCATCTATGATGGCGTAGGTGGGGCAAAGGAACAATCATCATGAAAGCAGAACTACAAAGCACAATTGACAGACTGTCTAGTGCATCAGAAAGTATTTATTTCAACTGGGACGCAAGCACCAAAACCTGGTGCTTGTCAGGCATAACAAACGGTCTCGGATGGGTGATGGGCGACTACGAAGCCAATGATCTTTCGGAAGCCGAACACGATGCAAACGAGTACTTACTCGCAGGTGAAGAGGAAAATCATGCTCCGCCCCGTGGCTAACGGGCAAAGGAAAACATCATGAAAGAATTAAATGATCGCCAACTATCTGATGTTGTGGCTGCCAACAATAAAGGAACAATCATCATGAAAACCGTAATCGATTCAAAAAATATTTACGAGAAAGAGCTGGAGAAGTGTAAGCGGATCGTTAGAATGCTCGAAGATGTATCGAGTCGTATTGGAAGTGTACCTGCGACGTCTATGTTATATATCGACGTATATGCATACATGCCATTTTATGGTAATTATTGGTATCGTGATGGCGGTACGTATGCTGGATACGTATCTGTAAACACTCTACATCTAAATGAAAACTTTCCAGTGTTTGGTGAGTTGAGAGAAAGGTACGAGGCACTATGTGAAAAACATGGTGGCGGCAAGTTGGGAGGAGGCGATCCAGCCTTTGAAATTCTACGGCATCTAAAAAATACTCACTGGGGAACCAGAGACGATAGCAGTTATCCGAATGTTATCGCTCAAGAGATTATTAACTCCTATTGCCACGCATAAAACACAATCAGCCCCGCCCGTGGCGTTGTAACGGGTAAAGGAAAAGACCATTGAGACGCACAAAAACGTCGTCGATAACATTGACGATTAATGGCGAGCGTACAGCAGTAAGCATAGATCGCTTTACATCGTCCCTCATCCCTCGCGGCGTTAATCGAGCCGCACATGTGCGTGACGCCGTGCTTACGTTATGGTGTGCGGATCACCCCGTTAGCCCATACGGGCCAGTTTCGTTTGACGAGGCAGTTAAAAAACTTATGTCGGTTAACGACACGTCACTGGCGAGTATTGTACAGTCAGCGATTGCCTATACTGCTGGCAAGTCATCAGAGGAGGAATTATGAATCAGTCACAACAGAAAAGATTTGTGTATGCATACTGCATACTGTCTGATGCGGGCGGTTCACCACGTTATATATCGGGCAGTTTTGACTTATCCAGAAAAATTGAAAGCACAGAAGAATATTCTAATGTAATCTCTCAACTATTTAGCGCCGAGCGGCACATAAGCAACCCCGTTGTCATATCGATCAGTTTGCTCAATCCATAGTGTGATCCCAGATCACAATCAACTGTGATCACAAAGTCATGAAAAATCTCAAATTGCCCATTGACTTTCACCTGTAAAAGTGATATAATGTATTCATAGGCGAACACAAACGAGTGAGCGCAAACGATAAAGGGAGAAAGTTATGGATACTGTAACTGTTTCTGTGAAATATAGTAATCGAGCGTTCTCTAGATTGTTTGTTGTGGTTGGCGATGATTTCAATGATTTTTATGCAATAAAGGATCAGATCAAGGGTTTGGGTGGTAAATATGCTGATCGCAAGTGGGCTGTCAGCGCAGATGCAATGAAGGTATTGAAGTCGAAGTTTCAGGTGCTGTCGTTTGATTTCGATGTATCTTCACTATCTAATCCGAGAAATGTTGAATTTTTCGCTACAGGGGAAATCGTCTCTAACGAAGGAGATGTGAAGAAAATGCAAGAGAAGTACAACGATGGTGACGAAGCGTTATTGCGTTATGTTTTAGAAAAAAATCCAAGAGATTTTGAGAAACAAGTTTTTGTAAAAATGTTGAAGTTTCATGAGGCTCAACCGTGGGCACAAGAGATTATTTCTAGCTACAAAAAAGTTTGTTAGGTTGAGGAGTGGGGAGTAAAAAAATGTTCAACATTCGATTTGGAGAAATCAGTGAAGTTGAAAGTTTCCAACTATTCGATTCGGAGAATCAAGGCGATGATATTGTGGTCGCCGAATGTGGCGGTGAAGTCGTTGGATACATGCAGATAAATGAAGGTCAGGACGATGCTGTTGTTTATTTCATGGAGAGCAACGTTAAGGGCGCAGGCAGCGCCATGATGGATTGGCTAAAGGGACGTTGTGAGTACATTCTTGCTCACAACGTTGTAGAAACTGCGGTTGGCTTCTACGAAAAACAAGGTTTTGTAAAGTCGAGTGTATCGACTGGATACGCTCGGCAAATTTGTATGGAGTGGTTTGAATAAAGGAACCTATTATGAAAGACGACATATTAAAACCGGGAACACTTGTTTATGTAGACGGATGTGGATATGGGGAGGTCGAGGATAGACATTTTGGCTGGGCAGGTGGCCTAGAGTATCTCGTGAAATTTGAGGTTTTCCGAGGCAGCGACAACGACCCGCTCCAGTGGGTTGTGGCCTCAGAAGTTCAAGAGGTTACCAAGCGGCGTTAAACCAATCAGCCCCACTTGTATCACCACAGGTGGGGCAAAGGAACAATCATGAAATCAATTACAACAAGTTATTTTTTTGGTTGGAAAACAGTGGCATTTCTGTCATCGCAGGGTTTTGTGAAAACAGAAGACGAGGATGGACAAACGTTTACCTCAACAGAAAATGTTGAAGAAATATTTGATGGCTGGGAGCCATCAAAAGACGGGTCAACACCAACGCGTTGGTCTGAACTTTCCGACAAGTCGTCGGCACATTACGGACGCCGGTATGTTACGGCGTATTCATACACCAAAGGCAAATACGAGAATGTTCTATTATTTTCCAGTAGTCCGCATCACAATGGTGAACTACACAGCTTGATCGGCGTCGGCAGTCTGTCGGACTGGAATCGGTTTGTCGTAAACGACAGCAAGAATTTTGGTCTGACTCACTGGATGGAGTACAACTCGATATCATTAGGTTAATCGATCATCCCCACCTATGACGTCATAGGTGGGGCAAAGGAAACTATGAGAAAGATAAGACCCCATAAGGGTGGCAGGCGAAGGGATACCGGGCGCATCGACGTTGTCGTGCGTCAGGAGTACAGAGATCAGTTCGTCAACTTCTGTAAGCGCAAGGGCATCAGTCAGGCGGATGCTATGGAAATAGCAATCGCCTGGCTGAATAGCCAAGCCGCGGCAAACGATGCACCTGTGACAACGTAATTTGACATTGTTTTTTTTGTGCTGTATCATACGGTAAATCAAATAGTGTACGGCACGGAGGAACTATGTCAGAGAAATTTCACAGGCTTTCATTGTCGGCCTACATCACAAGTCAAGACGATGCTAATGCATGGGCGCTTGTGGTATCTCATTATGGCGAGCCTGATCGCTCTGCATCGTCAATTATCGTTCAATTGGTGAGAGAAAAAGCACTGGCAATTCAATCTGGTCAAACGAAGCGCCAGCAACTACAAGCCGCCAATGATGGAATCGCCAGGGTAGAGCGGCGGATTAACTGCCATGAACAATTACTCGTGGCGATTGCGGAAAAATTAGGAATTGATTCGAGGGAGTATTTTGTAAGTGAATTATCGTAGAAGTAGTAGATTGCAGTTTTGTCAGGTGAGATAACACCTGACAAAACTTAATACAGTGCGTAGTAGGCGCACTAATCGTAGAATAGCACGACGCCTGACGTTCGTGCAAGACGCTTAGATTGCCTACACGAAATTGTGTGGGCAATTTTTATTTGGAGGAAAGATAGGTGAACCGATGGGTAAACCGACGAAATTTGGCGAAGTAGGAATTGGGGAGACATTCACCATTCGCCGATACACTGCTCTAAAAATAGATGGCACCAGATACAAGGTGATGTCGGGTGGAGAATCAGGCGTAATTCAACACACTACCGCCAACGCGCTAGTCAATGGTTCGTCATCGCTTGATAAGCAGCGAGCGAAACAGCACGATCAATGGCAGTCTCTCAATAATTTGGCTCAATCTGTTGGTTATGCGACGTGGAGCCAGTTGGAGAAAGCGGCGCTAAAAGGCGCCAGGATTGAACTGAATTAATTTTCTAAAAAACGTTAATGGTAAGTGTCACTAGCACTTACCATTAACTAAAACCGTAGCGCGTGGGAGGCGCTAAAGTTCTATGAGTAATTTTACCACCGTCATCACAGATGTAGCCAGTGGCAAGACAAGTCGAGTTCCAGCGAAGTCTATTCTTCAGTCGGGTTTGGAATGGGTCACTGGCAAAGACCTCGATCCAAAGATCACTGTTTCGCATATTGAAAGCTGCGAGACGGTTGAGAATGGCGATGAGATTATCGGGACAATGGTTGATCGCGTCACGCGCACCAATCTGCGCACCGGGGTAGTAAATGTTAGTTACTGCAAGCGCATCGCTAGAGACTGGATTGTGCCTGCGCAGTTTCGTGGATAAAGGATATTTTTATGAGATCACTCCAATTCCTGCGCAGCGCAGAGGCAACATTGATCGTTTTGGCACTGGCACTTGTGGCACAACTACCACATGCCGCTGATGTGTTCCGCCTGGTAGTTGGCGGCGACAGCATCGGCGAGCGGATGCATAGTTACAGTTACGCCATTGCGCTGGAGCTTGCAGTACTGTTATTCGTGGTGCAGCATCGCAATATCGAAAGTTATGTTTTTGCGGTAGTATCGATACTCATCAACCTTAGCTACTACCATTTACATGATGTTGCATTGTTCGCCGTTGCTGGTTTACCGGCCTGGCTAATCAGCGTTGCATTACCCGCTGCAATTGCACGCTATAGCCATGCCATCGCTGACAAGGATGTACTTACCGTCGTTACACCTGTTGCATTGCCTGTTATGAATGCAATAGAGACTGTTACACCCGTGGCGACCAATGCAATAGGGATGCAACATGATGTCATAGAAGCGCAAAATGAAGTTGCAGATATGTTGCAGCCGGATCAGCTTATTGCACAATTGCGCAGTGGTGGTAACGATGAACGCTCTATAGCATTGCAGTTACGCAATGAGTTTAGGCAACTATCTAACAACGCCATCGCAAAAATGTTAGATGTACACGCCGTGACTGTAGGTCGATGGCTAAAGGCTGCATAGGAGATTGCAATGAAAACATATCAACTGACTGTTACCCAAGCCGACTTTGCAACGATGATGTTTGGCCTGGCGGTTGCCATCAACGATATCGGCGAAAATATTATCGGGATGACCCATAGCAGCCAGGATCACTCTGATCTAATTAATGCGCAACATGAGCATGTTGAAATGCTCAAGGCGCTCAAATTACAGTTGATGAAACAATACTCACAACAGGATACGACAAAATGACTACATCGACATCGACCTATCGAAACTATAACTATCGTACTGCGAAGTCGGCATCGGTCTGGATCGGCATCGGCTTGTTCTGTGTGTTGACCATCGGATTCGCTTGGAATGTTTATAACGCTGAAGCTATCCGCCACCAGCAAATTCTCAGCAATTCGATTGATAATGCAATGGATAGCTATGCGCGCAATGACGATGGTGTAATCACAGATGGGCACGCGGCAGAACAATCACCTCAGCAGGTAGTTCTGCCTGTGCCTACAGCAACACCCTACTACACTTTGCTGACAGAGGCAGATAAGGATCGCGGCATCGTCGGGTTAGAGTTATATCCAGTTGGTGACACAGTTGATTTGTTTCGTGCAACCAACGGTCGAGTGTTTCGGCGAGTAGAACATTTTTTTGTAGAAGTGTTTCAATAATGGATCAATGATACGTCAATGCAAAATGCTGTGATTACTGGCAATAAAACGATTGCGATGGAGCGCAATTCTATCACGCCGGAATGGGTTAATGCCCAGGATCGCGCTAATCGGCGAGCCGCTTTTGGCTTGACGCTTTCTGTGGCCGCGCCATCGGTAGGCACGGCACTATTTTTCGGTTGGGGCATTGACACCGTAACACTTATGTTAGGCATTGCTGCGACAATTGGCGTAATTCGTTATGGGTGGCTGAACAATGTTGTATTTACTAAATCTGAGTTTGCCAGTGACGAAGAGCGCGCCAGGATGGAGTATGAGCGCAATGAATGGAAGGCTGAATACGAGAGAAAAGCACAGGAATTGGCAGAGAAGCAGGGCAAATTGATCGCCACGGCACAGGAGAATAGTCGCGTGCGTGACCAAAATACTCGTTTGATGTGGGAAAATAGCAGGTTGCAAGAGCGTTTAAATCGCCGCGGCGATCCTGTTCAGGTGCAAGCGCCCACATCCGAGTCATCTCGTCATGATGACCCGGCGTTGTCAGCGGCGCAAACTATTGTCGATTTATGGTTCAACGATGCGACGCCAGAGCATAAGTTGACTACTCGTGATAATTTGCTTGCCAGAATGAAACGAAAGCAGGTTGATGAAGGTTGGTGCTTGCTTCACGATTTGGGTATTGCGGAATATACAGAGGGCGCGGGCAAGAAACGTAGTGTGATTACTGTTGATGCTGATGTGATATACGATAAATTTGAGCAATATCGTAATCGCACATCACAAACAGCAAAAGGTCAGATGGTTGAGCCGAATTTGTAACAGCCGGAAACAGCCGGAAAGTATTTTTGATATGTCTCTATCTGGTTGATTTACGGTTAACCGGTTGATTTTCCGGCTTTCCGGCTGAGTTTTTCCGGCTAGTTTCCGGCTATAAGGGAAAAATATGAAATTAACTTTTGAACAATTTGAGCAACAACGCATAGAAAGAGTATTAAAAAAGCAGCACCGAGAATCATTTGGTCTTATTTATATAATAGGCGTCGAAGATGATTCATCATTATGTAAGATTGGAATTAGTAGTGTTAGCGCTCAAAAGCGTTTAACTTCATTGCAAACAGGTTCTTCTTTGAAATTGATATTACTAGCTGAAGGACAAGTAAATAAACCAAGACAAATTGAAAAATTTTGGCACATGAAGTTAGCTGATTTTCGAGTAAATGGTGAGTGGTTCAGGTTGGATGAAGAAACGAAATTGATTGTATGTCGCTCGGTGCGTGGATACAAGGCAAAAAAGAGTAAAATATGAGCAAACTTTTAATCACAATAGCATTTTTGATCCTAGTTTTGACCGCTTGCGGTGGGGATAACATGCGAGGCGGGTTACTCGATAACCCTCTGGACATGACCCATCGTGCTGAGATTCGAGCAGAACGGGATAAATTTATTGCTATGGAGAATACCAAAGCGCGCATGGCTGAAGCGCAAGCCATTGCAGATGCAGCCTATTATGAGGCCAGTGCAAAGAAGGTTCAATCGCGCAATGAAACCTATCGAGCGGCGGTATGGGCTTCAACCGCTTGGTTTGTGGCAGTCGTGATACTGGTTGGTAGCGTTTTGGTTGTAGCGATGATACAGTTAGTCAAACTGATGCTAGGACGCGAGATTAACAAGATTCGTGAGGTGTGGTAAAGAAAGTCAAAATATTTTAGAT
>Ga0222713_10002003_pt1 | contig 22098 bp, 20 predicted proteins | sample C33_649DmetaG_FD_165061 | JGI IMG/M metagenome (GOLD analysis project Ga0222713, IMG submission 165061) | Estuarine water microbial communities from San Francisco Bay, California, United States - C33_649D | ecosystem: Environmental > Aquatic > Marine > Unclassified | place: USA: California...
TGAAATATGGAGCCAACGACGCAATGAATTGGGCCTTATTCATCTATTCCCCTTATACCCGTTCCGGTGCAAGTTAAGCGTTCGCTTAACTTTGCATCAAACTTACGCAGGAAATTGAGGGTTTTCGTGAATGTGCTTCGGTGTGTCGCAAGAAAAAATCACCCCGAATCAGCGAAAAGAAGTGATTTTCCGCGTGAAAAACTCTCTACTCGCAGTTGAGAGTTTGGGACTAATTCAGCACAGGAAGCGTCTTTGGCTTGAAATTCGCTCGTTTTGACTCGAATTGATCGACTGATTCGGTATGACGAAGCGTCAATCCGATGTCATCAAGCCCTTCCATCAAACGCCAACGCGTGAAATCGTCCATTTCGAACTGGATAGTGACCTGCTTTTCACCTGCCGAATAAGAGACGGTGCGAGAAGTGAGATCAACAGTTATCTCTGTTGTGGGAACGCGTTCAACAGTCTCCCAGAGGGACTCAATCTCCTCCTCCTTGAGTATCACTGTGAGAAGCCCACCTTTCAGTGAATTCCCTCGGAATATGTCAGCAAATCGGCTTGAAAAGACGACTTTGAAACCATAGTTCTGTAGCGCCCAAACAGCATGTTCGCGAGAAGAACCGGTTCCGAAATCGGCCCCTGCAATGAGAATAGTGGCACCCTGATATTCGCTTCTGTTGAGCACGAACTCAGGATCACTACGCCAAGCTGCAAAGAGTCCGTCTTCGAAGCCAGATCTCGTTATTCGCTTGAGGTAGACCGCGGGGATTATCTGATCGGTGTCGACATTGCTCCGACGAAGCGGCAAAGCTCGGCCCGTGATTGAAATGAACTTCTCCATTTCAATCACTCCCTCTCATTACTTTTTCCTTCTTTTTCATTCGTTTGCCATCTCTCTACAAATCACTTGGGGATGCAAGGGTCCCCTTGAGGGCTGTTGCTGCCGCTACAAGCGGGCTCACTAAGTGGGTCCTTCCACCTTTGCCTTGACGTCCTTCGAAATTTCGATTGCTAGTAGAAGCGGCTCGCTCCCCTGGTTTGAGTTGATCGGGATTCATACCGAGGCACATGGAACATCCAGCGGAGCGCCATTCAGCTCCCGCCTCAAGAAAGATCCGATCGAGGCCTTCACCCTCTGCCTCTAATCGAACTCGCGCAGAACCTGGAACCACCAGCATTCGAGTATCTGGCGCCACTTTCTTGCCTTTGATGATCTCAGCGGCCGCCCTCAGATCTTCGATTCGCCCGTTGGTGCAAGAACCGAGAAAGACAGTGTCAATCTTTATTGATTTCATGGGAGTCCCAGGGCGAAGGTCCATATATGTGAGTGCTCGTTCAGCAGCACTCCGCTCTTGCGGATCTCCGAAGGATGCGGGGTCTGGTACCTCTCGGTTAAGTGGAAGGCCTTGTCCGGGATTCGTTCCCCAGGTTACAAATGGTTCAATCTCATCAGCATGAAGAATCACCTCAGCATCAAATTTCGCATCTGCATCACTTGGAAGTGAGCGCCAATAGGCAACCGCCTCATCCCATTCTGCGCCCTTGGGGGCATGAGGCCTATCTTTGAGATAGGCAAAAGTGGTCTCATCAGGTGCGATCAATCCAGCTCGTGCACCGGCCTCAATAGACATATTGCAGATGGTCATTCGAGCTTCCATGGAAAGTGCACGAATCGCTGATCCACGGTACTCGATGACGTAGCCCTGGCCTCCACCAGTTGAGATCTTGGCGATGATTGCAAGGATTATGTCTTTCGAAGTAACTCCTGGTTTCAATCTGCCATCTATCGTGATCGCCATCGTCTTGGGCCGTTGTAATGGCAAAGTTTGAGTAGCGAGTACATGCTCTACCTCGCTGGTACCGATGCCGAAGGCGAGCGCCCCGAAAGCTCCATGAGTCGAGGTATGTGAGTCACCGCAAACTATGGTCAATCCAGGCTGAGTGAGGCCAAGTTGCGGCCCAACGACATGAACGATTCCCTGTTCGACATCACCGAGTGAATGGATTCTGACGCCAAACTCAGCGCAGTTCTTTCGCAACGTATCGACTTGAAGTCGCGAAATCGGATCGGCGATTGGCTTATCTATATCCAGTGTCGGGACATTGTGATCTTCGGTGGCGATAGTGAGATCAGGGCGTCGTACTTTCCGATTCGAAAGACGAAGGCCATCAAAGGCTTGAGGGCTCGTAACCTCGTGGATGAGATGAAGGTCGATGTAGAGCAGATCAGGCTCACCGTCAGCGACTCGAACCAAATGATCAGCCCAAATCTTTTCAGCCATCGTCTTGGCCATCTCTGCCCCTCCGCCCGAGAAATCAAAATTTGTTGCGTCTCAACTCTTGAGATGCCAGTATTGGATTATGGACAAGCGAAAGAATAGCGGAGTTGGCGTTCTCGACAAGTCCTTCCATATTTTGAGCGTCCTTGAGAGCGGTCCGCACTCACTCGCAGAGTTGGTCGCCGCGACCGGAATAGTGCGTCCCACTGCCCACCGCCTAGCCATGGCTCTTGAACATCACAGACTCGTCGCGCGTGATCTTTCTGGCAGATTCATATTAGGTCCGCGCTTTAGTGAACTTTCGGCGGCGGCTGGAGAGGATCGACTCCTTGCCGCGGCATCGCCCGCACTTATCGCGTTACGTGATGCGACCGGAGAGAGCGCCCAGCTCTATAAGCGACAGGGCGAAGTTCGAGTCTGTGTTGCGGCAGCGGAACGGTTATCCGGCCTTCGCGATTCCGTACCTGTTGGAGCGACTTTGACGATGCAAGCCGGCTCTGCCGCACAAGTGCTACTTGCTTGGGAAGATGCCGATCGTCTCTATCGGGGACTTCAGGGCGCACGTTTCACTGCCACAAATCTCTCTGCTATTCGAAGGAGAGGATGGGCTCAATCAGTAGGAGAACGAGAGCCGGGAGTTGCATCTGTTTCCGCTCCAGTTCGCGGTCCCAACAACAAGGTAATTGCAGCGGTAAGTATCAGCGGTCCAATTGAGAGATTGGGCCGACAACCCGGTCGTCTCCATGCAGCTGCAGTTGTTGCTACTGCCGCAAGACTTTCGGAAGTAATCGCAAAGCGGTAAAGCAGCCCCGAAGGGATTCGAACCCTCGTAGCTGGCTTGAGAAGCCAGAGTCCTAGGCCGCTAGACGACGGGGCCCTAGTACATTCCTTACAACATTTTTTACAACACTTCTTGCAACATTCGCTGGGGTACCAGGACTCGAACCTAGACAAGCTGAACCAGAATCAGCTGGGCTGCCAATTACCCCATACCCCAAAAGAGCATGCGAACTTTACCGCCTCTTATAGGAGTGCGGAAATCCTTGCAAGTGTGCGCGTCTTTCCAAGGAGCGCGAGGGACTCAAAGAGTGGAGGAGAGATATGACTACCCGTGACTGCGATTCGAACCGGCGTGAATGCAACTCGTGGTTTCAGGCCCATCTTCTCTATCAGTTCAGCGCGAAGTGCAGTCTCGATCGAACTCTCGCTCCACTCCAATACCTGCGCAAGAGCTTCTTTGGCTGCCTTAAGTGTGCCTAGCGAAACTTCATCGCTGATCTTCTTCGCCTCTTCATCTGCAATCACAACTTCTTTCCCAAAAAGGAAACTCACCATGGGAACCACCTCGCTGAGGGTGATTATCCGTTCTTGAATCAAAGGCAGGGCCCTGCTGATTACCTCTATCTCCTCTGGGTTGCCAGTAATCACCTTTGAGTCAATGAGGAATGGCAAGGCACGCTTGAGTAACTCTGAAATAGGTAGGGCTCGAATCTTCTCGCCATTGATAGCTTCAAGCTTCTTCATATCAAATCGTGCTGGCGATGCATTGACTCGAGAAACATCGAAGAGTTCGGCAAGTTCATCCAATGTGACATTCTCTCGATCATCCCCAGGTGACCAGCCAAGCAGAGCGAGATAGTTACAAATCGCTTCGGGCAAGAATCCTCGCTCTCGATACCAAGCGATTGACACCTCGCCATTTCGCTTTGACAGTTTGGTGTTGTCAGTCCCCATGACAAAAGGCAAGTGGGCAAATACTGGATATTCATCAACGCTCATCCCCATCGCCTGGTAGACCCGGATCTGCCTCGGTGTGGATGAGAGCAAATCTTCACCACGGAGGATATGGGTGATCTTCATCAAGACATCATCGACTGCGACCGCCAAGGTATAGAGCGGCGAGCCATCGTTTCTCATCAAAACGAAATCCGGAACGAATCTGTGTTCGAAGGTCACTTCACCTCGAATCAGATCATTGAAGGTGGTTGAACCTTCTGGCATCCGCATTCGAATCACAGGCTTTCGCCCCTGATCACTTAATCTACTTCGATCGCTCTCACTTAGGTCACGGCATGCTCCGTCATAACCTGGTGGGCGATTGGATTCCTTTGCGGCCTCACGCCGCGCTTCCAACTCTTCATTGGTACAGAAACAGAGATAGGCATCACCTTGAGCGAGGAAGCGTTCGGCCCATTCTTTATAGATATCTAGTCGTTGTGATTGAAGATATGGGCCATGCGGGCCGCCCACTTCAGGGCCCTCATCCCAGTCAAGGCCAAGCCATCGCAATGTATCCGCAGCCGCCTGAATATATTGATCGGTTACTCGCTCGCGATCCGTATCCTCGATTCGAAAGACGAACTTACCTTTCGTATGTCTTGCATAGGCCCAATCAAATAGCGCAGTACGTATGTTTCCCACATGCAAGTCGCCCGTTGGTGAAGGTGCGAATCGGACTCTCACTTCGCGCTTTTCACTCATCACTTGGACACCTGATTGATGAGCGAGCCCAATCCATCAATACTCACTCGTACCTTTCCACCCCGTTGCAGTGGACCGATTCCTGCAGGAGTTCCGGTGAGAATTACATCTCCTGGAAGGAGGGTCATAACTGAAGAAATGAACTCGATGATCTCTGGCACCTTGAAGAACATATCCGAGAGCTTCGCCGCTTGCCGCTTCTCATCCCCGACAAAACAGGAGATTCCTTGTTCGCCGGGCACGAATTCTGTATCAATCCATGGGCCGAGCGGACAGAAGGTGTCAAAACCCTTCGCCCTAGTCCACTGTCCATCGATCTTCTGAATATCTCGAGCGGTCACATCATTTGCGAGGGTGTAGCCAAAGATCACATCTTGGTACTTATCTCGTGGAACGTGACGGCAAATCTTCGAGATGACGATTGCAAGCTCGGCTTCATGATCCACTCGATCACTTTCGTTCGGCCAGATTATTGTTTCCTCAGGGCCAATGACTGTTGTATTGGGTTTGATGAAGATGATTGGCTGTTTCGGGACCTCTCCACCCATCTCTGCAGCATGATCTGCGTAATTCTTGCCGACACAGACGACTTTGCTCCTTGGAATGACGGGAGCCAGCAACCTAACCTCATCCAAGGTAAACCTCTCATCTTGTGGCGAAATGCCAGCATAAAGCGGATCGCTTGCCACTGCGCGGATGAGATTGTCGGATTCGAGGATGCCAAATCGCGGATCCTTTACTCCTGCAGATGCACTTCGCTCAACGAAGCGAACAATCTTGGTCACGGTTTCACTTCTTCGCTCACTTGATCCACTTTCTCAGCAAGAATCGAGGTGATCCTATGTCGCCTTCCAGCGGGACGCTCAGCAGTGAAACGCCATCCCGAAATCTCTATTGCACTACCGGGAATAGGCACACGACCTAATAGTTTCGCCATGTATCCACCGATAGTGTCGATATCGCCATCACCGGCATCCTCAATAGAGATGTCAAGCTCTTCGGCAAGGTCTTCGATATGCATACGAGATGCAATACGAGCGCTACCCGGATCGATTCGCTCGAATTCTTCACCAAAGTCGTCGTACTCATCGGCAATCTCACCAACGATCTCCTCAAGAATATCTTCGATAGTGATGATTCCGGCAGTCCCACCATATTCATCGATAACAATCGCAAGGTGGATTTGTTCTCGCTGCATCTGCCTCAGTAAATCTGCAGCATTCTTTGATTCTGGGACGAAAGTTGCTTGTCTGAGATGTTCCGAAATGTTCTCACTGGTCTCAGATTTAGGGTGATCATGCACCCGCCTCACTATGTCTTTGATATAGGCGATCCCAATAATTGAATCGACATCCTCGCCGACGACTGGGATTCTCGAATATCCAGAACGCAAGAAAAGCGAAAGCCCTTGACGGAGGTTCTTATCCCCCTCTATCCAGACCATCTCAGTTCGTGGAATCATCAATTCCCGAACCATCGTGTCGCCCAATTCGAAAACCGAATGGATCATCTCGTGCTCAGATTCCTCGACCAGTCCACTCTCATGTGCTTGATCGACTAAATCGCGCAATTCGGCTTCGTTAGAGAATGGACCTTTTCGAAATCCTTTTCCTGGAGTTAAAGCATTACCAAGGGCAATCAAGATGACGGTGACTGGTCCAAGAATCTTCGCGAGTATCCATGAGATGTACGAAGCCGGAACGATCCATCTCATCGGATTCTGCTTGCCGAGTGTCCTTGGCCCAACACCAACAACAACATATGACGCAACCACCATGATCAAAATCGCTAACGCAACGGCAGCGAGATCATTCTCCATCGCCACAATTAGAGCTTCGGCAACCAAGACGGTTGCGGTGAGTTCTGCTGCCTTACGCACCAAAAGAACCACGTTGAGATAGCGCGCAGGATCCTTAACGATGCGCGCGACCATTGCGCCTTGAGCCTTTGAACGCTCCGAGATGGCATCAACGGCAACGCGGCTCATCGAATTGAGGGCAGCCTCACTACCAGCCAGAAAACTGGCAAGTGCGAGCAGAAGTATCACCGAAATGATCATGGGAGAGAGCGCCACTCTCTCAGAATCTCCTCCTGCAATGCAAACATCGCCTTCTCATCAGGCGTATTCCTATGGTCAAAACCAAGGAGATGCAGGATTCCGTGGGCAGTCAGGAGTTGAAGCTCCTCATCCAGACTCTTCCCATTTTTCAATGCATTTCCTGAGGCATAACTTGGACAAAGGACGATGTCACCAATGACGCCTGGGTCGCTTTGCCCGGGACGCATCTCATCGATCGGAAATGAGAGCACATCTGTCGCACCCTCTTCACCCATCCATTGCTTATTGAGTGAAGCCATCACGGAACTAGTGACTAATCGAATTCCAAGATCCGATTGATCATCAAGGCGCATCTTCGAAATCGCATAAGTCGCTAGAGAGATTAACTCTTTCTCATTGCAGGAGGTATTACTCTCATTTGAGATCTCAATCGTCATGATTCGATGAGTTCAGAGATTTTGTTGGCGGCGAGGCAACTTGGCAACATCAAAACGTGCATAGGCATCAACTATCTCACTGACTAGTCGATGGCGTACTACATCAGATGACTCCAGCTCTATGAAGGTGATGTCATTAAGACCACTCAAGATATCGGTGATAGTTCGAAGACCGGATTTAGTGCCACTTGGGAGATCAACTTGGGTCACATCTCCAGTGACCACCATCTTTGAATTAAATCCAAGGCGAGTAAGGAACATTTTCATCTGCTCAGGCGAAGTGTTCTGTGCTTCGTCCAAAATGATGAATGCATCGTTGAGCGTGCGACCTCGCATATAGGCAAGTGGAGCAACTTCGATAGTCCCATTTCCCATGAGCTTTGGAATCGAATCCGGATCAACCATGTCGTGAAGGGCATCAAAGAGCGGGCGCAGGTACGGATCGATCTTCTCGTGAAGTGTTCCGGGTAAGAATCCCAATCTTTCCCCTGCCTCGACGGCTGGTCTTGTGAGGATGATCCGAGTAACTTGTTTTGCCTGAAGAGCTTGCACAGCTTTCGCCACCGCAAGATATGTTTTTCCGGTTCCAGCCGGTCCGATACCAAATGTGATTGTGCTCTGATCGATTGATTCGACATATCGCTTCTGATTCACAGTCTTTGGTCTGATCGTCTTGCCACGATTGCTTAGGATATTGAGAGAAAGAACTTCACCTGGCTTCTCACTGCTCTTACCTCGGATCATGGCTATCGACCGTGCTACTGCGTCCTCGCTCAACAACTGGCCCGCTCTAATAACTATCAATAACTCTGTTATCAATGAGCGAAACTCTGCAATGGATTCTTCGGGTCCACGTACCTTGAATTCATTTCCGCGGACGGTGATACCAAGCTCAGGGAATGCTGCTTCGAATTGGGTGAGAAAGGAATCCCCTGGTCCCGTCACGGTCACCATAGGTACTGATGTGGGAACTGCGATGACGGTCTTATCCATTGGGTCGGATTTTACTGGAAAGAATCAAGGTGGGCGAAGTTGATTTAACCAGGCGGCCATCCGAATGCGCGGCCAGCCAAGAGATGCAGATGGGCATGAAAGACGCTCTGCCCCACGCTCGCGCCGGTATTGAAAACAGTGCGATATCCATCTAGGGACTTAGTTCTGGCGATCTCCTCTGCCAAGGCAAAGATCGATGCAAGAATTCTGGGTTCACCTCGCCCGACCTCCACCGCATTCTCAAAGTGTTTCTTTGGAATTATCAAGATATGTGTTGGTGCAACGGGATTGATGTCATTGATCGCGAAAGCGTCAGAATTCTCAGCGACACGCGTCGTTGGAATGGAGCCATCAGCGAATGAACAAAAGAGGCATGACATCAACGAAATCCTAATCTGCTCAACGCCAGATTGAAAGTGCGCTCTGCACGGCGCCAAGGGCAATCGCCCCTGCATGTGCTGATCGGAGCACCGGCCCGCCAAGTCGTAACGTGATTGCGCCCATTTCTGAGAAAGCTGCGAGCTCATCCACCGTGATTCCACCCTCGGGTCCGATGACGATGAATATTCGGTCAATCTCTTCCATATTCGGTAGTGCACTTAAGAGATTGAAATCGAGGTTTTGGCTCGAATTCTCATCAAAGGTAAAGAGAATCGAACCTTTTTCAGGAATCTGGAATTGGGCGAGAGAAGTGATCAACTCCCCTAATGATGGGATTCTATTTCTGCGACTTTGTTTGACCGCGCCGCGAATCCATTCATTCCATCTTTCACCCGAATCCTGACTCTGCCATTTCCCGACACTCCTCGAAGACTGCCAAGGAATGATCTCATCGACCCCTGCTTCCACGAGTAGTTCGATACATTCATGTGCCCGATCAGATTTTGTCAGTGCCTGAATCACCGTGAGCGCGATAGGTGGCGCTGAGTGATGCTCAACCTCTTGCACTAATACTCTGACACTATCTCGCCCCACTTCACTGATTCGAACCTTTGCAACCATTCCGTTGCCATCACTTAAGGCCACCTGATCGCCAACACCATGACGTGCAACCTTGACCATATGGTGGGCTTCATCGCCATAGATTGTGAGCTCGGAGTTTGGTGCCACATTCTCACGTGGATCGATGAGATAAAGGGAGAGCATCTAGCCTCGAAATGCTTCTTTGAAGCGCGAGAAAATACCTTGTGATTCTCCGCTTGAAACGTTAGTTCGCTTTCCTTGATGCGAGGAGTCATCGCGTGCTTGAGCGAAACGCTCCAAAAGTTCGCTCTCCTCTTTACTCAGTTTTGTCGGAATCTCAACGCCGATATGGATATGGAAATCTCCTCGATTCCCACTCCGAAGGCGTGGCATACCGTGTTCTCGAATGGTGTGAACGGCGCCTGGCTGCGTTCCGGCTTTGATATCAACCGAAACAGGACCATCGAGAGTCTGCACTTCTAATTTCCTTCCGAGCGCTGCTGCCGTCATTGGTATTGAGAGTTCCATGTGTAGAGCATCGCCATCGCGAACCAGGTACTCGTGCTCAGCGACTTCGATCTCAACATAGAGATCTCCGGCTCTACCGCCACCAGGTCCAACTTCGCCGCGACCCGACATCTGCATTCGATTACCACTTTCAACACCAGCAGGGATCTCTATCTCAATCTCACTTCGGGAACGGACTCGACCATCTCCGGCGCATTCAGAACATGGCGCTGTGATTCGAGTTCCGAATCCTTGGCACGAAGCACATGGCCTTGTAGTCATCACTTGTCCGATAAATGAACGAGTAACTTGCTGAGTTTCACCGCGACCTTTGCAAATATCGCAAACTGTAGGCGCAGATCCCTTGGCACATCCATTGCCGGCGCAGGATGGACAGAGAACGGCAGTCTCAACGCTTAAAGTTCTTTTGCAACCGAAGCACGCCTCCTCAAGTGATATCTCAACTCGAATCAAGGCATCTTGCCCTGGACGCGAACGGGATCTGGGTCCACGTGTGCCACCACCAAAGAAGGCATCCATGATGTCACTGAAACCAAAGCCTTCAGCACCTGCGCCACCAAAGGAGCCAAAACTTGAGCCACCCATATCGTAACTCTGACGTTTTGCGGGATCACTAAGGACTTCGTACGCAGCCGTCACCTCTTTGAACTTATCTGCAACTACAGGATCAGGGTTGATGTCAGGGTGCATCTCCCGAGCCAGCTTTCGATAGGCCTTCTTGATTTCATCATCAGAGGCATCTCGGGCAACGCCGAGAGTTTGATAGAGATCCATACTTACTTGTTATCCCCGCCATCATCGAGATATCGCGAGAGATAACGTGCGACCGCACTCACCGAGCGCATGGAACTCGCATAATCCATTCGAGTAGGGCCAAGGACACCTAGTGCCGCACTTCCAACTCCTGCGCCATAACCCGTGGCAATAAAGCTCATCTCACGCAACTTCGCATCCGGTTGTTCATCGCCGATGCGAACCGTGATTGCCTCGTTCCTTATTCCCAAATCTGACACGAGACGCAGCAGGACAACTTGTTCTTCGAGAGCTTCAAGGATGGAGTGAATCTCATCGCTGAAATCATGAGTCGAACGAGCCAAATTCGCAGTACCTGCGAGAACCACTCGCTCCTCTGCTTTTTCGACAGCCATTTCGATCAACGCCGTAGCAATCAATGTGGCTGTGATTCGGTCTGAACCGGAGTAACTTTGAGTGAACTGGGCAAGCCGTTCAGCAACAGCAGTAAGACTCTGATCCACCGCGAGTGAGTTAAGTCGATTACGAAGATCTACAAGGAGTGCTTCACTGACTGGCTCTTGAAGTTCTATAGCGCTCTGCTCCACTCGACCAGAATCCGTGATGAGTACTATCAAGACTCGCATCGCAGTGAGAGTGATCAATTCGATGTGTCGGACCTTTGATCTCGTCAGCGATGGATACTGAACCACCGCTACCTGCTTGGTAACTTGTGCAAGGAGACGAACTGTGCGAGTGACAATCTCATCAAGGTCATGCGCACCAGTGAGAAAGTGTTCGATTGCTCGCCGCTCACCTGGCGAGAGAGGTTTGACTGTCGCTAACTTATCCACGAAGAGTCGATAACCGCGATTTGTTGGGATTCGCCCTGCACTTGTATGAGGCTGGGTAATTAGTCCCGCATCCTCAAGAACGGCCATATCGTTTCGAATGGTGGCTGGCGAAACACCAAGTGAATGGCGCTCGGCAAGGATTTTCGAACCGACGGGCTCCTGCGAGGCAACATACTCATCGATAATCGCCTTCAGTACTTCGAGCTGACGTGCTTCGACATTCATCTTCTGCTCAACCCGCCATTGCAAGAGTCAACGCGATTGTCGCAAGGGTGAGGATGACAAAGGCTGGAAACCCACTTTTGATCTTTCCTGATCTGAAATGAAAGAAGAGAGCCCCAAGCATCACGATCCAAATCGTGACTAATCCCCAAACGATGAGGTCAAGGAAATCGAAGACCAAACCCAGAACCATAGATATTCCAGCCAGCAATTCGAGCATTCCTGCGAGCCGTGAAAGTCCATCGGGTGATCCGACTGCTCGCGGTGCGGCGAGGGCTCGAGCGTTCCCACTGACTTTTGCTATGCCAGAAAGACTTGAAACGAGAGCGAGAACTATCGTGATGATCAGAAGTGGCAGAGTGAAAGTCATAGAGCCAAAGTTACTACAGGACCAAGTCGCGCACGATTCGATCTGCAATGAGGCGACCGTTGAGTGTGAGTCTGAGGTGGCCATTTTCCCAGGCGCTTTGATCAACGGCCTCGCTCGCGATGTATCTCACTACGACTTCTTCTTGAATCTCACTTAACTCATTGCGCGCGATTCCTTCACGAAGTCGTATTCCTAGCATGATTCGTTCATCGCTCTTGGCGGTTTCACTCAAAATTTCTTCTCCCGCGATAATCGTTGAACCGTTATCCAGCGAATTCATATAGGTGATTGGATTCTTGATATTCCACCACCGCCTGCCATCGAGATGCGAGTGAGCGCCAGGGCCAACACCCCACCAGTTGCCACCATTCCAATAAATTTGATTATGACGCGACCTTGCATCCAAAGAGTTAGCCCAGTTACTTAGTTCATACCATTGAAAACCGGCTATCTCTAATCGTTGATCGATGATGCGATACTTATCGGCCATCTCATCATCATCTGGTGAAGCGATTTTCCCACTTGCAACTTCTCTGGCGAGACGAGTACCTGATTCGACAATCAAGGCATACGCGGAGATGTGGTCGATTGGCAGTGATAATGCAAAATCAAGGCTCTCTTCTAGATCAGCAAGACTTTCGCCAGGTGTGCCATATATAAGGTCGATACTTCTTCCTCTGACTCCGTTTTCAACCGCAAGTTCAAGCGCACGAGCAACATTGGAATTCTTATGGGTGCGATCCAGGGTAGCGAGGACTTTCTGATTAGCAGATTGCACACCAAGGCTTATTCGATTGACGCCAGCTGCAACAAAGCCTGCAATATTCCTCTCATCTAAAGTATCCGGGTTCGCCTCTAAAGTGATCTCGCAATCTTGGGTGAGGGAAAAGGTTTCATCAATCTCTGCAATCGTCTTTGCTATATCGACCGGATCCATCAGTGATGGAGTTCCACCGCCAAAGAAGATTGTCGCCACCTGAGGCATCTGCTTGGAGGCAAATTCCTTCGCCGCTAGGGAAATTTCTCGCTGGACTGATCTCATATATCGCGATGAGATCTCGCTTCGAGCTATCTCACCCTGACCTAACTCCGCAGGTGTATAGGTATTGAAATCACAGTACCCGCAACGCTTGATGCAATACGGGATATGGATATAGAACGAGAGCGTCACGCTATTACCGCTTCGCCTTCGCCTTCTCGCCCTCTGAATTGGTCGAGAGCGCAGCGATGAAAGCCTCCTGAGGCACCTCGACGCGTCCCACCATCTTCATTCGCTTCTTTCCCTCCTTCTGTTTCTCCAGGAGTTTTCGCTTTCGAGTGATGTCACCGCCGTAGCATTTGGCGAGAACATCCTTTCTGATCGCGCGAATATTCTCGCGTGCGATGATCTTTGCCCCGATAGCAGCCTGAATTGGGACTTCGAACTGCTGGCGTGGTATCAACTCTCGTAATTTTTGAGTCATGCTTACTCCGTAGGGATAAGCCTTCTCTCGGTGGACGATCGCGGAAAATGCATCAACGGTATCTCCTTGAAGCAAGATGTCCACCTTCACTAGGTCTCCCTCTTCCTCGCCAGTTGGTTCATAGTCGAGGGATGCATAGCCACGAGTCCGAGACTTGAGTTGATCAAAGAAGTCGAAGACAATCTCAGCCAGCGGCAGTTTGTATCGGATCTCCACCCGATCCTCAGAGAGATAATCCATCCCAAGCAAGACGCCACGTCTTTGCTGACAGAGCTCCATTATTGTTCCGATGAACTCACTCGGTGAAAGTACAGTGGCGCGAACAACTGGCTCGAAGACACTTGCAACCTTGCCCGCAGGATATTCACTTGGATTAGTGACTATTAGTTCCTTGCCATCGTCGGTGGTCACTCGATAGACCACGTTCGGTGCGGTTGAGATTAACGATAGGTTGAATTCCCGCTCTAAGCGCTCTCGCACGATTTCCATGTGAAGCAATCCAAGGAACCCACAACGAAATCCAAATCCTAATGCCGCGGATGTTTCTGGCTCATAAACCAAGGCAGCATCATTGAGTTGCAACTTCTCTAAAGCATCACGTAGCACTGGGTACTCGTCACCATCGATGGGATAAAGGCCCGAGAAGACCATCGGTTTTGGATCCTTATAGCCCGCTAGAGGTTCCTTCGCCGGCTTATGGAATGTCGTGACGGTATCGCCAACGCGACTCTGTCTTACATCCTTCACGCCTGTGATGAGGTATCCCACTTCACCCACACCTAGCCCATTACTTGCCATCGGTTCTGGGGAGATGACGCCGACTTCGAGCATTTCATGCTTTACACCGGTTGAGAGCATCTGAATGGTGTCTCGAGGTGAGAGTTTTCCATCTACAACGCGGACATAAGTGACTACGCCACGATAGGTGTCGTAGACGGAGTCAAAGATGAGTGCCCTTGCTGGCTTGTTCGCATCACCTTTTGGTGGCGGGATATCTTTGACAATTTGATCTAATAATTCTCTTACACCTTCACCAGTCTTCCCAGAAACTCGTAAACAATCACTTGGTTCACAGCCGATCAACTTTGCCAATTCGGCCGCGAATTTGTCCGGCTGTGCTGCAGGCAGGTCAATCTTATTGAGCACGGGAATTATGGTGAGATTGTTCTCCATCGCAAGATAGAGATTGGCAAGAGTCTGTGCTTCGATTCCTTGCGCCGCGTCAACGAGCAAGAGCGCACCTTCACATGCCGCTAGGGAGCGTGAGACTTCGTAGGTGAAGTCAACATGTCCCGGGGTATCAATCATGTTGAGGATGTACTCCTCGTTATCAATTCCACTTCGCCATGGCAGTCGGACAGCTTGGGACTTGATGGTGATGCCACGTTCGCGTTCGATATCCATGCGGTCGAGATACTGCTCGCGCATATTTCGTGCATCGACGACTTCAGTGATTTGAAGCATGCGATCTGCAAGAGTCGACTTGCCGTGATCGATATGGGCGATAATGCAGAAATTTCGAATAGCAGCAGGATTGGTCGCTGCCGGCTGAGGCGCTTTCTTAGATGAGAGAGCAGGCATCGGTCACCGACCGACCCTCGTGATTACTTGATGCCAGCTTTGGCAGCAGCACGGGCCATCGCTGACTTCTTGTTGGCCGCCTGGCTTTTGTGAATGACGCCCTTCGAGACAGCAACATCCAAGGCTCGAGTAGCGCTACGCAATTCCTTCTTCGCACCTGTCGAATCGCCCTCGGCAAGGGCATCGCGGAATCGACGGACTGCAGTCTTGAGCGATGAACGAACAGCCTTGTTCCGCTCAGTAGCCTTGGCATTGGTCTTGATCCGCTTTACCTGAGACTTGATATTTGCCACGAACGAACCTCTCGAAGATGTAGTGGGTGCCTTTCAAAATCCGAAGGCGGAGGTTACCAGCAAGCGTAAGGCCACTTCAAACCGAAGAATGTAAGCGTTAAACCTTGCGCCATGCGGTGCTCTGATCAGGCGATTTAACCAATCGCCCGCCAGAGGCTATGGCAAGGACCATTCGCTCGACCGCATATTGCGCATGGACTTCACCGCCCTTAACTGCCCAATCTGCTCGAACAATCTCATTGAGTGCAATCTCGAAATCATCTTCCGACCAGGAAGCGATTTGTCGTCGCGCTTTATCAATCTGCCACGGCGCCATCCCCAACTCACCTGCAACTTCGAAAGATTTCGTGCTTCGAGGAAGATCAATCACTTTGAGCATCGATTTGACCGACATCGTGACTGCGGAGAGAACTTGGATCGGCTCCACACCTGAGTCGAATGCATACCTAGTCGCAACGAGAGCTTTTCTTGGATCTTTAGCGATGACGGCATCTGCCACATCAAATCCGGTGGTCAACTTTCGACCTCGAGTGTGAGCGAGTACATCTTCTTCATCAAGTGATTTACCGGATGGCGTATCACTATTAATCTGACGCGCAGCACTAACCATCTCTCTCATATCGCCATACCCAGCGACCAGGGCTGCAAGAGCTGCCGGAGAAATTTTACGTCCCAAGGCTTTGAATTCGGCTTGCATGAATTCCATCTTCTCAGAGGCTTTCTTCAATGGTTCTGCGGGAAAAGTCTTCGTAGATTTCTTCTTGACTCGATCAAGTAATCCTTTTGCTTTCACTCCCCCTTTATGAATCCAAACCACCACGAGTGCTGGATCTGGATCTTGTATGTATCGATCAACCTCATCATGCATCTCGCTATCAAGATCTTGAAGATTCTTGACGATAAGAATTCTTTTCTCAGAAAAGAGTGATGGCTCGGTTGCTTCTGCCACAGCGCCTACTTCTGCCTCAGCGCAGTCGACTACGCGTTTCTCGTGGTCACGATGATCGAGAAGAATCGCCGAAAGGGCTCGCTCGGCGACGACATCCTCACTGCCGTGAATGAGGTACATCTGCCCTGACATAGGAGCAAATCTAGCCGAGCCAACTCACTTCACCTTGAGTGGCCACCACTGCACTCGGGCCGGTCCTTGAAGGTCGGTACGATGAATTTTGGCAGGTGCGAGAGCTTCTAAAGTCTCAATAGCTGGGTGTCCGTAGGTATTACTCGCTCCCACGCTAATCAGGGCGAGTTGAGGATTGAGTTCAGCATCAAAAGATGCGCTGCGAAATTTCGAGCCATGATGACTTACTTTGTAGATATCCACTCGCGATAAATCTTGATCTCGAGCCATGATTTCTTGAACTGCCGGTTCGATATCTCCTCCAGCGAAGATCACTGCTCCAGCCTTTTCCAACATCAGCACGAGACTTCGGTTGTTAAAGGTAGAACCATCTCCCGGATTAGAGGCAAAGGTTCCAACATCGCCCTGCCTCGGCCAGAGGACTTCTATAGCGACATCGGCTACTTGATACCGCTCACTCATTGCAACAACTCTTGCCTCACGCCCTACAACCCGTTCGACTTCTTCCATGAATCTTCTGCTCAAACCATCAGGGTCATCGGCTATCCACCATTCATTAACTCTGCGACCGCGCATAAGTCCTTCTATTGCGCCATAGTGATCGGCATGGGCATGAGTAATAACCAAGAGTGAGATCTCCCTGATTTTTGCTTGGCGAAGGCATTTATCGATAGACCTCGAATCTGGGCCTACATCAATCACGATTGCGCTTCGGCTCCCAGTTCTGATCAGGAGTGCATCGCCCTGTCCGACATCACATTGATAAAGCATCCAATCATCACCGCGAATGGCGACAAGCGTTGACCCTAAAATAAGAAGGGTCATGAGCAAGAGAAGTGCTTTCCTTGAAAGAGTTCGATAGAGCAGAACGCCAGTAACGACTGAAATCAGCGTTGAAATAGCTCCAACCCAACCGCCTACGACTTCAATCAGAGGCAAATGGGTCGCGAGATCGGCCAAGAAAACTATTGGTCTAGCGCTTATCTCGGCAAGAGCAGCAAAGATCGAAGCTACCTGAATTGATATGGGAAGTGCAGAAACAGATAGGAATCCCATGATGGTGACCCACGGGACTATGGGAGAAGCAAGGATATTTATCGGTACTTGGGCAAGTGAAACTTGAGAAGAAATTGCAACAATCACCGGCATAGTGAAAATAGAGGCAGAGAAGGGAATCGCGAGTAGATCGGCGACCAACTTCGGTGCACCGAAAGACGAGGAAATCTTTGAGGCGATGCTCGGTGAAGCGATGATGATTCCAGCAGTAGCAAGGACAGAGAGAATGAAACCAATCTCTTGCGAAAGGAAGGGATCAATGAGCAGCAAGATTGCGACCGCAGTTGCGAGAGCTGCAATCCCAGTCCTTCGCTCACCTTTTAGGGTTGCGAGCAAGACAATCAGAGCCATCACTCCTGCTCTCAGCACCGACGGTGAAGGCCGGACTAAGAGGACGAAGATGGTGAGAGCGAATAATGTGATCGCAATAGGAAGGCCACGCCTACGAAAGACTCGTGATGCGAGGGTCAATACGAACGATGCGATTATCGAGAAGTTCGTACCGCTCACTGCCGTCAAATGTGAGAGTCCGGCAATGCGCATACGGCTTGAGAATTCATGGCTTTGAAGTGCGGTATCGCCAATCACCATGCCCGGTACAAGTGAGCCGCTGAGGCCTTTACCGAGAAAGAGTGAGCGAAAGTCTTCCCTTACTGATTCCAGCTTTCTCCAAAGCGGTGAATAAGAACGTGCGGTGATTTGATCGACGATAAGTGTGAATGCGACTCGATCGTCTCTACTCTCGATTATCCGACCCTTGCCACTTTCTACCAATCCATAGCTCTGGTCGCACTCCTTTGCAATGACACGGATCGGAACTCCAAGCACAACTTCGTTGAGCAAATTTGTCTCAGCACGAAAAGAGCAGGTGCGAGCCACGAAGTGAGAGCCGATCACGCGTGGCGGCATCATCTTGGCATCGCTTCGAACCGTATATTCGAAATCGACAGCGCCCCGAAGGTCCGCTCGATCCAAGGCTTCGGCCCTCGAGCAAATAGCAACAATCGAAACCACAGACGCACCGAGAAGCAGATAGATATCCGAAGTGAACTTCAAGCCAAAGGCTCGGAGGCAGATCAGTGAGATGAGGAGAATCCCAACCACGACCTGCCAACCGAGCCAGAGCCCAAGAACGATAGAAATCCAAATCACACCCGCTATGAGAGTGATTCGACTTTTAAGTATCAGAGCGTCAATCGAGAGGAGATCTGACGGAAGATCGACTCACCAATCCCAGACACGGATTGAATCGACTCGATGCTCTCAAACGCGCCATTCTTGCTTCGATAGTCAATGATCCTCTGGGCAATGACCGGACCAATCCCTGGTAGTGAATCGAAGGCTGCCTTGCTACCACTGTTGATCGAGACCTTTCCAGTGAAGATACTTTTCCTCCCTGAGCTAGTCGGCGCTGAGATGAATTTCTCTTTCATGATCAAGACCTGCTCACCATCAACCAGTTTTCTCGCAAGATTGATATGGGTCGTACTGACACCAAGCTTCAGACCACCCGCGATAGTGATCGCATCAATTACTCGGGAACCTTCGGGTAGTTGATAGACGCCAGGAGCCTTGACTTTGCCTGCTACATCTATATAAATCACGCGGTTGCTAGGTGCGCCAGGATTAATCGGACTCGGAGTTGCGAAAGCGTTAGCTCTCTCTTGGACGATTGGTACCGCTTCGGTCCTTGAAGAAAGGAGGAAAAAGATTGCGAGCGTGATGGCGCCGATGGCGATGACCAGAAGACCTCGACGCTGCTCCGGAGTGAAGTTAGGAATTTTCATGCCCTGATCAAATCGACTTAACCAATACCGATTAATAGGATCTTGAAGCAGGTGTTGATATCTCTTGGCTGTTGAAAGCCTTCTAAATTACTACGTTGACCAACTTCGGCGCACGAACAATCACATTCTTTACTTCAGTCTGAGCTATCGCTTCAAGCATCTGTGGATTAGTTAGGGCGATTTCGCGAAGTGCTGCTTCATCGATTCCTGGTGCAACCTCAATGCGATCTTTGATCTTTCCATTCACTTGCAAGACTGCGATGACTTTTTCAGCCACTAAGAGAGATTCATCGATCTTTGGCCATCCCGCACGAGCCACTGAAGGCTTATGCCCTAACTTCTCCCACATCTCTTCGGCAGTGAATGGCGCCATTAATGAGAGCGATATGGCCACCGCTTCAGCAGCTTCACGGACTGCAAGATCGCCACCACCTGGACCTGAGTCGATTGCCTTTCGCGTGGCATTGACCAACTCCATGATGCGTGCCACGGCAACATTGAATCTAAATGATTCAACGGCAAATGCAATATCCGCAACTGCCTTATGAGTCACCTTACGAAGTGGAAGATGACCGGTTGAGAAATCGACACTTGGGCTCGAGGAGACATCCTGAGATATGCGAAGCGCTCGACTCAAGAATTTCACTGAACCCGATGGCGAGACATCTCGCCAATCAACATCGTCTTCAGGTGGACCGGCAAAGACCATGGAGAGGCGAATTGCATCAACGCCATGCTTGCCTAGTTCGTCGGAGAGGCGAACGAGATTGCCTCGACTCTTGCTCATTGCAGAACCATCCATCAAGACCATTCCCTGATTAAGGAGTCGAGTGAATGGCTCGGTGAAATCAAGATAGCCCATGTCGTGGAGGGCCTTCGTGAAGAATCTCGCATAAAGAAGATGCAAAATCGCATGAGTCACGCCACCGACATATTGATCGACCGGAAGCCAAGTCTTCACCGCTTCACGATCAAATGGTTTGTCATGAACATCGACGCTTGTGTAGCGAAGGAAGTACCACGAAGAGTCGACGAAAGTATCCATCGTGTCAGTATCCCTGCGCGCCGCCCCACCGCACTTTGGACAATCGACATTGACCCACTCGTCGGCTGTTGCAAGTGGCGATACCCCCTTAGGTTTGAGATCAATATCTTTCGCAGTAGGCAGTTTCACTGGCAGGGACTGATCGGGAACTGCTACCTCACCACATTTCTCACAGTGAATAATCGGAATTGGCGTACCCCAGAATCTCTGTCTTGAGATCAACCAATCACGGAGACGATAATTTTCCGTTGCTTCCGCCGATCCCTGTGCCGCTAGATCAGCGATGATCTTGGCTCCTGCAGCCTGAACAGTCATACCGTTATAAGGCCCGGAGTTGATAAGAATTCCATCACCATCTGTTGCAACCCCGCTCTCCTCGGGATGTTCAGCTTCGGTTTCAACCACTACTCGAACAGGAAGTTTCATCGCTTTAGCGAAATCCAGGTCGCGTTGATCATGGGCCGGAACGGCCATAATCGCGCCCGTCCCATAATCGGCAAGAACGTAGTCGCTCGCCCAGATTGGGATTCGCTCTCCATTTACGGGATTGGTTGCGAATCGATTAAGGAAAACACCACTTTTCGCACGCTCAGTTGAGAGACGATCGATATCACTTGCAGATCGCATCGACTCTAGGTAGCGCTCGAACTCTGCTTCAACGCCACTTCCCACCGAAAGCTCTCTGGCAAGTTCACTATCCACCGCCACGACCATGAAGGTCGCGCCAAAGAGGGTATCTGGGCGCGTAGTGAAAATCGTCACTGGTTTATCTCGACCTTCGATCGCAAAGTCCACTTTTGCGCCGATCGATTTTCCGATCCAGTTCCGCTGCATCGTTAGGACTTTCTCGGGCCATTTACCTTCGAGCTGTTGCATATCAGCAAGCAGTCGCTCGGCATAATCTGTTATCTTGAAATACCACTGGTTCAATTTCTTCTTTGTGACCGCGGTATCACATCGCTCGCAAAGCCCTGCTACTACCTGTTCATTCGCAAGGACCGTCTGGCAATCAGGACACCAATTGACTGCTGAATCTTTACGATAGGCAAGGCCCCGCTCATACAAACGCAGGAAGATCCACTGATTCCACTTGTAGTACTCGGGGTCACAGGTGTTGAACATTCGCTGCCAATCGAAGGAACAGGCATATCGCCTCATCGAAGCTCGCTGAGTCGCAATATTTTCATAGGTCCACTCGCGCGGATCTGAATTGCGTTTGATTGCCGCATTCTCAGCAGGTAAACCGAATGCATCCCATCCGATTGGATGTAAGACATTGAATCCGCGTTGTACCCAGTACCTGGCGATCACATCTCCGAGAGCGTATGCCTCCGCATGACCCATATGCAGGTCCCCAGACGGATACGGAAACATATCCAAGACATACTTCTTCGGGCGCGAATCCTTTGGATCGCCTGATCGAAACGGTGCTAGTTCATCCCAGACCTTCAACCACTTTTCCTGGACGCCTTGGATGTCATAGGCCTCATGACGAGATTCGAGGCGTTCGCCATCCATCTGCTCCGACATAATGCGCGAGTTTACCTTTCTTACTTGCGCCAGGTGACGCCGGTCAGTGACTCACTCACATGCCAAAGATTTCTTGCGACTTGTTGATCGTAGGCACTAGCTCGCGCTCGTGTAAATCGTGGATAGCCACGGATCTCAAGGAGTCCATCAGGACCGATAAAGCCTCCACCTTGGATTCCCTCAAGAGTTGCTGCTGCGAGGGTAGGGAGCGAACCTTGTGAAGCACTCTGCGCTAAGACGCTGTTAGCGAAAGTTATTGCTTTGAGAGCTCGCTTATCACCTTTCATTTCAGGCGCGACATATTGCAGATTGGTGTTTGAATATCCGGGATGAACGACGACCGC
>Ga0222713_10002005_pt1 | contig 22055 bp, 21 predicted proteins | sample C33_649DmetaG_FD_165061 | JGI IMG/M metagenome (GOLD analysis project Ga0222713, IMG submission 165061) | Estuarine water microbial communities from San Francisco Bay, California, United States - C33_649D | ecosystem: Environmental > Aquatic > Marine > Unclassified | place: USA: California...
TTTCTCAACCTGTAATAAATCTTCTAATGTAATAAAATATGGGTTTCTCATTTCTTCTATTGTTTCATCGCATTCCTCATCTTTTATTTCGGCATTATGTTTTTTTGTAGATGATAATGAGACATCTGGGGAAGTTTTAGATTCTAATGAAGCTATACTAGACGTAGTTTTAGATTCTAATGAAGCTAAAGTAGCTATAGCGGCTAAAGCAGATGGAGCAGAATATGGACCATTATTGGGAAAAGCTACTTTTTCACGCAAAGGATTTGGTGCTGATAAAGCTGCGCGTGCGGTAGGCTCTTCTAAAGCATTTGCCTCATCGTCTTTTCGTTTTATATTTAAATTTTTAATATATTGTAATTGTGTTTTAATCATACAATCTTTTTTTTCGTCTTTTTTTTCTCCATCATCATCTTCATCGTGATTCCCTACTGCTATATGAACGTTTTTATTCATTTTGTATATTTTATCATAACCTGACTTTAAAACATGTTGTAAATAGTATTTTGTAGAATATTTTTCATCTGTTTTTAATTTAATATTGTACCAATTATCGCCAGCAATATATAATGTATCACATTTTTTTTCATTATTAATTATATAATCTAAAACGATGTCTCTATATATATATAGATTATCACAATTAATGTTATTCCAACAACCGAAAAATAAAAACTTATTACAATTATTATTCATATTATTTGTGCTATATAGTGTAATTGTCACCTAATATAAAAAAATAAAATTATAAATATATATTATTAATTTTTTCCTTATTTATAATATTTGTCGCCGTTTTACAATATTTATCGTAAAAATCAATTGTTATCTCAAATGGTAATACTATTTTAATATTATCACTTGGTATATATATCATCATGTTAATCCAAGAAATAACATTATTAATTGCCCTTTTTAAGTTTCGCACACCTTCTTCACTTTGTATATTATTAATAATGTGTTTTAATATATTATTATTAAATATAATATCATTAGTTTCAAAATTATATTGTTTAATAACTTCTGGTATTATATAGTCCTTTGCCAATATAATTTTTTCTTCATTTGTATAACCGGGAACATTTATGACTATCATCCTATCTTTTAAAATAGGGTTAATTAATTCTTCATCATTATAAGTGAATATTATCATTGAACGCGATATGTCAAAATCAATTTCTTCAAAATATCTATCAGTATATTTGTCATTTTGAACTGGATCAGTTATATGTATTAGCGTATTTATAATTTCATGCCCTCTATATGTATTAGAAACCTTATCTAATTCGTCAAATAAAAACAACGGGTTCATTATTCCTGTTTTCATTAGAGACTCGCAAATTTTACCATAAGTAGCTCCTTCATAAGTATAAGAATGTCCTCTTAAAAAAGAGTTATCATCAGTTCCACCCAATGATATAAATGTGTTGGGATAATTTAGAGCATTACATATTCCCTCTTTAATTAATTTAGTTTTTCCAACTCCGGCACTACCTTGTATACCTATAATATACCCATTTGCTTTAGGAAATGATATGAGTTGTGCTAATACTCTTATAATTTGCTCTTTTGCTATTTTATGTCCGTATATTGTTTTATCCATATTCAGCTTAATATTATTTAAAAATGATGCTATCTTGTCGTTTCCGTCGTCAATCTTAATAGGGAGCTCGTAATATTTGTTAAAAGGTATATTATTTAAAGAATATAACCAATTATTTAATTTATTATATTCGCTCGAACTCGGTGACATTTCATTTAAACTTGTTATTTTTGATATAATATTTTTTTTTGTTTTAATATTTATATCCAAATTTAATATTTTAAATCTCAAAGGAATATTATCATCATTATCCTCATTAGTTTTAATTATTTCTTCATTTTTTTTAATTAATTCCTTATTATCGTCCGATAAATTATCAAAATATTTTTTTTCAATATAATTATATTTATTATAAAAATCGTATTTTTTCTTTTTAATAGTATTATTTGAATTATTAAAAATTAAAAGAACTCTCTTTTTAGTATTTTTATTAAAATTATTATTATATTCAGATTCGTCATTCTTATTAAAAAAACCGCCTGAAGGTACGGAAGGTTCTGAAGGCACCGATGTTACAGATGGTTCTGATTGAGTAATATCTTTATTTATAATAACTTCGCTTTCTTCGCTATTTTCGCTATTTTCGCTACTTGAAGATTCTTCACTTGTAATAATATAAGTAGGGTCTGTCGGGTCGTCTGTATCACTGCTATCACTATTCATTTTATATTATATAAATAAGTATCATTTTATATGATTTATTTTTCATATGTTGATTCAAATGCTTTGCCCCAATATATATTCTTAGATTTTGTTCTTACTATTGAATTGCTATATATTAGGAAATAGCAAAATACTATTATCAATAATAATAATGTAATAAAGACTATTATTTCCATATTTTTACCATTAATATATAAAAATATTGTATACATTCCAGTTATTATAAACAATGCCATTAATATTGATTTAATAATTATAGAATATCTTAAAGTCTCATATTTTAATACATCAATATGCATATTAGCACCATCTTTCTCATATAATAATCTATTATCTATATTGTATCTGATTCTTCTTTCATTTTCTGTTATTTCTGTTAACTTATAATATGCTGAACCACTACTTGCTTGTCTTCTATATATTTCAAATTTAATAAGTAAACCAAATATTGAATTTTGTAATGTTATCATATTTGTATCAATATAAACTTTCTTATTATTAAGTGTTTGTGATTCAAATTCTTTAACATTATCTATTGTTATAGTAGTAGTACCATTATTTGTTGATGAACTTGTAGTTAAAAAATCTTCATATTTTTCGCCACCAATAGCTCCTATAGCAAAACCTTCAACAATTGCGAACCCTTCTATATATGCTACATTTACAACGAAATAAGATATAAATAACATTATAGCTATACCAAAGCATACCATTGCGCTAAGTTTTTTAATACTATTTTCCATCGGATAAAAATTAATTCCTATTAAAACACAAAATATAATTATAGATATTATTAAGTAAGCATAATATTGATTATACATTATAGTGTTTTTGGTTTTATTCAATTCGTATAATGTTTTGTAATTTTTAAGCTTTGATTGATTAATATTTATTTTGTCATTTAAATCATTAATATCTTTAATGTTATTGTTATAATTATTTTTAAATTGAATAGGTGTCTTTTTAATTATTTTTATACTATTGGGACTATTAAATATAAAATTATATCCATTATTTATATCATCTTGAGATGAGTATGTATTGAATGTTTTGATATCTTTTATTCGTAAAGCTGGGCTATTTGCTGATGTTAATAATTTTTTAATATCTTCAGCATATATAGATATTACCAAATTATTATTTTCATCATAATATATATTTTTAATATTATAATTATTTTCATTTATATTTACAATATACTCATTTACTATTTTATATTTATACAATTCTATATCAGAAAAATATTTTTTATAATCATTTGTATTTTCAAGAAATTTTGATTTATTTAATCCATAAACTATACTGTTTAAATAACTATTTTTATAATATTTTTTTTCTTCTTTTGTGGTATCTGTATTATAAGTTGTATAATATTGAGTACCATTAGGAATATTTTTGATAATTAATTGTTTATCATCACCAGTAATAGTATCATCAAAATCTTCATGTAATATTATATTTCTCAAAATATCTTTTGGCGTCTTAACGACACATATATTTCTATCTTTATCATGTATTTCAATTGCGAAATTATTACCACCATCAAATATATCAACTATTGTAGAATTAGTACCTTTATAATATAAATTAATTAAGTCTTTTGTTTTTTTATTAATGTGTTCATAAATATTATCATTTAATTTATTAAACTTATAATAGTGTTTTTCTGTTGATAAACTTTTTGAAGGCAAATTATCGGGCGTAGTAAAATAGTTTTTAACTATATATGATGGGGTTGATACTACTGCCGGATTTGGAGGTGTAGTATCCTTTTTATAGAAAGCATTTTCATCACTTGTAGAACTATTAGAAAAATATGTAGTATAGTAACCATATTTTGGTTGATTGGGTGTTTGAGCGGTATAACCATAAATTTCTGAGAATATATCATTTAATTTTCCATAAATTTCTGTTGTTGCCGTATCACTGGTATTAATAATTATTTTATCACTCGTAATAGCATGAGGTAATATACAATGATACTTTGTATTTTTTCTAACTCCATTAGTATTATCAATTAGTTCTTTTTCTAAAAATGTGTTAAATAATTTATTACAAGCGTATATACATGTATATATAGATAATTTATATATTTCTAATTGTGATATTAATGCTTCAATTTGTTCATTTCTTTTTTCGGGTTTTAAATAATAAATTAATTCTAAAAATGCTATTAAATAATAATTGCATATTATTTTATACCTAGTATCATCATCATTATAAGTGGATGCTTTAATACTATTTAAATCTTTTATTTCACTATTACCACCTGTTTGAATAGTTAATTTAATAGTATTGTCAGATTTTTTAATAAATATACCTCGTAAATAATTTTGATTAAAAGTATTATTACTACCTTCATAACTAGTTGATGTATTGGATCCGGAACTATTATATTCAGTACTATTTAGTTTATAATATGAAGAATTAGAAGTTAATAGCGGATTTGTTGCGAAACCTTTTATATATAATAATAATGATGAACCATCTTTAATTTTTCTATCTCCATCGTCTGATTCAACAAAATATCCGTGATTATAGTCATCATTACCGACTTTATTCGTATTTTTACAATCTGTTATTATAATATTATTTATTATTTTTCCATCGTTTGCGGGGTCATCTATATAATTTTTATACGCTGATAATATATCTAAAAATGTTTCAATTAATCTTAATGTACAAAAAATATATTTAATTTTATTATTATTTCCATGATATCTATATGACGAATCTGCTTGAGAAATAGCAGTAGCAGCAGCAGTAGCAGCAGTAGCAGCAGCAGTAGCAGCAGTAGCAGCAGCAGCAGCAGCATCATCATACTCTTGCTTGGCTTTAGTCTTGGCATCTTGAGTGGCTGTGGCAGCAGCATTAATGGTATTAAAATTAGTTTGAGCAGTAGTAGCAGCAGTAGCAGCATCAACAGCAGATTTAGCAGCATCGGCAGCAGCATTAATAAGAGTAGTAAAGTTGGTGTCAAGATTATCACTTTTAATAAAATATAATGGCTTAGTATTAGATGATGCTTTTAAATAATTTGTAGTTTTATCGTATTCTATACTATCAATTTCTCCTTTAATAGCATCATATAATAAGTATGATATATATTTTTTTTTATTATCAAAATTCGTCCCTACTGGGACCGAGTCAGTAGTGTCTGTCCCACTTATATTAAAAAATAGATCAGCGAATTCATAATATGTACCTCTAGTATTTTTCTCGAATAAGCTTTTTATATTATTGCATCTTGCTATAAGTGATAAATAATTTGGATTTTGGTTAGTAGTAATTTTTGCCGTCATTAGATTAATTGTTTATAATATCTTCTATATTTATATATATATTTATTTAAAAACAAGTTCTATAGTAAAATGAAATACCGCTATTTTCATTATATCTTATAATTTTAACAATATCTCCTTGCTTTAAACCAAGCCATTTAGCTATAGGATCGCTATGTAATATTATAGGCATATATATTTTGCTTTTAATCATATATTCCCTCATAAAATCTGCTATTTCAAATTTAATTTCGCTGATTTTCACGTTTAATTCTTCAATATTTTTTTCAAGTTTAATAATATCATTTTCTAAAATTTCCTTATCTTTGATTTTATTTTTTTTATTACCGAAATCTTCTATATCTTTTTTTTTACTCTTAATGATTTCTTCAATATCTTTAATTTTCATTTTAAGTTCTTCTTTTTCTTTCAAAGCATTTTCTTCGCTTAATTTAATATGTTTTGGCACATATTCATGCTTTGTTGGGTTAAACATAAGTTGCTTAATATGAAAATACTGCAATTGACCGCCATTTTTTTGAAAAAGTTTATCGTATTTATTGAGCTGCGATATAATAGGTATAGAAATAGTATCGTTGTTAAAAATTAATATGATATTTTTCATATTTCCATATTTAGATATAAAGTTTTCAATATTAGAATCATATAACTTTAACTCATCTATAATCATTTTCCTTAATTTTTTTGTCAAAGCGAATATTATAGTAGTATTAGACGTCTGTAATTCAATCACACTTTTATCATTTTCATAATCTTCTTTGTCAATTGATAATTCGTGCTCTTCAAACATAGATATGTCATCTCCCCGCTCTACGAGCATTTCTTTTAAATTTTTAAGAATACATTCAATATCCATTTTATTATAATAAATCTTCTTAATCTTATATTATAGTATATAAAAAAATCAATTTTTATTTATTTTTCATATAATTTTATTATACGAGGGTCTATGTAATTTTTTTTACATACACTGGCTGTATTATGTAATTTTATTGCCGTATCATCAATAGCTTTTTTAATAGCTTGCTTATCATCTTTGTGTTTTTTATAATATTTTATGAATAAATTATTAGCATTTAAGGTTCTTAAATCTTTCGTAGTTATTTTCAACTCATATTTATTATAAAAATTATCCAAATATTTATTAACATCTCCCGAAGATATACATTTATCTCCGTATTTAAATATATAATCATCAATATCTAATTTATCATTAATATCTAACATATAATTATAAACATGCTTATTACCGCATATAGCAACATTTCTAACATTTTTTTTCCCTATAAAATCAATTTTAATTTTTTTATCGTCAAGTGTTATATGTTTCTTTTTTAAAGTAGTTAAACCATATGAATTATATTCTTTTTCATATTTTTTATTACCGATTCTAAAACCGCATTCGATAATAAGTGTTATGATTATACTTATTATTTTATTTTTAATATCTTTACCAGTTATATCTCTTGCAATTTTGTTTTTTAATTTTTTAAAATATTTAATAGATTTTTCTATTTTTATAAATTTAGTATTGTTTTGTTTTTCTATAAATTTAGGATTATAAATTACTTGCTTTCTATTTTTAGAATCATAACCATATGCTATTATTTTTTTCCCATTCAATATAGTTACATTATCGTATGCAGGGGGTATTTTTAAGCTTTTATAAAAATTAATATCATCATCGTTTGTTATTTCTATATTTTTATTAAAATATTTAAAACCTGTTTTATAAGTACCTATTCTATTAACTTTCATTATAATATTTATTATTATCTTAAAATATAATGCGATAAAATATAATTTTCGCATATAAAATGATATAAACAAAAGATAATATAAATATCCATAAACTAAATCACCAAAATGCCATCTAATAAGAAAGCAGCCGCTAATAAAATTGTAAACGATGCCTCTCCAGCCCCCGCTTCCGTAACTCAAGTAACTCAAGTAAAGAATGAGAAACCAAATAAAAAAACGGGATCAAATCTTAAGCAAGAAGCACTATCTAATGTAAATGTGGATGATGTGGCTACTCCTTCGGCACCTACTAATCTTACTGGCGATACCGAAGCTCAACTATCTAATGTAGCTTCACCACAAGATAGCGTGCTACAAAATATTGTAGAGAAAGTGAATACTTTGACAGCAAGCTTTAAAGAAATTCAAGGTATGCTTAAGATTTTGTCTAAAGAATATGAAAAACAGCAAAAAATTATTGAGAAGGTACAAAAGAAACGCCAAAATGCTAAAAATTCGCCATCAGGTTTCGCTAAACCTAATAAAATTTCGGACGAACTATGTGATTTTATTGGCGAACCGCATGGGACCGAAAAATCACGCACTGATATTACCCGATATATCAATTCATATATTAAGGAACATAACCTAAACAAACCTGAAAATAAACGCTTCATTCTACCCGATGATAAACTACGTAAAATTCTAAATGTAAATGACAAGGAAGAGATTAATTATTTTATTTTACAAAAACTTATTTCTCATCATTTTCCACCATCCGCAAGTAAATTAGCTGCTGCTGCCGCAGGAAAATGATAAAATGAAAAAAACAAAAACTGATATAAGATTATTTTTATATAAAACATCAACGATAATAAGATGTCTTATAACAAATATACCACGACAGATAATGGGGCTATTTCATTAAAAACAACAAACAAAAATATTATAGACTATTTCATGCTTTTTGTTAGAGATTTAGATAAAAAGGAAAACAATAATTATTTAGAAAAATGTTGGAAAGATGATCCTAAAAAAACTGTTGCTATTATTTTCAATGGCAGAGATAGAATAAATGGCAAAAAGGAAAAAAAAATATCAAATGATGCCATGATATGGTTAAAAAACAATAAATCGAATACATATTATGACAATATTATGACATATATTAATAAATATGGATGCTGGAAGGATTTATTATATATATCTTATTATTGCGATGATAAATATGAGCTAAAATTATTTGCCAAGAAATTATTGGAGGATAAAATATTGCTTGACAATAATGAAAATGTATCATTGTGTGCTAAATGGGCGCCTACAGAAAAATGTAGAAATGATAAGAGAAAACATATGGCACAGAAGATAGCTAGTGAAATTTATGGTTTTGCTGATAAAAACAAAATGGATAAATATCGCAAAAACTTAATAGTACCATTGAGGAAAAAAATAAATATAGTAGAGGCTTTAATGTGTAATAATGAATGGGATAAGATTAATTACGAACATGTGCCTGGTATAGCATCTAAAAAATTAATAAATGCTTTTATGAAACATGATAAAGAAAGGTATCTTAAATATTTATCTGATGTAAGAAGCGGTACAAAGGAAATTAAGGTGACGGGAATATTGCCGCATGAATTAACAAAATATTATATTGAAAATAGATACAAACAAGATGGTAATGATAATTATTGCGAGACAATAGAATTACAATGGAAAACTATAATAGAAAATGTTAAAAGTAATGGTGTATTGTCAAATTCACTGGCAATAGTAGATTTATCAGGTTCCATGTTTAGCGCTAAAAACGGAAGTATTCCCGCGCAGGTAGCTACAGCACTGGGTATTATTACTTCAATATGCTGTGAAGGAATATTTAAAAATAAATTTATTACATTTAGCGATGATCCAAAATTGGTAACTTTGAATGTATCATGTGATAAGTCGCCGCAGGCAATACCATCATTATTAGAATGTATTAATAGTATGTTAAATATTGATTATGGGTTTAGTACTGATTTTGTAAAATGTTGCGATTGTATTATTAGTTATGGTATTGAAAATAATATTCCTGATAGCGAAATGCCAAAGAAACTATTTGTATTCACAGATATGCAATTTAATGAAGCCACAGAAAGTGGCGATAATATGGAAACGATTTATGAGAATATTATTAAAAAATTTAAATTATCTGGATATACGGCACCTAAATTTATATTTTGGAATCTTAATTCGCAATCAAGTAATGCCTTTCCCGTAAATTATGATACGGAAGGCACCGCTATTATATCAGGGTTTTCAGAACAATTACTAAAAATATTTATGAATTATGACGATTTTAATCCCAATATAATTGTTAATGAAATATTAGAACCTTATGAAAAAAATGTAATAATATCTGATGATTAAAGATTAATATTTATTCGTCACAATAGCTCCTTTTTCTTTTATTACCAATTGAATCTGGAATATATGTTTTATATAGAAATTTATAAATATCTGGTATATCTTCGTATTTTTCATATTTTTCTACGATAATTATGGAAGCTTTCTTAAATATTTCTCCTTGTAAATTCATTATTTAATATAATAATATATTAATGAATCAATCAATTTTTGAGTACATAATTGAAAAATATTTTTGAAAATATAAAAAGTTATAAAACTTGTCTAAAAATAAAATTATGTACTCAAATTTTAATTACCTTATTTTCTAAAACTATTATATTACTTGTGCTAAGCTCTTTAAACTCTCGAATATAATTAAAATTACAATTATGATTTTTATAGAATAAATGCTTTTTACAATAAAACTTTTTACATTTACATTTATTTGTTAATGTTTCTAATAATATTAAACCTTTATTACAATAATCGCATTTTTCGTTTTTGCTTTTGGGTAATTCTACTTTTTCTTTTTCCACTTCTTTATTATACGAATTCATACTATATATTATTCTTAGATATTATCATTTTATATATTAGAAAAAAATAAGATATAATAAGATTTAATTGGAATATGCGAGACCGCCCATACCAGATAATATGCGTAATACGTTGTAATTTACAGCAAATACATATATAGTTCCTTCAACTTTTGAAGATACATTTAATACAGCAGTATCTATACGAGACATATTTAGAGTTCCACTTGGTTGATGTTCTTCGGGTTTAAGTGCGAATGAATAAACATTGATACCTTTGTGATATTCGTCGGGAGTATTCTCGTGATGTTGATATGGTTGTACTAATGAGAAATAATCGCCTTTGCGAGTAGCAAATCTGTCATTGCCATTAAGCATTATTTTGGCTTGTAATGTAGTATTAGTTGATATGGCATAATCATTCATAGTATTATTGGTATTTCCTACAGCATCGCTTCCTTCGGCAGAAGAGAAGTTATTCCAGAAAACTTTGTGTGTATTAGTGTTGTTGCGTTTTATCGTCCATACAAGCTCTTTACATGGATGATTGAAGTTCATGCGGATGCTCTTCATATTATCAGGGGAGCTTGATTTATTAATAGTATCAGAACCAGTGAATTGTAATTGTTCTATTAAATATTCGTGGGATAATTGTGCGAAACGTCTGCGCTCATCAGTATCAAGGAAGATATAATCAACCCATAAAGTAGCATCTAATAATGCTATATTGCTATTATTAACGGCGAATGCTGGAGTTGTTGCCGCAGTAGTTGATCCATATACTTTATTACCATTTGTGCATTTTTCAACATTGTCTGCTTTAGCGTCTTCATCGTAGCATAAATTAAAATCATTAATATCTAATAAATTATCTTGAGTTTCATATTCGATATTAATTTTAACTTCATGATATTGAAGAGCAATTAATGGGAGTGCTAAACCGACATTGCGGCAAAACCAGAATTCAAGAGGTACGTATAATTCATATTCTTCATCTTTTAATAACTTGGTACATAAATTCTCACTATTTGCGCCAACCATAGTATTGTATCCAGCACGCTTTCCAACAGGTAAAGATAATTCATTCCATATGTATAGCCATTCGGAATAATGTTTATCTATACGTTGACCGCCAATTTCTAACTCAACATTCTTTAAAAGTTTTTGACCAAAATTGGGAACAAGCGCTACAGCATTGGCAGTAGCAGCAGTATTAGTATTTTTTATTCTTCCATTAAAATAAATTCTATGGATTAAATCACCATTGCGGGTAATTTGAAAACTTGCGCGAGATCCCAATGAATTACTTCCGGTTGGAGTTTGTTGAATAGCTTCAATAGCGAAGTTAGTATGACGACGATATACAACTTTGAAAAAGGTAATTTGAGGATTACCAGTTAAATAAACATCCTGAGCACCATAAGCTACTAGTTGAAGAAGACCACCACCCATTTACGCTATATTCTTTATACTATTAGAGGAGAAAAAAAAAAGATGTATAATAATACACAAACTAATATTATAAAGTAATAAAAAAAATAATTTAAGAGTTTTAATTAGAATAAGCGAGGCCGCCCATACCAGATAATATGCGTAATACGTTATAATTAACGGCATATACATTTAATGAATAATCCATATTAGCATCAGAACCTAAATTTAATCCCAAGTTTAATACTGCTGTATCTATACGAGACATATTAAGAGTTCCACTTGGTTGATGCTCTTCGGGTTTTAATGCGAAAGAATAAACGTTAATTCCAGAGTTATTAGGAATATTTTCGTGATGTTGATATGGTTGTATCATATTGAAATAAGAACCTGGTCTTTCAGAGAAGCGATCATTGCCGTTTAATACTAATTTAGCGGTTTTAGTAGTATTGTTTGAAGATATAGCGCGTTTATCTCTATCAGTATCTACATTTTTAAGTGTTTTATCTAAGTTGCCAACGGCAGTAACATTAGTATTAGTATAGTTATACCAGTTAATATTATTTAGCTCTGTTGTATCATTGCTTTTATTGAAAGTTGTGAACCAATATAATTCTTTACATGGGTGATTAAAAGATAATTTAGGTTTTGCTAATGCGCCACTAACAGACTCAGTGCCTGTAAATTGTAGTTGTTCTATTAAATATTCGTGAGATAATTGTGCGAAACGTCTACGTTCATCGGTATCAAGGAAGATATAATCAACCCATAATGATGTTGAGCCAAATGTGGTAGGTGCTGTAGCATCTGCTTTACATTTATCGGCAGTTTGGAATAAAATATTTACTTTAACTTCATGATATTGAAGAGCAATTAAAGGAAGAGCTAAACCTACATTGCGGCAGAACCAAAATTCAAGAGGAATATATAATTGATCTTTAATTACATCACCATCTCCACCTACCATTTTTTTGTAGCCTTCGCGTTTTGAAGTAGGTAAAGATAATTCGTTCCATACGTACATCCAGTGTGAATATTGTTTATCTATTTTTTGTCCTCCAATTTCAAGTTCTACATAATCTATTAAACGTAAGCCAAAATAATTACATAATTTAGCAGTATTATCAGACATATCAACAGCTAAATACATTCTATGTATTAAATCGCCATTTCTTGATATTTGGCAAGTAACACGATTTCCATATCCAGGATTTCCGTTAAATGTTTGTTGAATAGCTTCAATAGCGAAGTTAGTATGACGACGATATACAACTTTGAAAAAGGTAATTTGAGGATTACCAGTTAAATAAACATCCTGAGCACCATAAGCTACTAGTTGAAGAAGACCACCACCCATTTACGCTATATTCTTTATACTATTAGAGGAGAAAAAAAAAAGATGTATAATAATACACAAACTAATATTATAAAGTAATAAAAAAATAATTCAAAGGATTTAATTGGAATAAGCGAGACCACCCATACCGGATAATATACGTAATACGTTGTAATTTACGGCATAAATATTGATGCCGCTATATTTTGCGGTATTTGTTGAGGTTGTGGCGCTAAGTGGGAAATTATCACCTGTATATAATTCATCTGTCGCTGTTACCATTAAAGTTGCGGTATCAATACGGGACATATTAAGAGTACCGCTTGGTTGATGATCTTCGGGTTTGAGAGCAAATGAATAAACGTTAATTCCGTGATTTTTAGAAATATTAGAGTGATGTTGATATGGTTGAACATAGTTGAAATAGCTACCTTTTCTTAAAGCAAATCTATCATTTCCATTTAATTGTAATATAGCATCTTTAAATGGATTGGTAGAAGCATCATTTAATATATAAGCGTTGCCATCTTTAACATCATTATTTGTATAATCGTACCAGCGAGAATTATTTTTAGTGCGATTATCTAATTTAGCGACCCATATTAATTCCTTACAAGGATGATTGAAATTTAATTTAACACGATTTGACCCAGCATTTAAAGATTCAGTCCCGGTGAATTGTAATTGTTCTATTAAATACTCATGAGATAATTGTGCGAAACGTCTGCGCTCATCTGTATCAAGGAAGATATAATCAACCCATAATGAAACATTTTTAATATCACTATAAGGAGTTAAATCTGCTGTGGTAACTTTTTCGCCTGTGGTTTTACATACACAATTCATTTTTGTTTCAAATTCAATTTTAACTTTGACTTCGTGATATTGTAGAGCGATTAATGGAAGGGCTAAACCTACATTTCTACAGAACCAAAACTCAAGAGGTATGTATAATGTTTTTCCAGAGGCATCAGCACCATCAGCACCAACCATATTATCATATCCACCGCGTTTTCCAGTAGGTAGCGATAATTCATTCCAGATATATAACCAATCGGAATAATGTTTATCTATTTGCTGGCCTCCTATTTCAATAACTACTGATTTTAATAATTTTAAGCCTAAATAATTAACATATTGACTATTGGCATCATCACTTTCAGCAGGAATATCAACTTGTACGTACATTCTATTTATTAAATCTCCGTTTCTGGATATTTGGCAAGTTACCGTATTTCCATATCCAGGATTTCCATTAAAAGTTTGTTGGATAGCTTCAATAGCGAAGTTAGTATGACGACGATATACAACTTTGAAAAAGGTAATTTGAGGATTACCAGTTAAATAAACATCCTGAGCACCATAAGCCACTAATTGAAGAAGACCACCACCCATTTACGCTATATTCTTTATACTATTAGAGGAGAAAAAAATATAAACAAGTACGCGAATAAAAAAAATAATTCATATAAAACTATATATTAATAATTCTATTATAATGATGTTTAAAGAGAAATCATCAAAAAAAAAAATAAATATAGATACAAATGAAAGTTATACACTTGATGCTATGCATAATAATATGATAAAAAGTTTTGAAAATTCTAATAAACAAATAGAATATTACAATACATTATTAATAAAATATAATGATGAATTAAATATAATTAATGATACTCTTATTAAAAATAAAGAAAACAACTATGATACAAGTGAATTAAATAATATTAATAAAGATTTATGGAATAGTAATATAGAATTAAGGGAAAAGATAATAGATATTAAAGGTAAAATTAAAGAACTTACTAATGTTGATGAAATCGAATATTATAAAAATACTAGTTATATACTATTTCAATATTATGAAACAGTAGAAAAGCAAGCAAGTATTAATAATGTATTAATGGGTAGCGAAAATATTATTAAATCATCATCGGAGTTACCTATAAAACAAATTAAGACTATTAAATCAGATACTAAAAAAAAGAAATTAAACAATTCTATGAACACTATTAATGTTTTGGATGCTTTAAATAATATAAATGATATTAAAAACACATCTAATATTTCAGAAAATGTAGATATTGCTAAAAACAATTATGATAATTCTTTAAACATTCAAGAAAATAATATAAATGAAGATAAAAGTTCGCTTGTTGATAAATATATGTCTATTATAAATAAAAAACACGTTAGAAATGTTGAGGAGGAAAATATAGAGATGTGTAAACAATGTAAAATACAAATGACATGTTTACAGCATGACGCTATAATTATTTGTAATAATTGCGGATATCAAGAATTATTATTAGTAGAGCAAAATAGACCTATACTTAAGCAAAATACAAAAGATACATCTCATTTTTGTTATAAAAGAATAAATCATTTCCGCGAATGGTGTAATCAAGTTCAAGGCAAAGAAAGTACAGATATTCCAGACGAAATTTTTGAAAAAATCTTGGCGGAAATTAAAAAAGAAAAGATACTTGATTTGAAAAAAATAACATATACCAAAATGCGAGATATTTTGAAAAGATTACGTATCAATAAGTATTACGAGCATATTAATTATATTATTAACAGAATAAATGGAATACCTACTCCGCAATTTAGCCCAGAATTAGAAGAAAAATTATGTAGTATGTTTAGAAGTATTCAAGCTCCATTTTTAAAGCATTGCCCTAAAGATAGAAAGAACTTTTTATCTTATAGTTACGTTTTATATAAGTTTTTTCAAATTCTCGGTTTAAATGAATATTTGCGCTATTTTCCTCTATTGAAAAGTAGAGAGAAGTTATACGTTCAGGATCAAATATGGAAAAAAATATGTATTGATTTAAATTATGAAATTATTCCATCTCTATAATATTTATAATAATTTGTCTATTGTGAAACCCTCTTTTAATCCTATACCATCGCACGAATATTTTGATATTAAAGGAGAAAGCATGTCTAATATAGAATAGGTACATGCGGCCGACAGACCAAGTATCCATAATTCTCCAGCATCTAAATTATTATTAGGTAATATTGATGCTATATAAACAACAACAAAACCTAAAAATATATATTTAAACAATTTTGTCAATGAATCATTGATATTGATTTTTTTTTCGTTCATATTCTTATTATAATATTATAAAAATATATAAGATTATAGATATATTAAATTATTATAATATGACAAGTGAAACGCAAAAAATAGAATTAGTAGAAACTCGTGTAGAGGACCATTTAGACGAAGATAAACCTATCAGGGGGCAAAAATATGTTCTTTTATCATTTATTAGCCCCGAAGATGCGATTATTAATAAGGATGTTTTATATTTTAGTAAATTCATTGAAAGTTTTTCAAACAATGTTAAAGAAATTTTTAATAATATTAAGGATAAATATCCTGATTCAAAGGATATGATTGATAATGTCTTTGAAAATCATAAATATATTTTAAATGCCGACGAATTAAATGAACAATATAAATTCTTCAAATCCGTAAACGGCCAAGATTTAGATAATTCATATAATGAAAAATATGGGGCTGTTACTAGTATTCGCGGTGTTAAAGTAAGAGGCTCATTTGAAACTATTGAAGAAGCGAAAATCCGCAGTGAATTTCTTAAAAAACTAGGGGACAAATTTCATATTTATGTTGCCGAAGTAGGATGCTGGTGTGCTTGGTCTCCTGATCCCGAGTTTATTAATAATATTGAATATTCAAATACTCAGCTTAACACACTAATGAAAGAATATAAACAAAATATGGAAGATAAAGATGCTTTATTTGAAAGTAGAAAATTACAAAGCATTCAATCATCAATTAATTCGCAAAAAAATCAAACTCCCACAGATGCTATTAATGAGGAAAATGAGGAAAACGAAGATATTACAAATACAAATGTAGATTTATCAAGTATCAAGGAAAGTATAGAAAATGTAGATGTATGGTCTGAAAGAAAACTTGAAGAAAATAAATAATTTACTTATTTTAGAGGCTGATAATTATTGATATGAAAGCAATAGCCATATTTTTATTATTTGTAGGGTCTTTACTTATAATACAAGGGTATTATAATCAAAAAAAAATATGTAAAAAGGACAAGGTTGTTGTTAAATATGTACCACGAAGTATTTATGAAGACCAATTAAAACCCGCCGAAAGTCTTCAAACTTTTTATAAAAGTATGTTTGAAGATATTATTTTACCTTAATATAGTTTATTTTTTATCCTTAATAATATTAAATGGAAATATTAAGAAATATAGAAAAAAATATTATAAATATTAGCAATAACGATAAATATGATGCTAATGATACACAATTATTAAAAAATAATATCAAAGAGTATTTAACATATATCAATGATAAGGAAAATATAATAAATGAAAAGAAAATAAAATATAATGAGCTGTATGAAAACCCGCGAATTAAGCAAGAATTAGAATATTCTAAATATTTAAATGATAAGAGAGAGTTATTAAATATTTTTGAACAAGAAAAGACTAAATCGGCACTATATAATTATTTAAATCTTAAGAGACCAAAATACAATGATATAAATTTATATTCTTATGAAAATATTAATTTAATAGAAAAGCGAAAAATAGATAATGTATTAATACGCAAGGATATAATTAAACCTCCTATTAAAAAAATGAAACCAGCTAAAGTATGTCCGGATGGTAAAGAAATAAACCCTTTAACTGGAAATTGTGTTAAAAAATGCAAAGATGATGAATTGAGAGATTTAGAAACTGGTAAATGTAAAAAACTAAAGAAAGAACCCAAAAAAGGCATCAAGAAAAAAGCGAAGGGTGACGCGAAGGGTGACGCGAAGAGTGACGCGAAGAGTGACGCGAAGAGTGACGCTGACGCAGATGCTAATGTTAAAGTAAAAAAAGGGGATGGGGAGGGTGAAGTAGTCGACGTAGGCGACGTAGGCGATAAATGTTCTGAAAAAAAAATAAAAGAATGTGATAAAATTGGTAAAAAATGTAATCCTAAAACAGGTAGATGTATTAAAAAATAATATAAGTATAATTAGTTAATATCGCGTTTTAATATAAAATATCAAAATATAATATTTTATTAGTATCGTCTCATAATGTCTACGCCAACAAAAACCTTACCTGTTAATCAAAATGTTAAAACATTAGAAAATAATGATATTAATGATCCAATAGTTCAAGATGTATTAAATGAATTTCGCGAAGAATATTCTTCAAAAAATAAAGTTGAAAATAATATTGTTCAACAAAAATATGAAGATATGAGAGAATATAACCAACCTTCTCTACAGCAGCAACAACAGCTACAGCAGCTACAACAGCTACAACAGCAGCAACAGCAACAACAGCTACAGCAGCAACAGCAGCAACAAAATCAATTAAATAATTATAATATAATAGATAATTATCAGCAGCAACAGCAACAGCCGCGGCTTATTACAGATATTGATAAAAAAAACTATTTTGATATTGAATTGGTAAAAAAAAATTTAACAATAGTTATATTAGTTTTATTATTATATAATACCCCGCTTTTTAACACTATTTATGAAAAAATGCCGGAATATTTATATGATAATTTAATGTCATGTGATATATTGATAAAATCAATATCATTATTCAGTGTATTATACGTATTAGCATTTTTAACTTATATTTAATATCTTCTATCGTCTCCATATTTATAAGAATAGTTTATAACCTCGTCTTTACTTTTAATAATTGGAGCAGAAAAAAATTTATATATGAAAAATACTCCTACTATAAATGTTAAAAATATTGTAAATATCGTAGAGCTGAACAATAATTTATATGTAATACTATCATAAGTATCTTTATTAATGACAACTAAAGATATTATTGCTGCGGTATATAATATTATAATTAAACTATAAATAATTATAAATAAATATAGATTGTTATTATAACTATAACTCCATATTAATGCTACAACAACTATAATTGATACTATGGCATATCCAAACATAATAAATGTATTTTTAACGATTTCGTCATTTTCATCTTTAGAAACAAATCTTTCGTTTGCCATTATATTCTAATTATCAAAGAGATTTTTAAAATCAATAGTTCCATATTCTTTATTATAATTATCAAAACCACGCAAATGATAATTATCTGTATTTAATCCTTGTGATTTATAAACAGGCAGCGATTTATATTCATCGGGTAAGACATTAATATCAGATATTTCATCGCTATATATATTATTATCAAGTATATTTGTTTGTACTGCTACCAAATGTTGAGGTGTAATATAAGGTTGTAATCCTTGCGTTATAATAATATTATTTTTAATGCTATTATCGCTATTAATGCTATTATCGCTATTAATGCTATTATCGCTATTATCGCTATTAATGCTATTAATGCTATTATTATTTTTTCTTTCTGGATATTCTAATGAACATTTATTACCAGAGCACATATTATTAGGTTTTTTATTAGTATCTTGATTTATTTTTTTATTTTTATTTTCATTTTCATTTTCATTTTCATAATATTCTTTGGTTTTTTCTTTAATTTCTTTGCTATATACTCTAAAATATATTATTAATATAGCAAGTGTTATTATGAAACCTGTAATATTATCAACAAATACTAATATTATTAAACAAAAAACTGCTATATATATTTGAAGAAAACAATTTTTAAACATATTTTGTAAAGGTATTTTGTAAATTAGCATTGCTATAAATAATAATGCTGTTGCTAAAATTCTTAATGAATCAATAATCATTTTTATATCTATTATATACTCTATTATAATTCATATAAAAAAATGATATGATAATATTATTGTATACATATAATACTTTTTAATGCTTACATTAAAAGGTTATAGTTTATCAAAGTCTTCACTAAATGCTGAAGAAATTGTAAAAATAAAAACAGAATTAACGCTGATACCTAAAGTTAATTTCGATATGGGAAATAAAAAAAGCGAAGAAGATAGTAAAATTATTCTTTATAAAGAAACTGATAAAAGAATATATATACCTAGATATTATGGATTAACTAAATATGGATTACCTGAAATTGTTAAAATATCTGGGGGAGCTGATATTAATGTAGAATTTATAGGCAAATTGAGGGAATATCAAAATGAACCTGTTAAAAAGTTTTTAGAAGCTGCTAAAAATCCTTTAAAGATGGGTGGTATTATTTCGGTACCTTGCGGTTTCGGCAAAACAATCATGAGTTTATATATAGCATGCCAATTAAAGAAAAAAACTATGTTTATTAGTCACAAAGATTTTCTTAATCAACAATTTATTGATACGGTGAAAACATTTTCACCTAATTCTAAAATAGGCATTATAAAGCAAAAAAAAGTAGATGTGGTAAATAAAGATTTCATTATAGCATCATTACAATCTCTTGCTATGAGAGAATATGATGAAAATATTTTTAGCGATATTGGATTTGTAATAATTGATGAAGTACATCATACAGGAGCTCAAGTTTTTTGTAAAGCTTTCAAAAAACTAAATATGCCTATATTCTTGGGATTATCGGCTACATTAAATCGTAAAGATGGAATGAGAAAAGTTTTTGAATATTATATTGGCAATTCTGTATATACTATGAAAAATAAAGACTTCACTGAAGTAGAAGTACAAATACATAAATATTACGAACCTAATATTGAATACTCCGCAATAAAGCAAATGTGGAATGGAAAGGAAAATATAGCTGGTATGATAAATAATATATGTAATTTTATACCGAGAACAGAATATATAATAAGTGTAATTGAAGCATTAATTAAAAAAGAACCTGACCGGCGCATTTTAATTCTCAGTGAACGCAGAAATTTATTGAATGATATTGAAAAATATATAATAGATAAAAATATTTTAGATAAAAATTATGGTTATTATGTTGGTGGTATGAAGCAATCGGATTTAAATATATCTTCCGAAAAGCAAATAATTTTAGCAACATATCAATTAGCTTCTGAAGGTTTCAATGTACCTTCATTAAATACATTAATATTCGCATCACCTATATCTGATATTCAACAATCAATCGGTAGAATATTAAGAGAACGCCCCGAAGATAGAAAATATATTCCTTTATGTATTGATATATTAGATGATTTTTCAGTATTTAAACGCAAAGGTTATTCGCGTCTTAAATTCTATAATAATAACAAATATAATGTTTCATATTATCAAGATAATCAATTAATAAAAATTTGCGAGGAAGTTACAGAAGATAACAATAAACAAAAACTCAAATTTATTGAAGACGATGATTAATACGTAATAAATATATGTAATAAATACCTATTTATAGTATTAAAATATTATTATCATATAGTAAATATGAAGGATAAATATTTATATTATATTGAAATAATATGTGTAATTTTTTTAATATGTTTTGCTTTGTTTATGTTTGTTAATATTAAAAGAGTTTATAGCGATAATAAGGCAGATAATAATGTTAAAAATACGAATAATTATGATTCCTCAAAATATCATAAAATTAATGATTTATTAAATGATAATGTTGTAAAAAAACAAGATGCGCCGCCTAAACTTGTTAATATATATAATGAACCTATAAAATCATTGCCAAATAAAAACGATATAGATTTAATAAATAAAAATAAGATAAATATTTATAAGGGAGATGTGGATATAAATAATCCAAACTTTAATAAAGAAGTTATATTACAAAATGATATTAAAACAAAGGAACAAAGAGCTTTCAGTGAAGAGCTTGAGAATGTATATACGACAGATATTGCGGATAATATAAATCCCGAAATTGATTATAATGAAATATATGATTATTCTACAAGACCTAATAAAAGCGATTTACCTATTAAGAATGTTCCCATGTGTTTATTAAAAAGAAATGTTAAATCATATAGATTTTCTGATAATTTTGTAGTTTAATAAAAAGAGTACATAATTTTATTTTTAGATGAGCTTTATAACTTTTTATAATTTTAAAGTTTTTAAGAGATTATGTACTCTTTTTTATATCCATTAATTAATCTATAACCTATTAAGAATG
>Ga0222713_10002006_pt1 | contig 22050 bp, 32 predicted proteins | sample C33_649DmetaG_FD_165061 | JGI IMG/M metagenome (GOLD analysis project Ga0222713, IMG submission 165061) | Estuarine water microbial communities from San Francisco Bay, California, United States - C33_649D | ecosystem: Environmental > Aquatic > Marine > Unclassified | place: USA: California...
TGGCCAGAATTTTTTGACCTCAAAGCGCTGTACAGAACAAAGGCTTCGATGCCTACGTTCCAGTGGAACGCCCAGTACCAGCAAAACCCCACCTCAGAAGAGGCGTCAGTTGTCAAGCGTGAGTGGTGGAACATCTGGGAAAAAGAAGACCCGCCTCGATGCGAGTACGTGATCATGAGTCTGGACGCGGCGGCAGAAAGCCATAACCGTGCCGACTACACAGCGCTTACCACGTGGGGAGTGTTCTTCAACGAGGAGGAAGGATGTCACCACATCATCCTCCTGAACTCTATTAAGAAGCGCATCGAGTTCCCAGAACTTAAGAAGTTAGCACTTGAGGAATACAAGGATTGGGAGCCAGATGCGTTCATCGTGGAGAAGAAGTCCTCGGGGACTGCGCTCTATCAAGAATTGCGCCGGATGGGTATGCCCGTGGGGGAATACACCCCGCACAGGGGTAGCGGGGATAAGTTAGCGCGGTTAAACTCCGTGGCAGACATCGTGGCTTCTAAACTGTGCTGGGTACCGCAAACCCGCTGGGCTGAGGAAGTTGTGGAGGAGATCGCAGGATTTCCGTTCATGAGCAACGATGACTTGGTGGACTCTACAGTGATGGCACTCATGAGATTCCGTCAGGGTGGGTTTATCAGACTGCCGTCTGACGAGCCCGAGGAAATTAAATACTTTAAGTCACGTCGTCGTGGCGGTTATTACTGAGGATAGATCATGGCAACAAATATGGACAAGGGTCTCTACGCTGCTCCGCAGGGCATCGACGAGTTAGGCGAGGCTGAAGAGAACGCGCTAGAGATTGACATTGTCAATCCTGACATGGTGACTCTGGATGATGGCAGTGTGGAGATTACACTTGTGCCTGACGACGCTGAAGATGGTGAGGGCGAGTTCAGTGACAACTTGGCCGAGTACATGGATGAGGGCGCACTTGCAACGCTGGCAAGCGACCTGATTGAGTTGGTGGACACCGACACATCCTCACGTAAAGAGTGGTCAGATACATTCGTCAAAGGTCTTGAGGTGCTGGGCTTCCGCTACGAGGAGCGCACCGAGCCTTGGGATGATGCGTGTGGTGTGTATTCCACAGTATTGGCTGAAGCGGCAATCCGCTTCCAAGCCGAGACGATGAGTGAAACATTCCCACCTGCTGGCCCTGTCAAGACTAAGATCATTGGCAAGGTGACTAAGGAGAAGGAAGAAGCGGCTAATCGTGTCAAGGAAGACATGAACTACCAGTTGACAGACGTCATGGTGGAGTACCGCCCAGAGCATGAGCGCATGCTGTACTCATTGGGTCTTGCAGGTTCAGCGTTCAAAAAGGTGTACTACGATCCATCGATGGGTCGTCAAGTGGCGATTTACATCCCAGCAGAAGATGTTATCGTGCCTTACGGCGCATCAAACATCGAGCAGGCCGAGCGTGTTACACACGTGATGCGTAAAACTAAGAACGAGATGGATCGCTTGATGGCAAGCGGGTTTTACTGTAAGAAGGACTTGGGTGAGCCTGTTGCGTTCCACACAGATATTGAGAAGAAAAAAGCCGAGGAGGGTGGCTACACGCTGACTAACGACGAGCGTTACACCTTGCTTGAGATTCATGCGCACTTGTGCATTGATGGCGTCGACGACGAAGAAGACGACTTAGCAAAACCATACGTGGTGACTATTGAGCGCGGTACGCAAGAAGTTCTTGCTGTGCGTCGCAACTGGGAGCCAGATGATGAGTTAACTCGCAAGCGTGACCACTTCGTGCACTATGTATATGTGCCCGGGTTTGGCTTCTATGGCTTGGGTTTGATCCACATCATTGGTGGCTACGCACGCGCCGGAACCGCAATTATTCGTCAACTTGTTGATGCAGGAACACTGTCTAACTTGCCCGGTGGCTTGAAGGCACGTGGCCTGCGCGTGAAAGGTGACGACACACCGATCGCACCGGGAGAGTTCCGTGATGTGGACGTGCCGTCAGGGGCAATCAAAGACAACATCATGATGCTCCCATACAAGGAGCCTAGCCAGACACTGCTTGCGTTACTGCAACGTATTACAGAAGAAGGTCGACGCCTTGGCGCGATCAGCGACATGAACATCAGCGACATGTCCGCTAACGCACCTGTGGGTACAACACTTGCACTGCTTGAGCGCACATTGAAACCGATGGCCGCTGTACAAGCACGCGTGCACTACGCGATGAAGTTAGAGTTCAAGCTGCTCAAAGAAATCATCGCCGACTACGCGCCGGAAGATTACACATTCGAGCCAGAGCAAGGCCCCCCACGCGCACGCCGCAGTGACTACAAGACAGTGGATGTCATCCCTGTGTCTGATCCCAACGCGTCAACAATGGCGCAGCGAGTCGTGCAGTACCAAGCGGCATTCCAGATGTCGGAGAAGGCTCCGCAGATTTATGACTTGCCATACTTGCATCGTCAGATGCTTGAAGTGCTGGGCATCAAGAACGCTGACAAGATCATCCCAATGTCTGATGATCAGAAGCCACGTGACCCCGTGTCCGAGAACATGTCAGCACTCATTGGCAAACCGATCAAGGCGTTCATCTACCAAGATCACGATGCACACATTGCAACGCATACGTCGTTCATGCAAGACCCAATGATTGCAGGAACAATTGGACAGAACCCCATGGCACAGCAGATCATGGCTTCACTGCAAGCACACATCGCCGAGCACTTGGGCTTCTCATACCGCAAGCAGATCGAAGAGCGCCTTGGTGTGCCACTACCTCCACCAGACGAGCAGTTGCCAGAAGACATGGAGGTTCAGCTTGCACGTCTCGTTGCAGACGCAGGCAAACAAGTTGCACAGGCTCACCAGCAACAAGCCGCGCAGCAGCAGGCGCAACAACAAGCGCAAGACCCGATGTTCCAACTGGAGCAGGCCAAGGTCAAGATTCAAGAGATGGAAGTGTCTCGCAAGGCCGCAAAAGACCAAGCAGACGTCCAGATTGCAGGACAGAAATTGCAGTTGGATAAAGACCGCGTCGAGATTGAAGCGATGAAGGAAGGCATGCGGGTAGAAGCCCAGCAAGACCAAGCCAAAGAGCGCCTCCGCCTCGACGCATTGAAGGTGTTAGCAACACCACAACAACAGCCCAAAGTGCCGGGCAGCAAGGAGTAATCCATGGCCAAAACCGTCTATGACGTGCTGATCGCAAAATACGCAGAGGATGTGCTCTCTGCAACACAGTTTCTGGCAAACGGAGGGGCTAAAGACTTCTCCGAATACCGGGAAGTGGTAGGTAGGATTCGAGGTCTCCAACTTGCCATCCAAACAACTCAAGACCTTTTGCGTTCTCAAATGGATGAAGACGATGACAATTGAAGTTCAAGACGCTGTTACTGACGAAGAATTGGAACAACAACTTCCAAAACCCGTTGGCTACAAGTTGCTAATAGCCCTGCCTCAAGTTGAGGAAACAATTGGTGATATGGGAATCATCAAAGCCCAGAAAACAATACATGAGGAAATGCTCATGACTGTGACTGGTTTGGTACTCGATATGGGAGAACAAGCGTACTCCGACAAAGACCGTTACCCAAATGGGCCATGGTGCAAAGTTGGTGACTACGTGATCTTCCGCGCTAACTCTGGCACCCGTGTCCGTGTTGGTGGTGTTGAGTACCGTCTCATGAACGACGATTCAATTGATGCTGTCGTTGCCGATCCGCGTGGCGTAACGCGTGCTTAAGGAGTGAACTATGGCATTCCAACCAGTACAGTTTGAATTTCCTGATCCCGACAAAGCGGAAGCCGCTGACAAGGGCGTAAAGGAAAAAGACAATGGTGATTTTGAAATTACCATCGAGGGTCGATCAGACCCTTTGAAGGAAGACAAGCCTGCCAAGCCCGAAAGGGCTGAGAAGGAAGAGTCTGACTTAGACATTGAAGTAATTGACGATCGCTCTGAAGACGATCGTGGCAAACAAAAGTCCAAGGCTCCTATGGAGTTGACCGACGACGAGATGGAGCAATACTCCGAGCGCGTCAAGAAGCGTTTGCAACACTTCAGTAAAGGTTTCCACGACCAACGTCGCGCCGCTGAATCTGCAGAACGTGAGCGTCAGGAGGCACTGCGCTATGCCCAGCAACTTGTTGAAGAAAACAAGCAACTCAAGGGCACCGTCAATAAAAACCAAGAGGTTTTGCTTGAACAGGCTAAAAAACAGGTTGAACAAGAACTTCTTAGTGCAAAAAGCAAGTACAAACGTGCGTACGAAGCAGGGGACTCAAAAGCCCTTGTAGATGCACAAGAAGCGCTTACAAATGCCACACTTAAAGCAGATCGCGTAAAAAACATCAAATTACCCCCTTTACAGGAAGATAATTCTGATGTACAAACTGCATACAACACCCCAGAACCGTCTGTTGACACTCGGGCTACAGCTTGGCAAGCCAAGAATAAGTGGTTTGGAGAAGACGATGAGATGACAAGTTTTGCGCTGGGGTTGCACCAAAAACTTGTCAAACAGGGCGTCAACCCGCAATCTGACGATTACTACGAGAAGATCAACTCTCGTATGCGACAGTTGTTCCCAGAGCAGTTTACTGACGAGAGCAACGACCTAGAGACTGAAGAGCCTCGCCGTAAGGCGAATGTTGTTGCACCGGCTACACGAAGCGTCGCCCCTAAAAAGATTACGCTGACCCGCACGCAGGTTGCACTAGCAAAGAAACTCGGAGTGTCTTTAGAAGACTACGCCAAACAGGTTGCATTGGAAATAAGGAAACAAAATGGCTGAAAACAGACTAAATCGTGAACTGGAAACTCGTGAACAAACGGCTCGTAAGCGTAATTGGATTCGTCCAGATACCTTACCTACCCCCAATCCGGAGGCGGGCTATGACTTTCATTGGGTTCGAATCAGCACACGTGGCGAGTTAGATGCTATGAATGTGTCCCTGAAACTCCGAGAGGGCTGGGAGCCCGTTAAGGCAGTTGATCACCCCGAGATTTTTGTTGCTGGAGTCGAGAATGATCGCTTCAAAGACAATGTCGTTATCGGTGGTTTGATGCTTTGCAAAACCCCTTCCGAGATGGTACTAGACCGCAACGGGTTCTTCCAAGACCAAGCTGCGTCTCAAATGCGCTCGGTAGACCACAATCTCATGCGCGAAAACGATCCTCGTATGCCGCTCTTCAACGAGCGAACAACGAAGGTGACTTTTGGCAAAGGCACTTAATTTTAGGAGTCATAAATGGCATACCCTACCATTTCTAAGACGTATGGTCTGAAGCCGGTCAATCGACTGGACGGACTGCCCTACGCCGGAGCGATCCGTCAAATCCCAATCGCCGCTGGCTACGCCACTGCAATCTTCAATGGTGACACTGTTGCTATCAACACTGATGGTTACTTGATTGCTAATACCACTTCTAACTCTGGCGACAGCGTTGGTGTGTTGGTTGGTTGCTCGTACATTAACTCACAAGGTCAATTTACGAACGGTCAGTATTACCCTGCTGCTATCTCTACATCTACACAATTAGCCTTTGGCTTTGTTGTGGACGATCCCAATGCAGTGTTCAAAGTTGTGGCTACAACTGGCCAAAACACTACCCCTGTTGCGTACTCACGCGCCTTGGTGGGTAGCAACATTGCTTTGTCTGTCAACACTGGCTCAACAATCACTGGCGATTCCTTCTACGGCATCGACGGCGCTTCTGCTAGTGCAACAGCAACATTGCCAATTCGTGTCGTTGACGTTGTGCCTGATACAGCCAATGGCGCTGCTAACGTAGCCGCTACGACTTATTTTGAATTTTTGGTCAAGTTCAACTTGCACCAATACACTGACACCACTGGTGTTTAAGGAGTCATAACATGGCTATTTCACGCGCACAACTACTGAAGGAACTGCTCCCCGGTCTGAACGCATTGTTCGGTTTGGAGTATAAGAAGTACGGCGAAGAGCACAAAGAAATCTTCGAATCCGAAACTTCTGAGCGTTCCTTCGAAGAAGAAACCAAGTTATCTGGCTTCTCTGCCGCTCCTGTCAAGAATGAGGGCTCTGCCATCAGCTATGACAATGCACAAGAAGCATGGACTGCTCGTTACACACACGAGACTATCGCGATGGGCTTCAGCTTGACTGAAGAGGCTATCGAAGATAACTTGTATGACTCTTTGTCAGCCCGCTATACAAAGGCTTTGGCCCGCGCTATGGCTTACACCAAGCAAGTTAAAGCTGCTGCAATCTTGAACACCGCCTTCACCGGCTCTGGTAACCCCACATACGGTGACGGTAAAGTTCTGTGCGCAACAGATCACCCCTTGGTTTCTGGTGGCACCAACAGCAATCGTCCTACAGTCGCTGCTGATTTGAACGAGACTTCCTTGGAAGCCGCCGTTATTCAAATCGCTGGTTGGACAGACGAGCGCGGTTTGTTGATCGCAGCCAAGCCCACTAAGTTGATTGTTCCCCCAAGCCTGCAATTCGTTGCAACCCGCTTGTTGGAAACTGAACTGCGTGTTGGCACAACCGACAACGACATCAACGCAATCAAGAACAACGGTTCTGTCGCCGGTGGTTATGCAATTAACCACTACTTGACCGACACCAATGCTTGGTTCCTGATGACTGACGTGCCTAACGGCTTGAAGCACTTCGTTCGTACTCCATTGCAGAACAGCATGGACGCTGACTTCGATACAGGCAATGCCCGTTACAAGTCTCGCGAGCGTTATAGCTTCGGCGTTTCTGATCCTTTGGGCATCTTCGGTTCACCCGGTGCTTAATGATTGAGAAAAAGGGGCCTTGTGCCCCTTTTTCTTTTGGTGTATATTGTCTTCACTCCGGGCTTTCCGGTGCATCAAACAGTCCCGGCTGACGACATACCGATTGATGCACTTCACTTGTATGTAAGGAACCTATCATGGGAATCGCTACTCACCTTGGCCCTTGGCTGCTTGGTACAACACGTTACACAACTGGCACAGACGCTGCTACTACACGTAACACCGGCGCAACTATCGTCTCTCAAGACAAAGCTGTTGCTTACAACGACGCCGATGCCACTACCGCATTCTGTCTTCCCGCTGGCTCACGCATTGTGAGTTTGCAATTCATTACCACTGATGCTTTTGGCGCGGCTACGACAATCACTTTGTCTTTGGCTGGCACCGCTATCACTGGTGCAACAACTGTGACCGATGCAGGTCTGGTAACGTTTGCTCCTGTGGCTTCTGACGCTGTGGCCACATTGTGGGCCAACACTGGCGCAACTGATAAGTTGTTGACATACACAGTGGCACAAGGCGCTTCTGATAACGGCGCTGGCGTGTTGGTGGTGAACTATGTTGTGCGTAACTCCGACGGCACAATGTACCAAACATCTTCACAGGTCTAATTGGTCTCGGGGCTTCGGCCCCTGTTTTAAAGGAGATTGATTATGATGCAAACGGACGTAAAACAAGGGCATCTAAACCAAAGTGGTTTTTTTGTTCTTGGGCGAAACCGCGTTAAAGGCATTTCGTTTTTTGGTAGTGGTACGGATGGCACTGTCGTGTTGTTTGATACTGCTTCTGTTCCAGTAACTTCTAGCGTAACTTATGCTCGTACAGGCACGGCTGTGACGGTAACTAAAGTTGCTCACGGTTTAATAACTGGCGATGTTGTTGGTATTCACTTTGACAGCAATGCAAGTCAATCAGCAACTGATGGTAACTACACCATTACTCGCACGGGCGCAGATACCTTTACGTTGACGGACATTAACAGTGGAAACATAACTTCTACTGCGGCTGCGTATGTAAGTGGTGGCGGTCGCTGGTTGATGACGTATGAGATTGATGCTACTGATACTTTTAGCAATGCCCCCATCATTCCGGGTGAGGGCGTGTTGGCAGTCAACGGTATTTATGCGCTTATGACCAACATTGATTCAACACAAATTTATTATGGCTGAAGCAAAACAAACAGTTCTGGCGGGGCGTAAGCTGTTTATCGGCATCCCCGCGTATGACGGCAAGATCAACATCAAACTTGCGTACAATCTTGCGGCGTTAATGCCCAAGGCGTTGCAGTTTGGTGTTTCCGTCAAACTTGGCGACGTGTCCGGATGCTCAATCATCACCATGGCTAGAAACCAATTGGTGCACGAGTTTCTCAAGACCGATGCCACAGAACTGTTGTTCATTGATTCTGATGTGATTGCCACAGCAGATGACGTCTTACGTTTGATGGCCCAGAGTGGTGACAAAGACATCACTGCTGGCGCTTATCCACGTAGATCAAAAGACAAAAACTTTTTCGCCGATTTGTATTTCGACGAGAACAAAGACCTAGAGTTTGATGGCTCTCTCATGCGCCTTGAGCGTGTGGGCACAGGCTTTATGTTGATCCAACGCCACGTTATTGAAGCGATGGTTGCCGCACACCCCGAGTGGTTCTATGACTTTAAGGGCGAACAAGTGTGTGGTGTGTTTGATTTCCAAAATCGCGATGGTCGCTACCTCGGTGAAGACTATCTGTTCTGTGACCGCGCACGCGAGCACGGATTTAAAATTCACATTGACGTGGACATTAGCTTGCCCCACGTTGGTACAGAAGCATTTGAAAACAACTTTAGAGAAGAAGTTGTACTCCCGCTTCTGGACATGATTCGTCAATCCAAACTGAAAGTCGTAAATGGCTAAGACCGCAGCATGGACAAGGAAAGAAGGCAAGAATCCCAAGGGCGGCTTGAACGCCAAGGGACGAGCCTCCGCGAAAAAGCAAGGCATGAATTTGAAACCGCCCCAGCCCGAAGGCGGCTCCCGGCGCGACTCTTTTTGTGCGAGGATGGAAGGGATGAAAAAGAAATTGACATCCGCCAAAACCGCCAAAGACCCAGACTCACGCATAAATAAATCATTACGTGCATGGAATTGCTGATATGGACTTGATGGTTTGGAACGTCATTCTCTCGTTTGCCTCAACACTGCTGGTGTTCTGGGTAAAGGTGTCGCACGACGAAGTAAAGCGCTTGAGTATTCTCTTGAGTAAGACTCGGGAAGAAAACGCTGAAAAGTTTGTGACCAAGTCTGATGTACACAACGACATCAACCGAGTGTTAGCACGTCTTGACCGACTAGAGAGCAAGATTGATGACTTTATGAAGGAGCATCGCAGTGCCCTCAGTTAGTAAAAAGCAACATAATTTCATGGCGGCGGTGGCTAACAACCCAGCGTTTGCTAAGAAAGCAGGCGTTCCACAGTCCGTGGGCAAAGAATTTAACCAAGCGGACAAGGGCCGCAAATTTTCAAAAGGTGGCGACATGAAACACAAAGACGTGAAGATGGACAAAAAGATGATGCAGAAGGCCGTGAATAAACACGAAGGCCGTTTGCACAAGGGTCAGCCAATGACTAAGTTGGCTACGGGTGGTTTCACTCGCGCCGCTGATGGTATTGCTACAAAAGGCAAAACCAAGGCTAAACAAATTAAGATGGCCGGTGGCGGCTACTCTTGCTAAGGAGCAATCATGGCTAAAAAACCTATGAAGTTCAAACGCTACGAAGGTGGCGGTGAAGTTGAAGAATCCGCAGCCAAACAACGCGGGTTGGATATATCCAATAAAGAAAAGCCTGTTGGCTTCTTTGAGCGTATTCGTATGGGCAACATCGATGACCCTTCTTCTGAAGCGTACAAGCGCTTTGGTGCCGGTCGTGGCCGTGCCGCCCCTGCCGCCGAGGAAGATCGTCCCCGCCCCGTGCCCCGTCCTCCCGCAAAACCAAACCCCATTTTTGCCGCTAGTGAAGAGCAAGGTAAGCGTCAGCCTTCTGGCGATGCAAGCGTAGCGGAAGACTATTCAGGCGCACGCACTAAGCCGATTATCACTACTGCGGAAAAGAAACCTGCCGCATCTAAACCTGCGTCAAAACCCGCTGAGGCAAAGCCAAAAATGGAAGCGGTCAGTAAGTCATCGTATGACGGCCCATTGCGCGGTATGCGTAGCGATATGCGTTCTTCAGGCGTAGACAAGCGTGGTGAGACTGACATGTCTAACTACAAGCCACGTCGTTCTTCTGGTTCTTCTAGCACGGATGGGCGTGGTGAGACTGATATGTCTAACTACAAGCCACGTCGTTCTTCTGGTTCTTCTAGCGCGGATACACGTGGTGAGACAGACATGTCTAATTACAAACCCCGCCGTTCTTCTGGCTCCTCAAGCACGGATGGGCGCGGTGAGACTGATATGTCTAACTACAAACCCCGCCGTTCTTCTGACGCTCCTGACATGTCTAACTACACTCCCCGCCGTACTCCCGGCCCTTTGAGTGACGTTCGTCGCCCCGGCACTAACGTCAATTACGAAAACGACGATACGTCTGATATGTCGTTTAGAAAAGGCGGTAAAGTTAAAAAGTACGCTTCCGGCGGTATGGTATCTGCCGCATCTAAACGCGCCGATGGTATTGCCTCCAAAGGCAAGACACGTTGCAAGATTTGCTAAGGAATAACATGGCTGACATTGAATATAAAACCCCACAAGACGTAGCCGACGAAAAGGCGCGTGCGAAAGCCGACAAAGCCTATAACAAAGCTATGCCTGAGCCAGATACCACGACCGGTAAACTTAAAGGTCAGTCAATCATGGACAGCATTAGGAAGTACTCTCCTAACCAAGCCGCAGAAATTGATGAGTCCGAAGCAAAAACCAAAAAGTATGGTGAGACTGCTGCTAAAGACTTCAAAGAAGGAAAGTATGGCTCCGCTGCATTAAACACCGCCAAAGGTTTGGGTTCTGCCGCCGACACTCTGTTGGTTAAAGGCCCAAAAGCAGCGGCGTTTGCTGCACGCAATCGCATTGTAGATGGCGAGAAAAAAGCGTCTGGCGGTATGATTGGAAAGAAGTTTTCCAAAGGCGGTTCAATTTCGTCTGCCGCTAAACGCGGTGATGGTATTGCCAAAAAGGGCCACACCCGTGGCAGGATGGTCTAACATGTTGGCCAGTCGCGGCATGGGTGCCATGAACCCCTCTAAAATACCAAAAGGTATTGTGAAGAAGCGTCGTGATAACACGGACTTCTTGGAGAACGGCAAGCGCAAACCGCGCCGCGACAACACTGACTTCACCGAGTACGCCGAAGGCGGTAAAGTGAATGAGGCAGGTAACTACACCAAGCCCGGTCTTCGCAAGAGGATTGTGTCGCAGGTAAAAGCCGCAGCAACTCATGGCACCGGTGCCGGTCAGTGGTCAGCACGTAAAGCACAACTTGTTGCAAAGAAGTACAAAGAAGCCGGTGGAGGGTATAGAGATTGAAAGCACCGCAAAAATCGCTAAAAGATTGGGGTGACCAGAAGTGGCGCACCAAGTCTGGAAAGCCGTCGAGTAAGACGGGGGAGCGGTATTTGCCTGAAGCTGCAATCAAGTCTCTATCACCAGCGGAGTATGCCGCTACAACCAAAGCCAAACGTGCGGGTAAAGCGGCTGGGAAGCAGTTTGTATCGCAGCCCAAAACAATTGCAAAGAAAACGGCAGGATTTAGATGACCACTAGCGGCTCAACCTTCTTTAACCTTGACTTCACGGAAATCGCTGAAGAGGCGTGGGAACGTGCGGGTCGAGAGATGCGTTCTGGCTACGATTTGCGCACTGCGCGTCGTTCTATGAACCTGATGACCATTGAGTGGCAAAACCGTGGCATTAACATGTGGACGATCGAGGAGGGAACTATCCCCCTCGTACCCGGCCAAAACACGTACGCATTGCCCAACGACACCATTGACTTGTTAGAGCACGTCATCCGTACGGGCGGCAACACAGCGTCTACACAAGCCGATCTCACCATCACACGTATCAGTGTATCTACGTACGCCACTATCCCTAACAAGTTAGCGCCGGGCCGTCCCATTCAGATTTGGGTACAGCGCATGAGTGGCGAGACAAGCCCAACCGGTACGTTCTTGGACGGCACCATTACTTCTACTGCCACAACAATCACAGTGGCGGACGCGTCGAATCTGGCGGGTACAGGATTTATCAAGTTAGACGATGAAATCATCAACTACGGATACATCACAGGGAATACCCTATACAACTGTTTCCGTGGGCAACAGAACACTACGGCAGCGGCGCACACTACGGGCGTAACTGTCTACAACCCCAATGTACCAGCCGTGACGTTGTGGCTCACACCTGATAACTCGCAACAGTACACGCTCGTGTATTACCGCCTACGCCGCATTCAGGATGCGGGGGCTGGTGTAGAGACCGGCGACATGAATTTCCGCTTCCTGCCCGTCGTGGTGGCTGGCTTGGCCTACTATATTGCCATGAAGGTGCCTGAATTGATGCAGCGTCTCCCGATGCTCAAAGAGGCGTATGACACGCAGTTTGACCTTGCCGCAGGTGAAGACCGCGAAAAGGCCGCAATTCGCTTTGTACCCCGTCGTCAGTTCCTTGGAAGTGGTGTGTAATGGGAAATAGATTTGCGTCCGGCAAGATAGCCATTGCGATATGCGATCGCTGTGGCTTCCAATTTCGCCTGCGCAATCTTAAAGAAGAAATTATCAAGACCAAGCGGTTCAACATTTTGGTCTGCCAAGAGTGCTGGGATCCCGACCAGCCGCAGTTACAGTTGGGTATGTACCCAGTGGATGACCCACAGGCCCTACGCAACCCGCGTAGGGATACAACCTATGTAACGTCAGGCATAAACGCCAACGGCAATTTGTCGGGGGGCTCACGGGATATTCAGTGGGGGTGGAACCCTGTTGGGGGCGCAAGATTTTTTGACGTCGATTTAACACCAAACTACTTGGTGGCAACGACATTTGTTGGTACAGTAACGGTCAGTTAAGGAGATCACTATGGCATACACACGATCAGCAGACGGCATCGCCAAAAAAGGCAAAACCGAAGGCACAAACTTGGGCAATAGCGGCCCCGCAGTTGGCATCATGACTGGCGGAAAAGGTCGCTCTGGCGGTGGTAAAACTAACGCAGACATGAAGACTATGGGTCGTAACTTGGCCAAAGTCGCTGCACAAAAGCGAGGTTAATATGGCCACAGTAAACAACAAGCCCGCATCTGCTTACGCCAAACCACACACAATGAGTGGTAAAGGTGTGACTGTTGCCGAGAATCCCGGTAGTGGCCCTAACCACAGCCGCGCTGATACAGTTGACATGAGCGTCGGTAACGTCAGCAAAAATGCTGGTGACAAGCCAACTAAAACGTCAGGCATCATGGTGCGTGGCGGTAAAGCCCAGACCAAAGGCAGAATGGCACGCGGCCCCATGGCCTAAGAGGTAGACATGAACTACACCGAGTTAAAAGCCCAAATCATTGACATCTGCGAAAACAATTTCGAAGAGGTGTCTTTGGCTATGTTCACGCGTCAAGCGGAACAGAAAATTTACAACACGGTGCAGTTGGCTAACTTGCGTAAAAACGTTACAGGCATATTGACAACAGGTAACAAATATCTGTCGTGCCCCGATGACTTTTTATCGCCGTATAGTCTGGCGGTTTACCCATACAACACAACCACTGCTACAGGGACATCTGGGCAAAGCACAATAGTTGTTGCAAGTGCTTCTGGAATAACAGTTGGTCAGGCAGTGTCTGGTGTTGGGATTGCTACTGGCGCGTTAGTACGTGCGATTTCCGGTACAACAATAACTTTAAATATTGTTAACTCCGGTACGGTATCAGGAGCGATTGTTTTTCAAGGCGATTATTTGTACCTGCTAAACAAAGACGTTAACTTTATCCGCGAAGCGTACCCAAATACTTCAGCAACATCACAGCCAAAACACTATGCAATTTTTGGCCCAACATCAACCGATGTTAGAGAACTGACGTTTATCGTAGGCCCAACGCCAAACTATAACTACCGCGCAGAGTTGCATTATTTTTATTACCCACCATCAATTGTTGATGCGGGTACTTCATGGCTTGGTGACAACTTTGACAGTGCACTGCTTAATGGTGCATTGATTGAAGCCTTGCGTTTCATGAAGGGTGAAGCGGCTGATACTGCGGTGTATGATAAGTTATACGCACAAGCAATTGGATTGCTCAAAAACTTTGGCGATGGTAAGCAACGTATGGACGCTTATCGTGATGGCCAGTACCGGATGCCTGTGACATGAGTAGCATTGTTCAAACGCAGACAACAAGTTTCAAAGCTGAGTTGTACCAAGGTATCCATGACTTGCTCACGGATCAGATCAAGATTGCGCTCTACACTGCGGGGGCAAACTTAAATGAAGCCACTACCGCATATTCTTCTACAGACGAAGTAACCGGTACAGGATATGTTGCTGGTGGGGTGGTGATGACAGGCGTCACAATCAATACGTCTGGATACACTGTGTATGTAGACTTTGCGGACGTGGTGTTTAGCGCTTCAGTGACCGCACGTTGTGCGTTGATGTACAACGCTACGCAAGGCAACAAATCAATTGCGGTATTAGATTTTGGCGCTGATAAAACTTCCGCTAATTTCACTATCACAATGCCCGCCAACACTGCAACCGCAGCACTTATTAGGAGTTCAAATTGATTGTTACGACAACCAAAGGCGATATGGACGATTCCTTGCTTGAGAAAAAAGAAGGTTTCGTTGATAATGACGACGAGTACACCACGTGGGTGGAGTATTGGTTGGATGGAGAACTTGTCCACCGTTCGGTGCACGTTCAGTTAAAAAAATCCGTGGTTCTTTCAGGTTCCACAGCTTCTTTTGAGTAAGGAAAAATCATGGCAAATACCCAAGCAATGTGCTCATCTTTCTTAGGTGAATTGATGACAGCAACGCACAACTTCACTACAAGTACAGGCAACACTTTCAAAGCCGCTTTGTATTTGGCTTCTGCCACAGTGAACGCGTCGACAACCGCGTATAGCACAACGGGCGAAGTGACTGGCACAAACTACACTCCCGGCGGTGTAACAGTGACTAATGGTACGTCGCCTTTGTCTACAAATACATCTGCTACAGCAGGTACAGGCTATTGGACACCCAGCGCCAGTATTACGTACACAAACGTAACATTGACTACTGCGTTTGATGCTGTGTTAATTTATAACTCATCGGCTTCTGACAAGGCTGTTAGCGTTCATACCTTTGGTTCACAGACTGTGACTGCCGGTACGTTCACTTTGACAATGCCTTCAAACACCACATCTACTGCGTTGCTCCGTTTGGCTACAACCTGATCCTCCTGTCTGGGAGGGCAGTAAATGACAACCGCATGGGGCGCAGGGGCGTGGGGTGACAATAGTTGGGGAGGTCAGCAATCTGAACTCTCTGGCGTTGTTGCGTCTGGTGGTGTCGGTTCTGTTACTGCAGAGGCCATATACGAGGTAGCTATTACCGGTGTAGCGGCTACTGGGGCAGTCGGATCAGTTACTGTTGCGGAAAGACAGTTTGTTCTTACGGGCGTATCAGCCATTGGTGTACCGGGGGAGATTTCAATACCCGGACGTGATTCTGGGCTTGAAGGGGTTGGGGCAATAGGCGCGGTTGGTTCCGTTGCCGTTGACTCATCAGAAAGTGAAGACAGTGTTCTTGCGACAGGCTCGGTTGGTACTGTAGGAGTCTCAAAAACTGTCGCAATCTCTGGCGTTGAAGCCACAGGCGCTGTTGCTACAGTTGGTTTTACGTATGGCGCAAATATTGGGGGCAATGAGGCTTCTGGTGTTGTTGGTACTTTGGGGTCTGACAGAACTGTCGCGCTTACAGGAGTTGAAGCCACAGGCGCTGTTGGCACGCTAGAATTTAATTTTCAAGCAACTAGCGTTTTGGCTACGGGCTCTGTTGGCGACGTCGCAATGGGCGAACGTACTGTTGCCTTAACGGGTATAAGTGCTTCAGGACTTATTGGGGATGAAGTTCCAGTCAAAGCAATAGCCATTTCAGGCGTATCCGCCGCTGGCGCCGCAGGCGCGGTGTCTATTGGCGCAAGGTTAGTGGCTGTTACTGGATCACAAGCCATGGGCGAATTAGGAACAATTGGGTTGTCTTACTGGAGTTTAATTGATGACACAGAAGACGCAAACTGGCAAAATATCATCACAGTGTAGATAAGTTCTACGTATAGACAGGAGTTTTAAATGACCACAGGCGCAACGGGACAACTAGGACTTGCTTTACCGGTACAGGGTGAACTCTCTGGTACGTGGGGCGACACAGTTAACAACGGTATTACGCAGTACACAAACATTGCTATTGCGGCTACACTGACGCTAACAAATGATGGCGCGGTAACTCTGGCCAATACAACAGGCGATGCTTCAGCTTCTAACATCACATCCACACTGACTGGTGCAGGTACGGTTACGGCTCAGTTTGCCATCGTGCGGGTCACGGGTACGCTGACTACAGCCAAAGTAATTACGGCTCCAAGTTATAGCAAGACATACACAGTGGTGAATGCGGCTACTGGTGGTATCGTGACGTTCAAAGCGTCTGGTCAGACCGGTGTTTCTGTTGCTGTAGGCGAGTCAGCTTTTGTTTATTACAACGGCACAGACTATGTAAAAGTGGCCTCCACCACTTCAGGCCCCGGTGATGTGGTTGGCCCAGCTTCTGCAACGGCTAACGGTATTGCACTATTTAACAGCACGACTGGCAAGTTAATTAAAGACTCAGCCGCATCTGATGGTTTGATTTATGGTCTGACTGTAGGTCGTGGTGGTGGTGCTGTGTCTACCAATACTGCGGTGGGTGCTAGTGCTTTGGCGGCTAATACAAGTGGTAGTGAAAATACGGCTGTTGGCTATCAGGCGTTGATTAGCGAGACAAGCGCAACAAATAATTCGGCATTTGGTGTGTGGGCCTTGCGCTACAACACCACAGGGTCATCAAACGTAGCCGTTGGTCGTTCGGCACTTGAAGCCAACACCACAGCATCTAACAACACTGCTGTTGGTTATCAGGCTGGGTATAGCTACACCGGCACGGCTGGGCATAACACTTTCATTGGCCGTCAGGCGGGCTATTCGTCTACGACTGCTAACGGCATAACTGCCATTGGTGCGAATGTTTTATTTCAGAACACCACAGGCATAAGCAACGTAGCGGTCGGCGGCACAAATGGAGTGACGCTTGGCGCTGCTCTTGAAAACAACACGACTGGAAGCAACAACACGGCACTTGGCCATGCGGCGCTTCTTTCCAACACCACAGCATCTAACAACACGGCTGTGGGTTATCAGGCGGGGTATACATCAACAGGTCAACGCAACGCTTTCTTTGGCTCTGAGGCGGGGTATGCAAACACGACTGGTGAAAGCAACACATACATTGGTCGCCAAGCAGGTAATTTGATGACCTCTGGTAACAACAATACCATCATTGGGCGCTACAACGGCAACCAAGGTAGCCTAGACATTCGCACAGCAAGCAACTACATCGTGCTGTCTGATGGAGACGGCAACCCACGGATGTATAACAACGCTACGGATTGGTACGATTCCGTTGGCAAACTCAGAGCCGTCCCACAATCAGGCTCTTCCAAGACAAGCTCCTACACACTAGCAACAACTGATGTGGGTGAGTACATCTTGCTTGGCGCAAGCGGTGCGATTGTGATCCCTGATGCTACGTTTGCGGCTGGTGACGTTATCACCATCTTTAACAATACCGCCAGTACAGCAACAATCACTTGCTCAATCACAACGGCGTACATTGCAGGCACATTCACTGACAAAGCCACGATGACCTTGGCGGCGGCAGGTGTAGCAACTGTACTGTTCATCACCAGCACCCTGTGTGTTGTTTCAGGAAATGTGACCTAATATGAGTTCATCACAGCAACTATTGTTAGGCGAAGGCGCAGGCGGCGGCCCAGCCAACTACATTGAAGATGTGTTCTCGACTTGGTTGTACACAGGCACGGGGTCTGCTCAAACAATTACTAATGGCATTGATTTATCTACAAAAGGTGGATTGGTTTGGACAAAGTGCCGAAACAACCCCGGTAGTAACAGATTTAATGATACTGTTAGGGGGGCTACCAATGCTCTTAGATCAAATAGCACTGACGCCTCGACTGTCATAGCAAACGGTCTAACTGCCTTTAATGCTAATGGCTATACTTTAGGCGATGATTCTGGTAACTCAGGGTATAACTTTAGTACTTCATACACCTACGTCTCATGGACATTCCGAGAGCAACCAAAGTTCTTTGATGTTGTGACTTATACGGGTACGGGATTTACTGAGCCTAATATTTCACACAACCTTGGCTCTGTACCGGGTTGCATCATTATTAAACGCACAAATGCCGCAGGAAGTTGGTTTGTATATCACCGGTCAGTAGGCTTAGCAGAGATGTTGATTTTAGATTCAACTGCTGCCGTTACTGGTAATAATATGATAGGTGGAACGCCAACAAGTACAACATTTAAACCCGCTGGAGATGCTGATATTTCTGGCGCAACTTATGTAGCCTACTTATTTGCCCACAACGCAGGAGGCTTTGGTGCGGCTGGTACAGACAATGTGATTTCGTGTGGGTCTTATGTAGGTGATGGAACAACTAGATTAATAAATATTGGCTATGAGCCGCAATGGATATTAATAAAAAACGCAACTAGTGGAGCGGGAGGGTCAGCCAACGATTGGAAAATGATAGACAACATGAGAGGTTTTACTGCCACAGATAATTCATCCGTTCTAGAAGCCAACACAAGTGACGCGGAAGCAAATGACAACCCAATCACAATTGCTTCTCAAGGTTTTAATACCAATAACATGAGGAATACGAGTGAAACTTACATCTACATAGCCATCCGCCGTGGCCTGATGAAAGTGCCTACAAGTGGGACTAGTGTGTTTCAACCTGTTGCATATACTGGTACAAACGTAGATAACAGATTAGTTGATACAGGAATTGTTACTGATGCAATAATTGCACGACAAAGAGCTGACGTGGTAAATACAGTTATCTCCAATCGGTTACAAACCGATTATATGAATTTTACAAATTTGCCTGACGATAATAAATCGTATCTTGACGGACTAGATACTGCCCCCGATGGCAAAGGAAATTCTTTTTCTAGCATGACAGGTTTCTACGTTGGAAATAGTGCAAGTACAAACTTAAACCAAGCATCAACAGCACAACTTGCCTACGCTTTCAGACGCGCTCCATCGTTTATGGATGTTGTTATGTATACAGGAACGGGAGGTGGAGGTCAAACTCTCAACCATAACCTTGGCGTAACACCAGAACTGATTATTTCGAAGCGCAGAAGTGGTGTGTATGACTGGACTGTGTATTCGTCAGCAAGGGGAACATCAAATACATTATTCCTTAACCTGACAAACGCAGAAACGGCATACACAAGTGTAAGTGCGGCAACATCTACGACACTTACTGTTCAAGGTGTTGCGAATGCAAGTAGCGAAACATTTGTAGCCTACCTATTTGCAACTTGTGCGGGTGTTTCTAAAGTAGGCTCATACACAGGTACAGGAACAACGCTACAAATTAACTGTGGTTTTACTGCTGGCGCAAGGTTTGTTTTAATCAAACGCACCGACTCAACTGGCGGCTGGTACTACTGGGATACAGCCCGTGGCATCGTGGCTGGTAATGACCCTTACTTGTTCTTAAACAGTTCAAACGCTGAAGTAACAAACACCGATTACGTTGACACCTACAGCGCAGGGTTTGAGATTAGCTCAACTGCGCCATCCGCCATCAATGCAAGTGGTGGCACATTCATATTCTTAGCAATCGCATAAGGAAAAATCATGCAAATACGAATCAGATCAACAGGTCAAGTGCTACTTCAGCACGAGTGGGAAAAGTGGGTTGCACAGACCTACGCCAAGTCATTGAGTGGCATATCTGAAGAAGCGGTCAATCGCTTTGAGTCAGACATTGTGTTTGAAGGCCCACAAGCCACAGGCGGCACTGTCTACCAATACTCACAGCAAGACGGCGTAGAGCAGATTGACGGCAAGTGGTACACCAAGTACATCCTTGGCCCTGTCTTCACTGGCGATACAGCGGCGGCAGACGAAGCCGCATACAAAGCCCGTAAAGACGCAGAACAAGCCGCAAATGTACGCAGACAGCGTACTGAAATGCTTAAAGATTGCGACTGGGTGGTGACTAAAGCTATAGACCAAAATGCTCAGGACAGCCTTGGCATTCAGATTCCTGTGGTCTGGGTCACGTACCGCCAAGCCCTGCGCGACATCACTGCGCAGTCTGGTTTCCCTTGGACAATCACTTGGCCTACACAGCCTTAAAGGAAAATCATGGATACACAAACACCAGAGCAAATTGCACAGCACTATTCTGCTGCAATGGATTCCGTCAACCTCATCAACGCTGGCCAGCCTAAAGGCATGGAAGCCCAAGAGTGGGCCGACTGCCTTGCCCGTAACAAGGAGCATTTGAATATCATGCTGGCTAAAGACTTCTGGACGACGGAAGACTTAACACCCCTACGTACAGCAGCGGCGTAGCCATGAAAGACTGGGCTGAAGCGTTTATCGTTGCGGCCTTTATCGCCATCTTAGTTGTGTGGGGAACGTTTACCCTTGTGTGGATTTGGGGATGAAATGATTGACATTACCAAAGCAATTGGAGCCGTTGCCGCTACCGTTGCCGCTTTAGGCGGTAGTTACACGCTTGCCGACAAGTTTGGTTGGTTTGACCGCGCAATCATTGAATGGTCGCCAGAGAATTTTAAAATTGTGGCAGAAGCTGGCAAGCCAATCACTGTCACGGTTGCAAGAATAAAGAAGCGGGACGATTGCTCCGTTGAGAGCTTCACCCCAAGCATTCGTGATGCAGCTGGTATGGTTCATGAAGCCACCACTACCGCCAGTAAATTCAGCGGCCCAGCAGGGCCAGAGATTGACACCTTCACTTATGAACTGACAATGGTAGGCAAGGAAAAGGTTACCAGCGGCAAAGCCACCTTGCTGGCAACGATCAAGTACAAATGCCCTGAAGGGGAGCGTGTTGTGCAGTATCCACGCCACGCAAACCTGTCATTCATGTTGAATCAATAACAAGGAATAACTATGTTTGAAATTTTTGGCGGTATTCTAGGCGGTGCATTAGGCGGCATATTTCGTCTAGCGCCAGAAGTTTTAAAATATTTTGATAAGAAGCATGAACGTACACACGAGTTAGCACTTTTCTCCAGGCAATGCGAACTAGAGCAAATGCGTGGCCAAATGAAGCTGGCTGAGATAGGCGCTCAACGAGAAGCCGCCGTAGACGTAGGCGTGATGGATGCCTTTAATTCTGCAATAGAGCAACAAGCTGCAATGGTCAAGTCCGCCGGCGGCTGGGCAGCCAGCCTGTCTGCCTCAGTCAGACCTGTTGTGACGTACTGGATACTCCTAGTTTGGTCGGGCGTACATCTGTGGTTTGGCTGGAACTCGTACCTTGCAGGAGCACCTCCAATGGAGGTTTTTAACATGATGATTTCTCCTGACTTCTCGGCGCTCTTGGCAGGAACAATCAACTATTGGTTTCTTGATCGTACTTTAAAACAAAGAGGTTTATAAATGGCACACGCTAATACTTGTTTAGTTCACGAAGATGGCCCATGCACTTGTGGGTTTGAAGAGATTCTTGAAGATGAGGCGAGAGAAGCCGAACAAGAGCACCTTGAAGAAGAGCAATGAACCTAGAACTCGCCGCAGAACTGTGCAGAAAGTACGAGGGCTATCGGGCCAAGCCGTACCTCTGCCCAGCCAATGTTGCCACGATAGGTTACGGCTCTACCTACTACGCTGACGGTAGGAAGGTCACGTTGCAAGACCCGCCAATGGACGAACCCACGGCAAGAGCTTTGTTGTTGGTGGAACTAGAGCACACCTATTTGCCCGGTGTTTTGCGTAACTGCCCCATCCTTGCAACGGATGTGCGCAAGTGCAATTCCATCGTGGACTTTGCCTACAATTGCGGCGTTGGACGCTTGCAAACAAGCACGTTAAAGAGGAAAATCAACGCCAATGATTGGGAAGGGGCCAAGGAACAACTGATGCTCTGGACTAAAGGTGGCGGCAAGGTTTTGCCGGGCTTGTTAAAACGCCGCA
>Ga0222713_10002008_pt1 | contig 22045 bp, 19 predicted proteins | sample C33_649DmetaG_FD_165061 | JGI IMG/M metagenome (GOLD analysis project Ga0222713, IMG submission 165061) | Estuarine water microbial communities from San Francisco Bay, California, United States - C33_649D | ecosystem: Environmental > Aquatic > Marine > Unclassified | place: USA: California...
TGGTGCAGTGCGTGACCCGCGAGTGCCCGAACTCCTCGCTCAGTTCAAGGTGCCCGCAACGCTGTTCGTGAACGAGGGCCCGTATCTCGCTGATCCCGACTACTTCTTGCGCGTCATCGCCGCGGGAGGTTCGATCAACTCGCACACGCGGTCGCACAAACGGCCGACATCACTGAGTGCAGCCGCGCAGCGCAGTGAGATCTGCGGAATGCGCGACATCATCGGCCAACACGTCTTCGTTGCCGGCCATCTCTTTCGAGCCCCCTATGGGCTGAGTAACGGAGCAACACAAACAGCGGCCGGTAGTTGTGGCATCAACGCCGTGCTTTTCTGGCACGCGGCCCTCAATGATGGGCGCGTGCAGTATCAGCAGGGCAACCAATTGCAGCCTGGCGACATCATCCTCACCCACTTTCGTGACGACCTCTACGACAACATTCGAGCCCTGCTCTGGCAGTGCGCGATTCAGGGCCTGACTGTCGCTCCGATCGAGGACTATTTGCCCCTTCCGGGAGACGGCTAGGCTCACTCTCGCCTGGCGGCGTGGCCGAGTGGCTTAGGCAGGGCCCTGCAAAGGCCCGTACCCCAGTTCGACTCTGGGCGCCGCCTCCAGCAGAACGAAGACCCGGCCGATTGGCCGGGCCTTCTCTGTGCTCTCGTCGCTTCAGGGGGGGGGTCGGAGACGAGCGGGTGTTGCGGGGAGCTCAGTTGGTTGCCGGAGCAGCCTGACCGGCGGGTGCACCCTTGGGGCCGTGACCGCCACGGGGGCCACCTTCGGGGCGAGGGTTGTTCACTCGATCGGTCACACGCTGAGAAAGTTCAGCAAGCTTCGCATCGGCCTGGGCCTGAGTGATTTCACCTGAGGTGACTTCCTCATTGATGTGGTTCGTCGCGGAAGCAACAAGCGCATCAACCACGACCTGGACGTTGACGCCCTTGTCCGATGCAACCTGAGCAAGGGTCTGTCCGCCATCGAGTGCTGTGTGGAGCTCATCAGCAGTCATGCCGAGGGCTTGCGCCGCGACCTCGAGGCCAGCGCCGCCCTTATGGCCACGTTCGCCGCGTGCAGGCATATCGGCCTTGAGTGCAGCGACCACTGCGTCGGCCTGGGCCTGAGTGATGGTGCCAGCGTCAACGAGGGGCTTGAGGGTCTCGTTGAGGCGCACTGAGGGATCAGGACGGTTGGCGGGGGCCGTTGCTGCGGTCGTGTTGGCCGTCTGAGCGCCGGAGATGGCCGGCACGGCAATGAGGCCAGCGGCCGATCCGACAACGAGGCCGGCTCCGAGGCTGATGGAAACGAGTTTCTTGTTCATGATGGGACTCCTTGATTGGGGTGTTCGTGGGGGGGTGGTGTGGGGTGTCCGTTGGGGACACAGACAGCATCAACCTCGTGGGTAAGGAGCCCCCGAATGAAAGGTGAGAATTTCGAAAGAATTGAGGAATTCAGGAATCGGCGAGGTCGATGGCAGCGAAGTCAGGTTGGCGGCGTTCGGCCAATGCCACCATCGCTTCCATATTCGCGGGACGTCCCATGAGATACGCAAAGGCTGCGTTCTCGCGCTCACGCGCCGCATCGATCTGCGGTTTGATCGACGCCATGATCGTCTTCTTTGATTCAACAAGCGACGAAATTGATTTCGATGCAAGAACACGCGCGTGCTTCATCGTTTCTTCCATCAGCGCGTCGGGCTCGCACACTTTCCACGTGATGCCCATTTCCAAACATTCCTGCGCCGACAACCACTCGGAACTCATGAGCGCCCACGTTGCGTTGTGGCGACCAATCATTGCGGGAAACGTGTAACTGCTTGCTGCTTCAGGCGCTACGGCAAGTGCAGTAAACGGACAACGAACACGCGCTTCGGTGGACATGAACACAAGATCGGAAAGCGCGAGCATCGTTGCGCCAATTCCAAGCGCCATTCCATTCACCGCGCAGATCAACGGCTTCGGAAAATCGACAAGGTTGTCGACGAGTCCGGGGAAACCATGACGACCGTTTTCGATTCCGCCGGTGTTGCGCATCGCCATTTCAACGACGTCGGTACCGGCAGAGAATGAACGACCGGTACCCGTGATGATCACGACAGCAACAGAGTTGTCGGAAGCTGCGTCGATGAGCGCGTCGGTGGTGGCGTCGTAGAGCGCTTCGTTGAACGCGTTCAGAGCATCGGGACGATTGAGCGTGATGGTGCGAATGCGATCAACGTCGGTGATTTCGAGCACGGCTTCCCCCTCGGCACCCAGAGGTTCCGGGCTGCATTCCGGCTCCTATCGTGCCACCCTTCGATGGGAGCACCGAACTCGCTAGGCAAACAGTTCCCGAACAGCGACTTTGGTGACCTTGCCCATGGGATTGCGAGGAAGCTCATCGATGCAGAGGTACGCAAACGGCACCTTCGCCGGAGCCAGTCGCTCCTTGCCCCATGCACGAAACTCTGCGTCGGTTGGCCGATCGGCAGAATCGGCCAACCATGCGATCGCCACGCGCTCGCCCCACTCGTCATCGGGCAAACCGACAACGGCGCAATCAGCGATCGCTGGATGGGTGCGAAATACTTCCTCGATTTCGAGGGCCGAAACCTTCTCGCCACCGGACTTGATGATGTCGACCGATGCTCGACCGAGGAGGCGGTAGCCATCGGGCGTTTGCTGCGCAACGTCTCCGGTACGGAACCAACCATCAACAAAGGATTCGACCGTTGCGTCGGGACGATTGAGATAGCGATTGAAGACCTGCGTGCCACGCACGAGGAGTTCTCCGACGTCGCCGTCGACAACATCTACGCCTGCCTCGTTGACGATACGAACCTCGACGCCCGGGAACGGCCAACCCACATGGCCCGGTACTCGTCGATCGAGGGTGTTACCCAGCGCCATTCCCAATTCGGTCATTCCGTAACGCTCAAGGAGCACTTGACCACTGATCTCTCGCCACTGTTCAAGGGTCGAGACCGGCAATGCCGCAGAACCGGACACCATCAGACGGAGTGACGCTGCTTGTTCGGACCATCGCGCCTTCGTTGCATCGTCGGCATCGGACCATGCCCGAACAAGTCGTGAATAAATCGTGGGCACAGCCATGAAGATCGTGATGTCACCTGACGCCAAGCGTTCCCATGTTTCGAGTGCGTCGAAATGACCGGGGGTTTCGAGTGTTGCCCCGACCGAAAGTGAGGTGAATGTGACGTTCACAAGACCGTGGACATGATGCAACGGGAGCACGCACACAATTCGGTCGGCAGCAGTCCAGGCCCAGGCTTCGACCATCGCCGCGCACTGCGCTCCCAACGAGCGATGAGTGTGCACGACACCCTTTGGCAAGCCGGTCGTTCCGCTTGTGTAAACGATCATTGCGTCGTTGTCGTCAGAGAGTTCTGGGAGCGTCACCGAGTTTTCAGTTGCGACAGCCGCACGTATATCGACCACCTGCGCATTCGTAAACGCGGCGAGTTCGTTGGCCAACTCGGCAGATTCCGCAGTGCATAGAACATGCGTGACCGCGGAATCGGTTACGGGATGACGAAGTTCTGCAGGAGGATGCGATGCCTCGAGGGGCAACAGCACTGCACCTGCGCGCCATGCCCCATAGGTTCCGGCCAACCACCAACGACCTGCGGGACACACCGTTGCAACGACTGAACCGGTTCGCACTCCGGCACCAACAAGTGCCGCAGCCACTGCAGTCGCAGCAGCGTCAAGCGCGAGGTAACTCTGCTCGCCATCTTGGTCAATGACCGCCAACGACTCTTCGAATGAAGCGAGCATGGAACCCAGTGCTGCCATCAATTCGCTCCCACCGGAGGCGTGTCGGCGTAGTACACCCAGATCTCCTCTGGATTCTCCGCGAGTTGGCGATAACGCTGCAGACCGGGATCAGGCGTGGTGTCACCTTCACGGCCCCTGTATCGAGCCAGCAACGCGTTGTACTCCGTGCGTTCTTCAGCCGTGAACGGATCGAAATGCGAAATCAGTGTGAAACGCGGATCGTTGCGGTACTGCTCGACTTCACCTTTCGTGACTATCACCAGTTCGCTCTTTGCATTGGCCGGATCGACTGATCGGCCTGAACCGAAGATGAATCTGAGGTCCGGGGTGCGGCGCAGGTCAAGACCGAGTTCATCGCTGCGCGCGATCAGTTCGTTGGCCACTGTTCCATCGGCCATGTTCAGGTACGTCACGACCATCACCGGCTTCGGCGCCTCTCGCAACACCTCGAGTGTCGGCTGAATCAGTGGCTCGTACAAACGCAGCTGCGCATCCCAGCCTTGCACCGAGCGAAAACTCACACCGAAAACAAGCATTGCTACAAGTAAGGCGGAAAGCACGAGCGATGCTCCCGCAGTGAACCATTTACGAACCGGCGCGAACTCAAGTAGCAGCGAACTACCGACCCACGCGCAGGCAATCCAAACAATGAGCACCATCGCCCACGACCAACGGAAGACGTACTGGAACGGTGTGCCTTTAATTCCGGAAATGGCGAGCCCAGTCGCAGCGACTGACAACCAGGCCATGAGCGTTAGTTGCAGCCGATCACGCCAGCCCTTCTTCCACGCCACAACAGTGGCGGCGAGCAGCACGATCGCCATCCATGGCACAACTGGTCCGGTGCCTACATCGCCAAGGAACCCAACTTCTCGGCCCGGTGGAAAGGTCAACAATCGAGTGACTTGATCGAGAGCAAATCGCAGACCTGCCGAAGGTTCGGTCGCAGAGAATTGAAACTTCACGAGCCGGCCAAGGTTCCCCGTAGCGAACAACTGATCGAGCAACGGCGGAAGCCAACAAACAACCATCACGCCAAGAGCGATGAGCGATGTCTTTACGAGACCTCGACGATCGTCACCCGCCGAGCGAGCAATCGCGTACAGCAATCCCCCGCCACCAACCAGCAGCGCAAGGACGCCAAGCGGAGCGGCGCCGATATGTCCTTGCATTGCGAAACTCGCTGCAATGACCAAAACCACTGCAGCGACTCGGTCACCACGAAAGGTTCCCCATGCTGCAATGAGCGCTGCTAACAATGGCAGAACGATGACAAAGGGGTTCCACGGGTTGAACAACTCGCCCGATTGCCCCAACAGCACAAAGGCAGCGAGCACGATCGAAGTCAGAAAAAACAACACCTTCGACGAACGACGTGCGACCCACGCGGCACCAAACATCGCGGCGAGATTTGCGACAAACGCACCAATGAGGATGCCTACTCCGGAGGTGCCGAACAAACGCGCCCACGGAGCAAACACGAATGAAAGCGACGGCCCCGGGTGATTCCAGCCGAAACGCGAGTACGCGCCGACCATTGGCGTGTTCGACGTACCAACATCGAGCGCTCGTAGACGAATGACGGAAAGATCGCCTGCAGCCTTCCAATCCAGCGTGGCGGCCTTCCACGCGAACACGATGACGACAACACCAAGCAACACATAGGCAAGTCGCTCACACCACAACGAAAACGTCGATGCAGCCCCGAGGGGCGCATCGACGTGTTCAGGAGATTCGGTCAGAGCAGGCACGAACCACAACCGTACCTATCGAATGACTTCAGCCTCAGAGATTGAGACGGCCGTAGCCCGATGGGGTCATCCACCAGCCATCGAGTTCGGTCACGTCGACCTGGGAACCGAAGGCGTGCACGAGTTGGTTGTTACCCATGTAGATGGCCACATGCGCAGATCCGCCGCCACCCCAGAACACGAGGTCGCCAGGCTGAAGCTGCGAGGCCGAGATACGGGTGGTCATGGCGTATTGCGCACCGCTGTAATGCGGAAGGCTGACGCCCGCTTGACCGAATGCCCACTGTGTGAAGCCCGAGCAATCGAACACGTTGGGGCCAGACGCCGCCCACACATAGCGACTGCCGACTTTGCCCAGACCAGCGCGGATTGCGGCATTGGCCACCGAACCGTTGGCGGGAGGAATGTTGATCGAAACTTGGCTTGCTCCACGGGAGCTGGCACCGACATTGGCGTTTCGACGAGCAGCGGCGGCAGCGGCAGCAGCGGCAGCAATCGCTTGCTGCTCCTTACGGACGAGTTCAGCAACTTCGCCCTGCACCTTGGAATTCAGCGCCGCTTGTTCATTGCGCTGAGCCTGCGCCTGGCTGCGGGCGGCTTCGATTTCGTCGGAACTGGCCTTGGCTTCAGCCTCGGCCTGAGCAAGACGAGTCGCGTCGTCTTCGGCTTGCGTGCGAGCCGCGTTCAGCGCGTCGATGTAGTCCTGACGATTGCCCGACAACGAGGACATGTAGGTCTTGGAAATGACACCGGAGGATGCATCGTCGGTAAGCAGCGTGTCGGCAGCCGGGCCTTCGGTACCGCCCTTATAGGCCTTTACGGCATAGCCACGAAGTTCACCGGCACGCTTTTCCATCTCAGCTTTGGTGATGGTGGCCATGCGACGGGCTTCAGCCACGGCGGCTTCGGCCTGGTGGAGTTTGAAGTTGGCGGCCTCGAAGCGGGCATTGACTTCCATCATGGAAGCATCGAGTTCGCTCAGACGAGCAGCGATCTTGGTGGCCTCGGCCCGTTTGTCAGAAAGCTGGTCAGCGCCCACAGGCTGCACGACTAGGCCTGCAACAACGGCGAGACCAAGCGCTACGGCCAATGTGCGCAATCGGACAACGGAACGAAACGTTCGGCGGGGGGTCGTCATGAGGGGACAAGTCTTACATGGTCCCGTTACAAACCGCAACCCATTCGTCATGAAACTGTCATATTTGGAGGAGCGATCCCAAGCGCCCCTTGGGTTCAGACGAATTCGGCCATATGTCACTGTCCGTGAGGTTGAGGGTCCTTCTCGAGCCCGACCCGATTACGCGGCTTACGCCTTGACCCAGCCCGGGAAGTAGTTGATGAGCCTGGCCAATACAGAGGTAAGAGCGATCGCCAACAAGATCGACCCACAGACGCGGTTCACACTAGTGAGTGCCGACAACGCGTTTTGATACGCATCCTCGCGCTTGACCGCTTCGTCAGACTCGACCGACTCTGCGCTCGCTACGCCACGCAAATCCGCTGAGCGTCAGCCAGTAAATGCTGGGACAACTGGTTCTGATTCCGACGGATATTCGTATGCCCCAATGTCGGCGATGCCGCCAGCGACGCGCAACCAGGGTGCTCCACGTTGGTCGTAGCGGTTTCCATCGAACGTGCCAACTGGATCCGGCCCCGAATCGATGCCGACTGATCCACTCAGCAATGCCATCGTCTTGGTGGGTCCACCGTTCTCAGCTAACGAACCGAGCCCAGGATCATTGTCAAACACATTGCCCGATCCAGAAATCGTGATGCTGGGTGCGAACGTTCCCACGCCGAGGAGCGAATGATCAGCGATCAACGTGGTCGGACGGGAGTACCGCGTAAAAAAGTCTTCCATCCCTCCGGGTCCGGAATTATTCGAAACAATCGTTCCCGAAAGGTTCAACGCCGATCCTGCGTAGAAGAAGATGCCACCGGTTCCGTTCATCGAAGAGTTCTGCGTAATCGTGCTCTGGAAGATCGAAAGCGACGTCATCTGCTGGGTTCGAATGGCTCCTCCGAACGCGGCCGAGTTACCGACGATGGTCGAGTTCGCGATTCGAGCGACCGTGTTCGGATTCCTCAGCGCGAGACCACCCCCGCCACCGATTCTCGAGGAATTATTCGAGATAGTCGAGTTACGGATCGCGACGTTGGCGTCATCGAAAGAAAGGCCACCGCCTTCGATCAAACTGGAGTTGCCATCGATTATCGAGTTCGAGATGACGACACCAGCCACGCCGGAGGCGAAGGATGCCCCGCCCCCGCTGCCCGATCCCGAGGAGTTCCCCGAGATTGTGCATCCGGAAATTGTCACCATCCCCGCCGAGGCAACCAAGAGGCCGCCAGTTTCGTTCCCTGCCTGATTTCCGGAGATAGTCGAATTGGTGATCGTGACGGGGTTTGGGCCCACGTCGAGGTTTAGACCCGCGCCATTCCCGGCGACAGTCGCTCCGACGATCCGTGAGTTCGTCATCGTGAAGCTCTGCGAAAGCGCAGGATTCTGCGAGACAGTGCTGATGGCGGGCCCCGCTGTCGATCCCTCGATGACCACATCGTCGATGACGAGGTTGGTCGACAGCGCGTAGATTCCGCTCGCTCCGCCGTTCACCGTGAGCCCAGAAATCGTCACGTCGAACGGCGGATACCCGGGGATCTGACCCGGAAGATTGAGGGCGAAAACCGCGCCACTACTTGACGAGATCGTCAGGTCTGCAGAACCCGGACCGAGAACGGTGAGTGAGGCCCCAACACCGAGCGGCCCAGAGGTGAGCGTGATCGTGCCCGTGACAACCGGATCGACCACGACAGTTCCCCTGTTATGGGCGATCGATGCGTCGATCAACGCTTGGCGCAGGCTGCCCACGCCAGAGTCGTTCAGGTTTGACACATGAAACGTGGTCGTCGCGCCCGCGCTGGTTGACGATACGAGTCCAGCTGCTGCCGAAGCGAGTAGAAGCGACCCTCCGACAGCCACGCGCCCCGAACATTGGGCTAGCGAAGACCTGAGAAGTTGCATAGACGAAAAATAGCTGCCTGACCCGAAAATAAAGTGGACTGTCGTGGCGTCATTGACACCACGACAGTCCTTGGCTCCGCGTCCAGTTCAACAAGAAAAGCCCCAACCGAAGTCGGGGCCTTTCTTATGGAGCGGACGACGAGATTCGAACTCGCGACCCTCACCTTGGCAAGGTGATGCTCTACCAGCTGAGCCACGTCCGCAGGAAGCGACACCCTACCAATGGCGGCCGCTGAGGGAAAAACCGAGGGATTAGGACGCCGCCGAGAGCCGTTCCAACGCTGCCCCCACAAGCGAAGCGCAATGGGGATCAAGATCGAGGGCCAGCGCCGCGGCCTGGCCTCGGGGACCCATTTTCGGAACGGTGCGAACAAGCACGTCGATCATCTTCTCGTCACCAAGTTGTGAGGTGACGGGAATGAACTGCGTTTGCAGGAACACCAGACACAACGAGTCCTCGTGTACCTGCACTGCTGGCGACCGACCATCGACATCGGCAAGCCCGCCTTTTCCAAGACCTTGTTTCGACACCAACGCCTGCACGCGTTCGATGGTGTCATCGCCATCGGTGCCGTACCCAACACCAGTGAGGATCTCCCCCACTAACGCTGCATGGCGTTTGCGCGCTTCGGTGCGCCATTTCAAATAACCAGCGCGACCTTCGGGCTGTTCGGTTCGGGGATAGGCCCAACGCCGCAAATGGTGGGCACGAGCCGCAAGCATTTGAGCGTCGTCAGCTTCGGGGTCAAGTTTCTTCACCCATTCGCACATCAACTCTGAATGCGCGAGTTCCTTCGGACGAGTGACTTCAACACCGTCAACGACATAGGTGACGGTAAATGGATCATCCGCGTTCGCTGCATCGATCGCAGCGATTGCTTCATCAAAACGAGCGCTCACGAGGTCTACCGCTCAGCCCTTGGGACGAAGATCGATGGTGAGCGTGAGAACACCGTCGTCGAGCGTTGCGGTTGCATCACCAATGATGGCGAAATCCTGAAAATCGTTTTGCGCCTGCTCAATAAAGCGGGCCCGCTCGTCACCACCGATAGGCGGAAGATTGCGGTTCTTCACCGCAGCGGCGCGGTCGCGGAAGCGTTCAAGCATTGCGTCAAGATCAAGTGCGTCGGCCATACGCCAACGCTAGATCAGAGAAGGCCGAGATCGTCGCGAGTCACGAACGGATCGGGACGCAACGCTTCGGCCAGCATCGGGCTCACTGGACCAACCGGACCGGTGGTGTCGGGAATGCCACCTGAACCGGCGTCATCGCCGCCCGTGCCACTGCCGCCAGCGGGGGCTTGGCCCGGGCGCGTTGCTTGCCAGTAGAAGTAGGTCAGCACCGACATCGCTACCGCAGCGAGAAGCAGGAGCGTCACGACGGCAGCGAGTTTGCGGCCGCTCGACCAAAACGGCGAACCCTTCGATGTGGGGTCACTCGACTTCGGCGCTGCCGCCGCTGCGATCGTGGTAGTGGTCGATGAGGTCGTTGAGGTGGTCGACGTGCTTGAGGTGGAACTCGTGGTTGTCGAGCGTTGCGTTGTTGTGGTGTTGCGCTGCGTGGTCGTTGTCTGCGGCGCCTGTGTGGTTGTGGGCGCAGGAGCTGCAGTAGTTGTCGGTGCAACCGTTGTTGTCGTCGTCGACGCCGTTGTCGTCGTTGTATCTTCCGCCCCTGCCGTTCCAAGCCCAAACGCAAAGGTCCCAATCATCAACGCGAGCGCCGTGGCACCAAGATCTGCGATGGAAGCTCGGCGGGGGCTGGACGGGCGAATCACGTCGCTCACCCTAGACCGGCGATGCCTTCTGGCTTGGTCGGTGATCCGACTCGGCGGCCGATCAACGCTGATGTTGCGGGCAGGAATAGGTCGTTCGACCGCCGATGGTGCGGCGCAGCAGCACCGCGCCATCAGTCGGGCAGGTGCCGCCACGATGTCGCGAATCTTGAAGATCGCCCATATGTGATCCACCGCGCCGACCCAACACTCGCAACGTCGAACGCATCGATTTCCGCAATGCCGCAACCTCGTCGATAGTGAGCGAACCTGCAGCGCGTGCCGGGTCGAGGCCCGCTCGCCACAAGGTTTCGTCGGTAAGGAGATTGCCGAGCCCAGCGATGCGGGCCTGATCCATGAGCCGAGCTTTCAGTGGTGCATTGGAGTCGGCCAGGACCGACGTGAGTTGCGCGAGCGAAACATCGCCCGCGTCGGGGCCAAGTCGTTCTTCGTCGGGATCGAGTTCCACTCCCCCGAGACGACGCGGATCTCGCAATCGCAGTGCGCCACCACCATCGAAGTGCACAACAAATCGTTCCCATGCGGGATCTTTGCGATGACTTGAATACTCAAGGCCATCGATCGCATCAACACCGTCAAGTTCCAACACGCCAGTCATCCCGAAGCGCAGACCAAGCGTCGGTCCATCATCACTGGTGTCGAGCAGCAACAACTTTCCTCGACGACGATCGTTCACAAATGTGCGGCCGACTAACGCAGTAACGACTGCGGCTTGATCGGTACCGCCTTTGAGAAACCATGCATCGGGCGCGTCGACGGCAACGATCCGACGACCTAACGATGCAGCAGCAGCGCGCCGGTAGATCTCGATTTCGAGCAGCTCCGGCATGACGACTACTTGATCTGGTCGATGGCTTGCGCGAAATCGGCGATGAGATCGTCCGCATGCTCCAGACCAACCGACACACGAATCGTCGAAGGCTGGATGCCGGCGGCTTCGAGTTCTTCGGGGCTCAGGCCAACATGCGTGGTTGATGCCGGATGGGTCACCAAGGTTTCAGGCCCGCCAAGTGAGGTCGCCAACTGCGCTATCTGCACGGCTTCAACGAACGTGCGGCCAGCGTCGAGCCCGCCATGAAGTTCAAACGCCAACTGGCCACCGGGGATATCGAGTTGTCGCTGCGCGAGTTCGTATTGCGGATGCGATTCGAGGCCCGGCCACCGCACCGACGCGACCTTCGGGTTCGCTTCAAGGAAGCGAGCGATTTCACCGGCGTTCTTGCTCTGACGTTCGAGACGAACGCCCAACGTACGCAAACCACGCAGCGCGTTCATCGCATCAAACGGCGATGCAACTGCACCTTGAATCACAGCGAAGGAATAGAGCCAGTCGATGTAGTCAGCAGCCCCGGCAACCACGCCGATCGTCGCGTCGTTGTGGCCGGCGATGCCCTTCGTTGCCGAATGAACGACGAGGTCGATACCGAACTCGAGCGGACGCTGCGCAAACGGCGTGGCGAACGTGGAATCGACCACCTTCACCGGGCCCATGATTGCGCCGATTTCCGCGAGGTCAACGAGATCAAGACGAGGGTTTGCTGGAGTTTCGGCGTAGATCATCGTCGTGCGGCCCGGGATGACGGCAGCGGCGAACGCACCTGGTTCGGTGCCATCTACGAACGTGACATCAATCCCAAAGCGCGGGCAGACCGCCTGGAACAACAACTGTGTTGCGCCATAGAGCTGATTCTGCGTGACGATGTGATCGCCCTTCGAACACAGGCCCAAGACCACGGCGCTGATTGCGCCCATGCCCGATGCAAAGGCACGTGCCTTTTCCGCACCTTCAAGTTGCGCAATCGCATCTTCGAAACCAGCGACCGTGGGATTGCCGTAACGGGCATAGAACCGCGATGGCCCGACACCCGTCGCCATCTTGCGCGCTTCATCGACCGTTGGCGTCACGAACGTGGTCGTAGCCCAAAGGATTGGCGCGAGGGCGGTGTCGTTGTCGGCACGACCAGCGCGAATCGCGCGAGTTTCGGGGTGAAGGTTGGAGGTGTCGCGTTCTTCAGTCATGAGTTCGTCAGTTTCGTTTCAATTTCAGCAAGGAACGGTTTGAGTGCAGCACCAACGGCCTGATGTTCAGTAAGGAAACCGTCGTGGCCAGCTTTGGAGTGAATGATCTCGTGACGGCTGCTGCCACCGTTGCTCACAACCTCATCGTGCAAGAACTGTTGCTGGCGCGTTGGGTATAGACCATCAGTACTGATGGAAAGTGTGAGCACTGGGGCCGTAATTCGAGCGAGGGCGCGCTGCAACCCGCCACGACCACGACCGACATCGTGGAGATCCATTGCTTTGTTGATTACCAAGTACGAATTGGCATCGAAGCGGCGAATCAACTTCTCGGCTTGATAGTCGAGGAAGCCCTCAACCGCGAAGCGCTGCCAAGGGGTAAAGCCTCGGTCCATCACGTCTTTTTCGCGACGGCCTTGCTTTGTATCAATAAGTTCTTCGCTCTGATAGGTAAGCGTCGCTTGTTCACGCGCCAAACCAAGCCCGAAGTGGGGGCCTTCGTTCGGAGCCGCGTCGTAGTAGTCGCCACCATTCCATTTGGGGTCGAGAACGATTGCGCTTCGTTGCACGCTCGACTGACCAATCTGAAATGCGCTTGCGGAAACGCACGTTGCAAGCGGTGCAAGCGAATGCACACGCTCGGGGAACATGATTCCCCATTCAAGAACCTGCATTCCGCCCATTGAGCCGCCGACAACCGAAAGCCATTTCGCAACACCCAGTTCATCGGCAACCGCAGCTTGCGTACGAACAATGTCTCTGATTGTTACGACAGGGAATGACGAACCGTAGGGACGACCGGTTTCTGGATTGGTTGACGAAGGGCCGGTGGTTCCTTGACAGCCACCAAGAACATTCGTGCATACAACGAAGAACCGATTCGTGTCGATGGATTTCCCGGGACCAATGAGCGGATCCCACCAACCTTCGGTGGGATGTCCGGGACCGCTCGGACCTGCGGCATGACTGTCACCAGTCAGCGCATGACAAACAAGAATTGCGTTTGATGCATCGGCATTGAGTTCACCCCAGGTTTCGTAGGCAACGGTCACGCCCTTGAGCGAACCGCCGCCTTCAAGTTGAAACCGGCGATCGGGATCAAACGCGACAAACCGCCGTTGACCCACAGGGTCACCGGGACGCCACGCGCCAGAGGCGGGTAGCAGGTCGGCGCTCAATGGCGCCCGACGGTTCGCTTCGGTCAAAGCATCTCCTCGAACTGGTTGTTGCCGACACCGGAAGGTGGAAGCCGCATCCCCACCAAAGGTGGGTTGGCACCTTGGGTGTTCGCCCCAGGTTGCCGAGCCCGGAAAACCGAGCCACTCGTGATGTGAGGGGTAATGCTGCCAGCCCAACAGGGCCGAGGTCAAAGACCGGCGGTTTTCCCTTGGCGTTTCCGGCGCTTCGACCGCAGGGTCCACCACTCCAGGACCACCGTCTGTTCGTTTTCGCTCAGCCCATAGGCGGACGTGAGGGTCCGGACTGCAGTCGTTAACTGCCCCGCCCGGAGTTGGTCAGAGCCTTTGATCCATAGTTCGCGATCGGTGGGCAAAGGGAGCTGTTCGAGTTGCGTCGCACTCAAGCGGACGGCTCCAGGACTTCTCGCAGTGCCTGCGGCCTGACGCGCCGCCCACACCGACGCCGGCGGCGCGATCAGCGCTGCAAGCAGAAGATCAAGGGTACCCGCTTCATCGGTGTGTGGGAGCACGGAAATCACCGGAACCGATGGCCACAACATTCCGTCGTAGTCAGCAACCGCTTCGATGACGCGAGTTTGTGTGGCAACCAACAATTTCGGACGCTTGCGAAGTTCGAATGGCTTCGAAAGTTTCGTAACATCGACAACAGGTTCTGCGAACGTCGTTCCCGCAATCCGAGCTGCGCGCGTTCCCCACAACAACTTCGCTGGATCAATCAATCCGACAGTGATGAGTTTGGGGAAGTCTGCGCTTTCGCTACCGGCGCTCCCCCGCTCAACCGTTGCAGCCGCAACGTCGTAGAACTCGTGACGAAAACCAGCCGTGCAATCAGCAAGCGATGAAAGTGGCGCACCGTTCAATCGCATTGAAGGCACGCCCATTGCTTCAGCAGCGAGTTCGGTCCAGGTTGGAATGACTTGGCTGTCAGCCACCGATTCAATCGCTGTTGGCTTGCGCAGCACCGGCGCACACACGCTGACCGCGGCATCGAACAACTGGTCGTCAGGAATCCAGATCGATTCGAGTGCATCGCTCACCAGATCGCGCACCATCGCACCATCTCGAGACCCAAGCACCGACAACGGCTGAACGAACACCACGGATCCCCCAGCACGAACAGCGTCAAGCGCGCGCACCAACAACACACCGGCGGTATCGGTGTAACCCGCTGGTCGACCAAGGATTCGCGCGGCACCGACAACCGCGCTTTCGTCGCGCACCGTCGCGCCGGCCAGTTGTCCGCCAAACGGCGGATTCCCAACGACAACATCAAGGCGGCCGTCGTCAGGCCACGCGTCATTCAGCGCATCACCGACGAAAAGATCGAAAGGAAGTTCTTGTTCCCCCGCTTCGACCCCGTGTACATGGGCCCAACCCAGGAGTTCGGCACGCGCAACCTCAAGAGCGTCAGGATCGATGTCCATGCCGCGCAAACTTGCGAGTGCATCGAATGGAGTTCTTCCGGCTTCAACCAATGCATCAGCAGCCGCAAGCAAAAAGACGCCCGCTCCGCAGGTGGGATCACACACCGAGAAGGGTGTCCCCGAAGCGATCGCCTGACCATGGGCAGCGAAGGCACGCTCAACGAGCTCATCGGCAACGTCTCGGGGCGTGTAGTGCACTCCGTCTCGACGCCGACGAGTCGGATCGAGCGAAGTCTCGTAGTCCCGACCGAGATCGGACACGTTCAGCGAGTTGCGGAGTCGGCGCGCGGATCCCAGGAAGCGAGATCGGCGAGACGCTTATCGTTCGAGAACACCTCAACGATGGGCTGATCAAGTTTGAGGCGCTTCAACAGACGCTTGACCTCAAGCTCTTCGTTCCACATCACGAGAGTGGCGACAACGCCCTTGGCGCCAGCTCGCGCCGTACGGCCCGAGCGATGCAGATACGCCTTTGAATCTTCCGGTGGGTCGTAGTGAATAACGACATCAACTTCGTCGACGTGAATTCCACGCGCAGCTACGTCGGTAGCAACGAGTGCCTTCAACTTTCCGTCGCTGAAGTCTTTGAGCGCCTTCTCGCGCTGACTCTGACGAAGATCGCCATGAATTGATGCTGCGTCGACACCTTCACGACGAAGATTCTCGGCGACCCGATCGGCGGCACGCTTGGTGCGCACGAACACGATGGTTCGGTTGGAATTGCGAATGATCGCAGCAGCAACTTTCACCTTGTCCATGTCGTGCACCTGCAAGAAGCGGTGTTGCATCTGCTCGACGGTCACCTGCTCGGACACAACCTCGTGCATGGCCGGGTCAGTTTGGTAGCGCTTGATAAGCGTGTCGACGACGCCGTCGAGCGTTGCCGAGAACAGCAGGGTCTGATGTTGGCCGGGAACGTGGCGAAGGATCCATTCAACCTGCGGAAGAAATCCCATGTCGGCCATACGGTCGGCTTCATCGAGCACCACCTGAGTGATGTCGTCGAGGAAGATTTCCTTGCGCTCGATCATGTCGATCATGCGACCGGGGGTGGCAACGACGATCTCGACACCCTTTTCGAGTTCGGCAACCTGCGTTTCCATCTTGGCCCCGCCATAGATGGCAGTAACGGTGACGTCGCGAACAAGGCCGAGTGGGGCGAGTTCGTCACGCACCTGCGTTGCAAGCTCACGGGTGGGAACAAGAATGAGTGCGCGAGGACGACGAGCTTCGGCGCCCTTCACCTTTTCGAGAAGCGGAAGACCAAAGGCAAGGGTCTTGCCCGAACCGGTCTTGGCCTTGCCGCACACATCGCGCCCGGCGAGTGCATCGGCAATGGAGAGTTCTTGCACCGCGAACGGCGACATGATGCCGCGAGATTCAAGAGCGGCAGTGAGATCAGGCGAGACGCCAAGATCGGCAAACGTTGTCATGAGCTGGCTTTCCAAGAGGGAGGATGCGACACCCCTCCGGATGCCGCCGGACGACCGACGGTCGTCCCAACACCGTCGATCCTACCGGCCGATACCTCAATGACCCATTCGAGAGCGATCCCTACTCAGGAAGCAAGCGTGAAGGCTCCGCCCTGCACGATCTGCACGGCCGCAGGGTAGGTGGGCTCATGATTGGCGTCGTAGGCAAACGGGCCAAGCACCGTTTGCACGGTTCCAATCTTGCTGAGTGCCACTTGAATATCGGCTGAAGAGGTCGTCTTCGCCTTCTTCATAGCGGCGAGCACGACCTCGATTGCCGCATAGCCCTGGGCAGCAAATGAATCGGGTGCTGCGTTGTTCGCTTTTGTATACGAATCAACGAACCTCTTCGAAAGCGAATTCGCAACGTTGATGTTCCATGAGCCCGACACGATGAGACCGTCCGCTGCTGCACCTGATGACGAGATAACCGCTGCAGAGTTGAATCCGTTACCGCCAACGCGCACCGCTTTCGATGAAGCCGTCGCGACCAAAAAGTCATCGGCGACTGCGGAGCGCAAAGCGAAGAAGATCGCATCGGGTGAACTAGCCGTTGCAGCTGCGGCGATGGAACCAACGGACGTTGAGCCTTCGACGTACTTCTGCTCACTGGCGATCGAGATTCCGTTGGCTTTCGCTGCAGCCCGGAACGATTCCGCCGAACCAGTTGAATAGCCATCGGCTGGTTCCCAGATCAACACCGCGTTCTTCACTGACTTCTTTGTTGCGGCGAACTTCACCGAAGCACTCACCATCGCATTTTCCGAGAGCGAAACTCGCCACACCACGTTTCCGATTGATGCCATGTCAAGAACTGCGTTGGTCACGCCCAGCACTGGAACGCCCGCCGATTGCGCGATTGGGTCGGCAGCTAAGGCAACTGGCGACAGCGTCGGACCTAACACGATCGATGCACCTTCGGCGATTGCCATTTTCATCGCATCGGTTCCGGCTTGCGGGTCGGAACGGTCGTCGTAGGTGCGGAGATTGATCGAACCATCGGCAAGTTCCGTTACCGCCAGCTTCGTTCCGTTCTGTTGCGTGACGCCGTAGGCCGCAGCACTACCCGTGCTCGAGGCGATTGACGCAACATCCATAAACCCTTTGGTGCCTGATGCCGACGAGGAACTACACGCAGCAGCTACGACGGCAAGTGTGAGAGCGAGCGCGGGAATGACAACACGGAAACGACTCATGAGAGATTCAGGAAACCTTTGACTCGATGGCAGCGACGATTTCGTCGGCTTCAGGATCAACAGTGGGACGGAAACGGGTGACCGATCCATCGGCACCCACGAGGAACTTTTCGAAATTCCACTGCACATCGCCAGCATCGCCGCCAGCGTCGGCGACAGCGGTGAGTTCTGAATACAAGCGATGACGAGCTTCGCCGTTGACATCGATCTTCTCGGTAAGCGGGAATGACACGCCATAGGTGGTGGAACAGAACGTCTGAATTTCTTCAGCAGTGCCTGGCTCTTGACCCATGAACTGATTGCACGGAACGCCAAGAACGGTGAACGAGTCGCCGCCGAAACGCTTCTGCAAACGCTCGAGACCTTCATACTGCGGCGTAAGTCCACACTTCGAGGCCACGTTCACGACCAGAACGGTCTTGCCATCGGTTGCAGGAAGGGCCGAGCCATCGAGGGCGGTGAGATCGGAAAGGTTCATTCGATGTCTTCTTTCTCTGGTTCTGTTTCAGAAGTGGTTTCCGGAGACCATACGTGGCCGTCACGGTAGGGCTCGTCGATATCGCTCTCGCGCCGGCGAACGCCTCGGACAATGAACACCAAGATGGCTCCACCGATTCCGATGATGGACATCCAGATGTTGATGCGGAACGGGCCGATCGTGCTGGCGGTATCGATGCGCAGGGCTTCGATCCACAAGCGGCCGGCAAAGTACAGGCCGACATAGAGCGGAAGGATGTTGCCCGGCCGCATGACGCGCTTCCTGTCGACAGAAATGAGGAGTCCACACAGAGCGAGGTTCCACAACATCTCATACAAGAACGTGGGCTGGAACACCGAGTACGCGATGTAATCGAGTGGCCGATGCTGCACATCGATCTGCACCCCCCACGGAAGACTCGTGGGCTTGCCGAACAGTTCTTGGTTCCACCAGTTGCCCAGACGACCAATGGCTTGGGCCAACGGGATACCGGGCACAAGCGCGTCGATACCCACCGACAGTCGCCAACCACGACGATGAGCAGCCCACAGCCCGACGGCAACGCCAAGCGCGACACCACCGGGGATTCCAAGGCCGCCCTGCCAGATCTTGAACGCATCGAGCCAACGACCTTCGTAGCTTCGCCAATCCGTTGCGACGTGATAGAGGCGCGCACCAACGAGACCGGCAGGTACCGCCCAAAACGCGACCACATACACATCGTCGGGATCACCACCGCGGTCGCGCCAGCGCTTGCGGCCAAGTTCGACGGCGGCCAACACGCCGAGGGCGATCATCAGCCCATACATATGGAATGGCCCGAGTTTGTTTGACGACGGACTAGGGAGTGATGCGAAGAATGAGATCACAAGATCACAGTGCTTCGTTTGAAATGGCGTAGAGGTCTTCGAAGCCAGCGGTCACGGCGGACTCAAGTCCGAGCACACCAGGCAGCAGGTTGTCGCAATAGAAACGGGCAACGGTGATGCGCGCATTCAAATACTCAGCCTCACCAACACCGGCGTCGATGTCGGCCTTTGCGGCAAGTGCGGAGTCGGCCAAGTAGCGAGCGCCAACAAGCAAACCGAACATGCGCAGGAACGGGGTTGCGCCGGCCAGCGCGTTGCGCACATCGGCAATGCCATGTTCCATTAACCACATCACGGTGTTGCGGACACATGCCAGCGATTCGTCGATGCGATCGCGAAGACCGGCGAACTCAGCCCCTGCCGCGTCGAGACGAGCAACCAGCGAACTGATTTGCGTGAGGTAGTCGTCCATGACTCCCCCAGCGCGCATCGGCAACTTGCGCCCGACGAGGTCCATGGCCTGAATGCCATTTGTGCCCTCATAGATAGAGGTGATGCGGGCGTCGCGGTAATGCTGCGGAACACCGGACTCTTCGATATACCCCATGCCGCCGTAGACCTGAATGGCGAGTGAGGTGGCTTCGATCCCCATATCGGTGCCGAAACCCTTTGACACCGGAATGAGCAGCTCAACCAGTTCCTGATTGCGCTCACGAACGTCGGCTTCGGGATGATGGGCCGCCATGTCGAGCGCATGCGCATTCACATAAATGATTGCGCGCAGCGCGTCGATAATCGAACGCATGGTGAGCAACATGCGACGCACATCGGGAAGGTCGACGATGTAACTCATTCCGCCGTCTTCTGGCGCCGGCACGCCAGGCGCACGACCTTGGCGACGCTCCTGCGAGTACTGCAGCGCGTCTTGGTACGCGCGCTCAGCCAACGACAAACCTTCGAGCCCAACTGAAAGTCGAGCGTTATTCATCATTGTGAACATGTAGCTCATGCCGCGGTTTTCTTCGCCGATGAGATAGCCAATGGCGCCGTCGTCTTCGCCGTATGACATCACACACGTTGGCGATGCCTTGATGCCCATCTTGTGTTCGATCGACACAACCTTGACGTCGTTGCGCTCACCCAGAGATCCGTCGTCGTTCACCAGAAACTTGGGAACAATGAAACACGAAATGCCCTTTGTGCCCGCAGGTGCGTCGGGAGTGCGTGCGAGAACAAGGTGCACGATGTTCTCGACCATGTCGTGTTCGCCGAACGAGATGTAAATCTTCGTGCCGGTGATGCGATAGGTGCCATCGGCTTGTGGAACGGCTTTCGTGCGCACCGCGCCAACATCGGAACCCGCTTGTGGCTCGGTGAGGTTCATGGTGCCCGTCCATTCACCGGTAACCATTCGCTTTAGGTATTTCTCTTTCTGCTCTTCGCTGCCGTGATGCATGAGCAGATCGATTGCGCCCTGCGTAAGTAGCGGTGCCATCGAGAACGCCATGTTGGCTGACGAGATGAATTCCTGCATGACGATGCCAACAAGCCACGGGAATCCGCCACCGTCGTAGACCGCGGGGAACGGAACGCCGCCCCAACCAGCATCGACGTACTGGCGATACGCGTCAATGAATCCATCGGGCGTGCGCACGGTATTCGTCGCCGGTTCAAACACCGAACCAACGGTGTCGCCGATTCGATTCAGCGGAGCAATGACCTCGGCGACAAAGCGCGCGTTCTCTTCGAGCACACCTTTAACGGTGTCGCCATCGAGTCCGCCAAACTCGGGCAGGCCACAGAGTCCGTCGAGATCAACGAGGTGATCGAGCACGTAGTTCACATCACGAAGTGGTGGTCGGTAGTCAGCCATTCCCGCAGGCTAGAGGCCACCACCGAAAGAGACACGAGAGGCTCTGAACTGGGTTCTAAAATGCCCGCATGGCAAAGAACCTGCTTCCCACCACCCCCACCGGCCGCCGCTTCGTAGGCCTTCTCGGCGGAGCCGCCGCTCTCGCCGGCAGCGCCGCCGCACTCACCTTTGCTGCATCGCCAGCTTCGGGCATCACGAACCTGGTCGTCGACTCAAACGGTGACGGCGCTGCCGATGCAACGCATTGCACCAACGGAACCGTGGGCGACTGCACCCTGCGCGACGCACTTGCCGCCGCCCAAGACGGCGACACCATCACCTTCGACGCATCAATCGGCTCCACCATCACCATGGCGCCCATCAACGGCCAATTCGTCATCGACCACGCCATCACCATCGGAGGTCCTGGTCGAGACGCACTCACCATCGACGGGCTCCACGGAACACGCGTCTTTTACATTCCCGTCGCAGTAACCGGCGACGTCACCATCAGCGGACTCACGATTACCAATGGCGATTCGGCGACTGCACCTGGTGCCGGCATTTACTCAAAGGCCGCCGGGAACGTCACAATCTCGAACCTCGCATTTCGGAACAACCAAAACATTAGTTTCGGTGGAGCTTTCAATCTCACTCATCCGGCCAATGTCGTGATTGATGATGTCGTCGCTGACGGCAACTCGGCTGCGTATGGCGCTGCTGGATTCGTTCTGGCATTTGGCACAGTCGATGCGACACATTTTGTCGCCACAAACAACACTTCGACCGACAGCAGCACTGCGCTTCTCAACGGGATGGACAGCGTCACGGTGACTGGCTCCACGTTTGATGCCAATACCACGAGACGTGGCGCAGGCGGTTTGGAAATCTATGCCGCATCAAATTCACAAGGCGCAATCCTCGTTTCCGACAGCACGTTTTCGAACAACTCCGGAGGCCAAGGCGGGCTGAAAATTGTCGCTGAAACTGTCGACGTGGTCATCGCAAACTCCACTTCAACGGGAAATTCCGCTCTCTACAGCGGCGCCGGAATCTGGCTGAGGGTCGATTCCAATAGTCCCGCCACGGCCACCATCGCTCAGGTCACTCTCAGCGGAAACACGTTGAACCCCTCCGGTCCAGCTTCTGGCGCATACTACGGAGGTAGTGGACTGTTTCTTTATGGGACTGCGCCGATGAACAACGTATCGATTACGGGATCGATCATTTCAGGCAACGCCGGCACTGGCTTCCACGACATC
>Ga0222713_10002011_pt1 | contig 21996 bp, 18 predicted proteins | sample C33_649DmetaG_FD_165061 | JGI IMG/M metagenome (GOLD analysis project Ga0222713, IMG submission 165061) | Estuarine water microbial communities from San Francisco Bay, California, United States - C33_649D | ecosystem: Environmental > Aquatic > Marine > Unclassified | place: USA: California...
CCACCCCGGCAAAGGTAATAGTGCCGTTGTTGGCAATGGAAGTGGATGTGCTGCCATCACTAACATTTACGTTGGTGCTAACAGAACCACCAAGAGCAATAGCCGAGCCATTGACAGTGATGGAGCTGTTTGCCAGTGCACTATTCGGCACACCAGACAGCAGCGCCACGCCAGTGGAGCTGTTGTAATTCAGGCCCGTAGAAGCATCGCCTGAAATGGCGGCACGAGCACGAGCATCCGTGTAATACAGATTGGTGCCTTCACCAATGTCAGTGGTGCTAAAAGTGGCGCTGCTGCCTAGAGCAATACTGGTGCCGTTAACAGTAACCGTGCTATTGGTCAGGCTTGCATTAGGCACGCCCGATAGCAGGATCACACCAGTTGAACTGTTGTAGTTCAGACCAGTGGTGGCGTCGCCAGACAGCGATGTGCGAGCACGAGCAGTAGTAAAAAACAGACTGCCGCTTTCAGTAATTTGACTGCTCAGCAACGAAACCGTTGCACCAGTAAGCGTGACGGCACCAGTGAAGGTTTTATTGCCAGTGATGGTCTGAGCCGTGTCAAGCGTCAGATAGCCGCCTTCACCAGCAATGCCGATGATTGACGTGGCATTGCCACTGCCATCATCGCCATAGCCGTAATAAAGCTTCTTGTCGCCCGTATTTTCGTTAAACGCAAGTTCGCCGCTTTTTAGCGAAGCAGGTGCACCAGCAGAGCCGGTAGAAGCTCTGCGTTTAATCTTGATTGTGACCGTAGACATTAGAAGGCGCCTCCAGCAAGAGTGAGATTTTCGGAAAGTTCATTGGTGGGGCTAAATAGCGCTCCGTCCCAACTAAGAATGGTGCCCGAATCCCCTGATGTCAGGGCGCCAATTGCAGCGGTGTTAAAGTATTGAGCACCGGCAAATGGCGGGCCTTGCGGGCCTGCAGTGGCCACTTCAACAATTTGACCTTGTGGCTTGGTAACAACAACAGAATTAACTGATTCGTTGATACCAATGGAAAGGCCTGGTGGCTGCTGAATTACTACTGTATTCAGCAACTTGCTGGTGCTAACGGTAAATGAAGCGCCAGAAACTACAACAGGCGTATTTGTCTCATTGACAACCGCCCGAGTTGTTCCCTGTTCAGTGATAACAACTTCGCTCATCGCCCTGACAACCCAAGATCAACAAAAGCATTGCCTTGCAAAATGTAATATTTATCTCCGCCCGGCTCTGTGACGAGCACATCGTATTGTCCGTTTTCAGTGATGCCCGATGTAATAGTGGGAGTCAAAGAAAGGGTGAACTGACCGCTGGCTTGGTTTTGCCAAGTGTTTGAGAACGCGGCAAGTTCACTTGTGCCAAGCCTATTAAACAACTTCGCGGCTACTGTATAGCCGCTCATGTTCACGGGAGTACCAGTGCTGTCCTTGTACTGAAGCGCCAGTTTAAATGTGGCACCTTGATAGATGGTGATGTCGTATTTGCCAGGTTCTATCACGATGCCAATAGCGTTTCTTTAATGATAATCAGCCCTTGCCTTGCCCACGGGAGAGTTTCCTCCCATGGGAGGGCTTGCTATTTCTGCCATTGCCCTGTTTGGTGGTTTTTGGCTTGCTTTCAATGCGAATGGCGCCAGTGAGGCTTTTTTTAGGCTTGCCCATCGATAAGAAATGCTAATTTGACGCGACTTCTCACTGGACTACGATGCCGATGAGATTTCAACTGCGTCAATGATCAGTCTAGTAGAAGCTTGGGACAAGTTTTACCAAGAGCGTTCCATCACGCTTTGCGCGACAAGTCTTACTTCCGATTATCGAGTGGTAGATAAATGGATAAGAAAATGTCCAGTGGAATTACTAAAAGATGGTCGCAATGTCATGACATGGACGTTGCAGCAACAACCAGTTAAAACCAGCAGGCGAGTCGCGATGTACATCAAGAGCCTTTATCGCTGGGCCTCAAGCGAGGATATTGGCTACTTAGAAAAGAATCCAATAGCCTCCTATCGGATGCCAAAGCCCCCTCAGGAGGACGAGGACATTATTGTGATACCACGGGATGAAATGGCAATCGTTTTGGTTGCATTGGAGGGTTGGTATCGGAAACCTTCAAGTAATTGGTCTGCCTATGCAGAATTTATGCTTCAAACGGCAATGCGCACTGGGGAAGTTAGGGCAATGAAGTGGGCAGACATCAAGGAAAACAAGGTGCTAGTGCATAGCAATTTCACCTTGACTCATGGCCATAAAAATTCAACCAAAACTAATCGAAAGCGTTGGGTGCCGTTGAATAATCGATGCATGGAAATATTAGATGAAATCCCTAATAATAATTCATATGTATTTCCGTACAATCGTTATTCATATCAAAGCTGGTTTTATGACCGCATGAAAGAAAGCCATGCAGCAGGCCTGATTTCGCATCGCTACAGGCCATACGATCTGCGCCATACTGCCATTTCACGCTGGATTGAAGAAGACATTCCAGTGGCACAAGTAGCCAGGTGGGCAGGTAACAGCGCCGAAGTTATATGGAAGCACTATTGCAATGTCACGCAAGAATACGAAATGCCTGTGCTCTAAAAAAAGAGGAGGCTTAATGCCTCCTCTTCGCCTGACTTGGCTTGTTCACTTGTGGGGCGGGGTTCGTGTCATCGGGCGCGGTTGTTGGCGGCAAAGGGCGATTCGGCGAAGGCGAAATAGATGAAAGAGCCGCCGGACTGGTTCACAGTTGCGTAGTTCGTTCGGATCTTGAAGCCGTTGGAAGTGAAGTCCAACCAATCAAGAGATGACTCGTTGTTGGCAAGGTTTGGGTGAAGGTGCAGGTTGACGACATTGCTGCCATTCCTCGCAGCGTCAAAGACGATCCACTGGTCGGCGAAACTACTTGACTTGATGCAGAGATACCTGGGACGCATCCCGGTGTACACAAAGGGACCGTCACTTGCGGAACCATTCCCTACATATGAACCCATCAAAGAGTACCCGGCTACTGGGGCGAAGCAGTAGGCAACATAAGTCCAACCGTTGTTGTTATTCAAACCAACGTTACCTGGCACCCCAAACACAGTCGAGGTCGGAGCTGATGACCCCCAGATGCCTGAGTAGGCCGTGCTAGCTCCAGTTGAATCGAGTAGCAGATAGTTGTTGATGCCAACATCTTTGTGGTAGACGCCCCAGCTCTGAGCATTGCTTCTTGCCTTACAAATGATCAGGCTCGGGGCTACGCCGAGGCCATGACCGATGCTGCCTGCAGCAGTTTGGCCTGTCCACGTAATAACACTGAACCCCGCACTCGCATTAGCCCGCACCTGACTAGTGATGGAGCCTTGTGTGTTCGTGACGGTGGAGCTGCCGGCGTCCCAGCACCAGGCTACCCGTGTATTACTGGAATTGTTCAGAATGTTTGTGCCGGAAGTGGTGCCAAGGCTAAATCCGTCAGAATTAAATGCCGTAAGATTTTGCAGAGTTGTATCTACACCTTCGGCGTCTGTAGTGTTGGAGTAAAGGGCCTTATCTGTACCAGTGCCTCGAATAATGTCGTAAAGGACGTGGTAGTATCCAACGTTTCGCGTTTTAATCCACACCAGATCAGGGCTAAACCCCAACCCCGAAATAGTCTGCGTGCTGCCATTGCCCGTGTACAAGGCAACATCCATCACCTCATTAGCCTTTGTGACTACTGGGGCGGGCAGGTTTGCGGTGCAGAGCGCCTTGAAGCCGCTGGGGGCCGTGTAGGCGAAGGGGCGTTGGCCGAAGTTAGCTACAGCAGACGCAGATCCAGAGCCAGAGCCGTGTTCTATAAAAGGCAAGAATCGGCCATTGTTTGCAAGTGAATAATTGGTTCCAACTTGTGTTCCATTCTTATACCAGCGGATCTGGCTGTTATCCGCGTCGTACCCAACACCAATAATGTCATTTGTGGTAAAACCGGCGACTGCTGCAGTCTGCACGTCATTGATATAGATGTTCTGCCACCCACCTGTATCGTATCGATAATATTTGCTCCGCACGCCTGTTTGGTTGTCTACAACGCCAATTGCAAGTTCTCCGACACTAGTTACGGTTACTTCCCAATACCACTTGCCTGATGATGGTATTCCAACCGTTCCTTTGACCCCGGTAGCAAACGAGGATGAACCATTTATGGCAACATCAAGATTTCCATTAGTCAGTGTTGCAAACGAGGGTGCTGATAACGGATTCCAAGTGCAGTAATTCCCCCTCACATTTCCACCCAATCCAGAATCTACCTCGCTGCCATTAGTGGGAACGTCTACGAGGGAGTCCACCTCTGGTGAGGTCAGAGTGTTGACAACTACTGCATCTGTGACCGTTAGGGTTTGCCCAAGTCCGCTGCTATCTACGACAGTGGCGGAGTTGCAAGTGAGCAGCTTTGTATTTGCTATGGCAGTGAGAGGAGTTGTCGGTCGCGAGAAATTGCTGGTGTATACTGCGACACCCTTTACATATCTAAAGTCAGAGATAATGCCAGGAACGGCATAGCCACCACCAACCGAATTACCGACCGCCAAAGTAGATTGGGTGAAGTTGTCCAGCGCATTTGCCGATGCAACTGCAGTGCCGTTTACAAAAAGGCGAATGGTAGAAGAGTCGCGAGAGAGTGCTATGTGAGACCAAGTGTTCAGAGTTGGCCAACTGGTTCTAAGCAAACTAAAACTGTCACCATTGTTTATCACATCGAGATAGCCACTGCGATAAGCAAAGAAAAGCCCTGAACTTCCGTCGCCGCTCACCAAGGAATCGAATTGAGACACGCCAGCAGTTGGGTAATACCAGAACTCAATGGTGAACGGGCCAGTTCCGAAGGTGTAATCAGAGTTTGACGCCGTAAGAATTCTGGTAGTGCTGTTGTTAAGAGAAACACCGTATGGAGTATTAGATGGGATCCAGTTGTTGACACTAATGTTGTTGACACTCCACGTGTTCCCATTCCCACTAGTGTCCGTCCCTAATGCGGCGGCGGTGCTGTTATCGCTGAAGGGAAGGTGGAACCCGTTGGTGCCGTAGGTGCCGCTGTATTCAATCGGTTGCCAGATGCCGTTGTCGTCGAACTCACCGAAGTCAGTCAGAATTGTTTCGGTGACACCATTAACCACACGGGTTGTCGTGGAAGGTGTGATGCCGTCAAGGAAATGAATGTCAGCAAAATAAATGTCGTTATACGCATTTTTAAAAGGGGGGTTTGTTCCTATGCCATGTTCAACAGTGTTGTTGATTTGACTATCTAGATTTAGGGCCGGGTCAACGCTGGCAGAGAAAGTGGTTACGCGAGTTCCATTCACGTATATACGCATTCTGTCTGCTGCTGTCGCGTTTGTAGTGTCCCAAACAGCGACAATGTGGTACCAGGCTGAGGGGTCACGATAAACAGCGGATGTCTTTTTTCTTGCTATAAACGAGCCCGTATAAACGTGCCAGCCCAGTGTGTTGTCTGAATCAAAATAAAAAGAGTACTGGCTATTAACGTTAGCTACGTGAGAAAAAATATCTCCACCCACCCCACCTTTTAGGGTGCGCTTCACCCACCCCGCCCAGGTCCACGTCTTCCTATTGCCAGCCGATGCAGGCGTTCTGGACAAGTAGGCACTGTCACTACTGTTGAAGCGGAGGCTTCTTTCGATTTCATAGGCGGCAGGAGCCGCCTCAGATGCAAGCAGAAATGGCGCGGCGCTTCCAGGAATTGACATGGGCTTTTCTTCTCTTAAAGGATGATAGCTACGAGATTATCAGCCAACGTTCGTCAGCAACTGGGCCGTAATGGCAGTATCACTATGGGCGTAATAAACCAGCAAATCAGAAGCGCCGCTAGTCGTCGTATTGTTCGGAGCAGTGCTGCCAGGGAACTCCCATGCGCCGCTATAAGTGATCACATGGTTATTACCTTGCTCAATACGAATGGCACCACTTTGACCGCTCGCCACTCCACTGGGGAAAGCCAAAGTCACATTGCCGGACAATGTGATGGTGTAGTTATTTGCCAATGAAAAATTAGGTGTCACCACGCCACTACCCGCCAGAGCAACCACTCCACCGCGCTGCGCCTTGGTAAAGGTTTGAGCGGCATCAAACTGCGCGTAACCACTGATCGTCGAACCAGTGGGAGTGGTAATGGGGCCAGTGAATACAGCACCACTCAGGGCTGCGTAAGCGCTCAAATTAACGCGAGCAGCAGCAAGCTGCGTCGTACCACCACTATTGACAATGGTGATCACTTGGTCCGCTGTGAGGTCGGCAGGATTACCACTGGTAACAGCGCCCTTGATAGTAAGGGCACCCATGTTGGCAAGCTTTGCGTTGTCTACAGAGTCGTCGGGAATAGTGGTGTCCACCAGAGTGGTAAACACCAGCGCGGTTGTGTCGAGAGTGGGGTTGTCCACTGTCTGAACAAACTGCTTGCCCCCATTAGTGCTTCCGCTCAGCACGAAACAGAAAGAGCCCGCGTCAGCTTCAGCGCTGCTATTAAAATCTTCGGCACGAGTGAAGATTGCGCTAACACCCGCTTCTCCGCTGGTAGTCAAGGCATAAATGCCATTTTGTGACCCAGTGGTTTGATTCTTAAACAGCACGCGAGTGCCGGTGGCCGTAATATTTAGGCCATCAATGGAAGGCGTGCCAGTAGCGGTGAGCGTAAATGTTTGCCCGCTAGTGGCATAGGTGCCAACAATGTTACCAGTGGAGGCCGCTAAAACGGCCTCCTTGACAACCAAGCCCTGTGCAATGCTATCAGTGTAAGCCTTGGTTGCAACGTCGTCGGATGAAATAGGGGCACCAACGTTCGTCAGTCGAACACTGTTGAAATTAACGTTTGCAGAAGCCGCATTCAGTACGTTATCCGCATTAACGTCAATAGCAATATCGTTAGAAATGGTTGACACCGCAACCTTGCTGCTAGCAGCCCTAACGCCTTTTAGTTCACCGCGATATTCGTTGCTAACAAGTGCAGCCTGGTTAATAACAAGACTTTCGCCGACGGTAGAAACGTCAGCAATATATTTCAGGCCGCCAAGATTTTTGAGTGCTGCTTGCGCAGTGTTGCCAGCAGTACCGCCTTGGTTGATTGAAAGCGCAGTTGTAAGCCCGCTGATCGCCGTGATGTCGTTATTAACGCCTGCTTTCGCGGCGCCGAGGCTCGCACGCGCTCCTGAAGCAGTGGTAGCTGCAGTGCCACCCTGTGCAATTGCAAGAGGCGATGTGACGGACAGTTCGTTGATATTAATCTGACTAGGATCAACATCAACAACAATCGAATTGCCGGCATCACCGTATGCAATTGTCGTCTTGCTGCTGCCAGGCTTCAGCGGCCTAAACTTCAGCTCCTTCGTGCCATTGCCAAGTGTGTCAAGGCTCGACAGGCTATTGTAAACAGTGCCGCTAGCGGCAAGATTACTGCCGCTAGCAACAGCAGTTGTATTGACAGTTAGATCAACGCGGTTTGCCCCAGGATTATCTACACCAGAAAGCGTTACCGCTGCGCCAGGGATAAAATTAACTTCACGACGTGTACCAATAATTGCACCGCCAGAAGACACCACGGTTTGCTGAACCGTTGAGTCGGCAATAACCGACAACGTAAGAGTGTTGCTGCCGTCGTTATACGATGCATTAATGCCGGTGCCTCCAGACACCAGCAGATCAATCATGTCCTGAAGGCCTTCCTTCAGATTGGCATAGGTGATGCGCTTTGTAATAGAAAGCGAGGGGTTGGTCGTGTTATCTACGACGACAAACACATCGTCATTGTTGGGCGTTACAAGCTCAACAAGATCCGAAATCAATCGCGTTTGCGCCATGGATCAGGAAGCCCCGCTAACTTTAATTTCCTTGAATACTGGTATCGTAGCACTATTGCTAGACTCTCTCGTCCAAAAGAACGGCCTTAAGGTTGCAGTGGTGCCACTAAATACGTGCACTGCTGCATCGTTTCGATAGAGATCAATGGCTCCAGTGAGACCATCTCTCCGTAGCTCAAATACATCGTCGCTCTTCAGGTAGACGGGGCCGCCACTTACCGTAATATCAATACCACTTCCCGCAAGCGCATTAGCGCGAGAAGATGCAAGCTTAATCTTGTCAGTTCCCGATGGAATAACGTAGTAAGTGGTGCCACTCTGCAATGGGGTGGGTGCGCTTCCGCTGTAGACAATTACAGCATCGCCAGTTGCATAACCATGCCCGGAAATGGTAAGAGTGTCAAATGCAATATCAGTGGAAGAACTCACAGTGTTCTTCACGACAGATGCCACTGTGCTTCCGGCGCAGCACACATTTACCTTCTTATTGTTACTGCTACTCTCTGCAAAACTTACGGAATAGATGCCATAATTCGCGCCATTGTCCCTGATTTCACTCGCCGCTGTCCATGTAGATACCGTTGAGATGTTAGCTGAAGTGGCGAGGCCAATGGCAGTGGTGCCCACTGCATTGCCACTTACCGCCACGTCAAACATCTGCGGCTCAATCTTGAAGCTAAATCTTCCGTCGCGTGGATCTTGCGATGGATTTTGAAAGATTTGCGTGCCAATGCAGAATGCATAGGCACGATCTTCCAGCTCCACGGGAAGGCCGCTAGGAGACGTGTTAATAATGGAACTGCCGTTTGCCATGCTTTTGCTCTATCGCAGCCCGTAGTTCAAGAACACTCGCGTTTCGGGCGCTGGGCTAACCACATTATACGTGTTTGTAGTAGTGCAGTTATAGAGCCTCATCCATTGAGCATCTTTTTCTCCAAGAGACAATGTGAGCAAAGCATCATCAACTCGACGTGCTGCAAACACAACTGCACCTTGATCGATGGGGCGAGCACGAGATGCAATTGCCTGGTCTATAACAAGATCGTAAAACGCAGTCCCGAAATCTCCAGACGTAATTCCAGCTCCGGCGAAGTTGGTAAATACAGCGCCTCCGCGAGAAGTGCTCACGCGAATAGTGCTAACGCCCGGCGTGGCCACAATGTAATAAGTGGTGAGCCCAATAACAAAGCGGAATCCAATTTCAAGCGTATGCTTGCGCCCAAGAGTCAGCGTACCATCACCAGCAATGCTTGCGATTTCGTATTTTTCATTGGCAATGGGGAAGTCAAACTTACTGTCATACTCAGTGGTAATTGCTTCACGAACCAAATCGTAAATCTTTGTCAGATCAATACGCTCTGGCTTATTGGCAGCCATAAAGAACGTGCCAAGCTTCTTGCCGCTAACGGTTTGCTTAAGAACAAAGTTGGCTTCAAGTGTTCCCATGTCAGTGGCCGAATATGCATCTTCCACGGACAATGGCAGCGCCTCTGGTTGCTCCGTCAACAAGCTGATCACATCGCCATTCTCATCAATGCCTTGCAACAGTGACTCTGCAATGCCGTAGCCGCCAATGCTGCCTGCGGGAAGCGTGCCATTAACATGCCCCACTTCCTCGTTCATCGATCCAAATTCGGGATCACGAATGACGGCAAGCTCCGTGCGGTAATTGCTCATCACGTCCATAGACTTAGGCAAGCCCTGAAGCGTGTTGAGAATACGCCCTGGAGCGAAGTCTTTAGCCCTTAGTGCGAACAGCGGGAAGTAATGGGCGGCTTCGGAGCCGCCCAGCACGGGGCCAATGTCACGACCTTCGGAAAGGTCTGCGCCGTGCATATCAGCTTTCTCGCTTTCACCCCCATCAATCTGCAGGCTGAGACCGTATTTGATGATGTACTGAGGCTCAACGAGGTAACCGCTATTGCTGATTTCAATGGTGAAAGGCAGCGCGGGGGTGCCAAGGCTGGGAGCATCGAGACTGTCTGGGATGAGCAGCTCGTGCATCAGCACCCAGCGCCCGCGAGGAATGCCTGAGATGGTCGAGGGAAGGTCTACAGCCTCATCCACAACAAAGGCGTAGAACCGCGCAGAACTGGCGCCATACCAGCCCCATTCCACCAGATACATGCAGTTCTTAGTGAAGTCGATGGCGGCATTGCTGCTGCCGGTGCCATCAAGCTTGTCACCATTAAACAGACTGCGAGGAACGATGGTCTCTTTGGGGAGACCATCGCCCGAAGAACGACGGTGGACAATGCGGAAATTGTCACCACTACCATCGGCAATGGCCTGGAAGAAGAAGCCATCTAAGGTGTCGCCAATGCCCCACAGCTTCTCGCAAGCTGGCAGTTCCGCCAAGCTCATCTGCAAACACACAGAAGAGCGAATGACGCGACCGGTTTGGTAGCGGAAACGCTTCTTAGTGCTAATCCTTACGCGCTGAAAGCCGCCGCCTGCTTTTGCAAGTTCAATGCGAACAGCGCGGCGATCAGGATCATGCTGAATGTAACCAGTAGGAAGCGGGCTGTACTCAATTAGTACATCCTGAAGTTGGCTCCACTTGGCGCTTTCTAAATCGTCCTCGCCAGTTTCATTCAGTCCTTGAATTTCACTGACATAGATATCTTCGCGAAGATCGTAATCGTCTGTGTAATTAAACAGACTCAGAGTTTGCTCAACTCTCTGATTACCAAAAATGTCAGTCCTAATTTCAGTGGGCTTCTCTTTATAGAAGCTCACTGGCATGTCACCACCAAATCGCGGCAGGACAACTGGAATGCCTGATGCTTTTACGTCTTGACCGAGCGGAAAATCACCAGCCTCCTGGAGGACTGTACCTGCATTAGCGCCGCTGGCAACGACATAACGTCGTTGCCCCACCTCATGGGGAAGCTGGTAATAAGCCATCTTTTTTAATTAGCGTTCGCCCCAAGTGATGGAGCCGGCGACAGTGTTGCCACTATCGGCAACAGACTGAGCAGTAAGAACGAGAATGTCTCCACTCTCGCCAGTGTCGTTGGAGATAGGACGAGTGAGGAATTCGCGGTTGTAACGGAAAATCTCTTGAAGGACGATGTTTTGCCCGTCATCATCGCCAGTGAAGAACGTAGCAACAGGCTCGCCGCCCGTCACGCCGGTAGCAGTTGTGTTGTATTCAATGGCGGAAAGTGCCGCAGTCGACGTGAACACGCCAGACGCAGTGGCCGGGTTGACGCTGCTTCCGCTAATAAGCAGAGCTGTCGGATTCTTTACCAGTGCAAATTTTGCACGATATTGCGAGGAAAGGTTGGCCATTAGCGGCACCACTCGCATGATGTTTTGCTTGCTATTGCCGTCTTCGTTGGTGATGTCCTCCTTGCAACGAATGGTCAGCAATGGACGGACAACGCCGGGGTTGATGCTTGCAGCGGCGCTCTCTTGAGAGAAGATGTCATACTTACTGGCGTCGCCACCATCAATTTCAGCTTTTGTGCCATACACCTTGAGATAGACAGCCTGTGCAATGTTGCCAGTCTTTGTCACCTCAAAAGTCATGGGCAAATTCGGATTGCCCAGACTGGGGAATGGAATGCGGTCGCAAGTGTTGAGCTGGTGAATGGTCACCCAACGTGCATTCTTAGCAGTGGCACCGGCAGGCAGATTTTCATCAACCGGCACATAAGCCATCAGACGAGCCGCAGAGCCGCCGTACCAGCCCATCATGATGCGGAACATCGTCACATTGGACAGGCTCAGCGTGTGAACGCTGGGAGCCGCACCATCAAGCTTGTCACCATTGAAGGCACTACGCGGAACAATCTCTTCCATCACGGAAGGGTCAGAAGGCAGCACCCGGTAGCGATGGTTGTTGTACAGGCTGCTGGGATCACTAACAGTAAAGTCCGTGCTACCTACGGGAGCACCATGATTCTGCGGGCTTTCACCGGAATTCGTGCGACGAACGAAGTAAAGATCGTTGCCGATAATGCGAATGATATAACCGTTGCTGCCATCAAAAATACCAAATTCAATCGTGGCATTTGTATCTTTCAGCATGCTCACGCCAAAGCTGGCGTCAGTAATGCGACCAGTTTGATAGGGAAACACCAGGCGGCTTTGCATCCGAGCAACAGTGCTGTTCGGAGCATTGGTATTGATCAGCAACTGAGCACCGCTCTCCTGCGGCAGGTGCGTCACACTGGAATAATCAGGCGTGCCCGTGGGGTCAGCAGTGATCTTCCAGGCCTTTGGATCGATGGCAAGGATGTTGGTGCTGTCCCACAGTTGCAGGCTGCTCTGCACACGAGGGTTACCCAGCAAGTCATCATGCACCTCGGAAGGTGCGCTGAGGTTGTCCAGAATGGGCACTGGACTCTGATCGCTCGCAATTACAACCGGCAGCGAGTTGGCCATCGTGGCCTGACCCGCTTGAATCGGTTCAGTACGGCCAACCGTTACTACCTGTTTACCTTCTTCAATGTCAGGCATTGTTCCTTAGATCGATGTAATGCGAGGCTCAGATTGAAGTGATGCGAGGCTTCACTTGCAGTGTTCCTAATACAATCGTATCCTCTTTCAGCACTTTTAGAGTGCCACCAGAGGCAACGGAACTAAACAAGGGAGTACCACCGCTAGGAATCACTTCAAACACTGTGTTGGAAACAATGTTTAAAGTGTTGGCGGTGTAAGTGAGATTGTAGCCAGAAACGCTAGTGCCAGAAAGGCGAACAATGTCAGTGGAAGTTAAATTATGGTTGCCACTGGTTGTGACGCGCATCCGGTAAGTGCCAAGCCCGATATCAACAACATTACCCTGCGTAATAGAGGCAATACCATTGCCTTCGTCAACGTAGTAAAGCTCTTTCAAGTCCCACAGGTAGAGAGCGCCAATGTCAGCGGGATCTGCGGCCTGCCTGCCCACGTCGTAAGTGATACTACGCTCGTCATAGCCGCTGCCAATATTGCGCCGAAGAACTTCTGTTTGAGAAGCAGTGAGCGCGAGCTTTAAATGGCCAGGAGCTGTCAGCTTGGTAATGCCAAAAGTGTCAACAACACTGCCGCCAAACGTTTCTTTGATTTGAGCAACTACCTCACTGCTCGTAAAATCACGAGGAGTGCCCACTGGTTTCTGGAAAGCAAGATACAGCTCGTCAAAGCTGTCCCCCTCGCGAACTGTGACGTTAATGCTTTCCATTAGCCGTTAGTTAATTTATCGAGGTTTGCAATTGCTTCATTGCGCAACGAAGAAGTGGTACGCATAGGCGCTTTCAGTTCTTCAATGCGACGAAGAAGCTGTTGCTTCTCACTGCTCAGTCTATCAATCTGCGCATGCAAGTTCGCAAAATGCGTGCTAAGAGAAAGCGTTTCATTAAAGCCTTCTGCTAGTCGCTGGTTTTCTTCTTCCAGCAACGCAATTTTCTGCAAATACCCTGAAATCTCTTCCGCTCGCTCGCCGTCTGTTTGAACACGCTCAACAATACGCTCTGTTTCGATGACCTGCGGCTTGGAAGCTGAAGCCAATTGTTGCCTTGCTTTGCCAAGTTCTGCCGACAACGAAGCCGCCTGCGCTTGGGCTGCGGCGGCTCCGCCTTCAGACTGACTCAATTGACGTAGAAGAGAACCATTCTCTTCTTCAAGCTGGACTACGCGACGCTTTAGTTCTTCTGCTTCATTGCGAAGCATGGTTGCTTCAATTAAATCACCCTTACTAGCTCTGGTAACACGCCGGCCATCTGTCCTAATAAGTCCACGAGCCTCATCAAGACCCATCTCCTCCACCGGTACCACCCTCCATCGCTCTACATAGGACAACCGCCTGGTGTCGCCAATGGCACGCCAATCAACGGCATAAGGTAACCCAGCAGGGCAAGGCGGTAATTCAATATCGACAATTCCATCTTCAATTTTGAAAGCCAAATCATCGGCAGGGGCGCCAATAAAGGCGCCCCCAGCCTTGACAAACAAACGACCATTTAAAGGCCCATCGGGGCCGTCAAGCTTGCCAATAATCCGAGTCATCACGCCACTCCGCGATAGGTGACCAGCACTTGATATGCAATGCCGCTACTAACAACGGTCTGCAAGGACTCGCCAGCGCTGGTCTCAAAAAGACCAAGCGGATTACTCAACACCAGGCTTCCAGATGCAGCAATGGGAAAAGCCGGCGTGAGAGTAACACCAGATGCGCCACTCCGAAACTGAACAGTGCCTCCAGAGGTGGCGGTGACTACCAAATTGACAACGCGCAGCTTAGTGCTTGCAACGCCTGACACGATCACAGTGCCACTTGTAGTGCTCGCCCATGCGCTCGCAATACCACTGGGCAACAGGTCATGCTGAAGAATGTAAGGAGTGGTCTCCGTGCCGTTCCCCTGCGCCTGGATGTAAGCGGAGTTGCCAGCGGCGTCAAGCCCAAACAGTGCCATGATTAAAAAAGGTAGAACAAGAAGCGCTGATTGTTTACAGATCGCCCGTCTGGAAGCTTAACTACGTCTTGAGCAGAAAAATCAAAACGCAGCGGAGAAGCGACGAATGTAGCCGATTCCGCCCATGCAGATTTGGCGCCATATGCATTAATTGTAGCAACACGAAATTTGTACGCTGAATTCAGGGAATAGTCATCCGAAGGCACTGCTACATATGTGTCCACTGTATCAGCCAGTGTCCTCCAGGAATTTTCTCTGGTCTCAAGAAGCTCCACTCGATATGCTGTAATGTCTGGATTGCTTCTTGGCTCAGTCCAGCACACACCAGGCGCTACTAAGCGCAGCAGCGAATAGGTGCAAACTTTTGGAGAAGACCAAGTGATTTCTAAAGCGGCAGCCATCAGCGCACCTCCAATGAAATAGACGATGTGGCAACAACAGGCGAAGAGTTAAATGGGAAACTACCTGGGATGGTGCCCGGAGCGCGAGCGGCCTGGTCTGCTGCGTTGAATTTGCTTTCGTTGTAAGAAACAGCAGACACAGCAACGGCCCCATCCACTTCAGCGAGTCCAATCACGCGGAACTTGCGTGGAACGATGGTTGCCGGGCGCAAAATCCACGGACTTCCCACGCGAATACTGTCATTGATAGCAGGACTCACAGCAAGCCCCACTTGCGTGCCAGGGTCGCTTACGACTGTGCGTTCAATTTCACCCTCTGGACCCTTGACTACCAATGTGTAAGTGACGCCGCTTTGCAGCGCCACTTCTCGGTCTATAACAACTGTACTTCCCGTTACAGCCTCCACAATTCCTGCTGCAATACTGGGGTTTTTAGAAGGATCTCCCACTTCAATCACCTCGCCAGGCAACATAAAGAACCCTTCTGCTGGCACCTTAAAGGTGACAGTTTCTGTTTCGTATAAATCAGAAAGCAAGGTCCACTTTCCAAGGCGTTGAGCCTGGCCCCTGGATGTACAACCAAAAGCGCGAATCTCTACTTCTCTGTAGCCATACTTAGCGATAGCTTCTGGCTCTTCAACGTATTCAACTTTTGTTTTGAACAAATCATCTGGATCATTCCATGACACAAGCGCCACGGTTTTGCGCGCCTTGCGCGCCACACCTTCATAAGAAAATGGCGGCCTGGTAAGCTCTCCTGTTTCAGAATATTCCGCTACGACATTGGACGGTGTAAACAGGCGTGATACAGCTCGTGGCTTATCAATGGAGGCACGAATAACGCCTTCCGCGTAGTAAACCATCCCTCTAAATGCTGCCGCCAAAGCATTCAGCACTTCATAAGCTTCGCCACGATTGTTGATGTAGGCATTGATGGTAAACCGAGGCTCTGTACCTCCCTTGCCATCGGGCACCATTTCGTCGCAGTATTTAGCAAGCGCGTAAAGATTGTAAATATCAATGTCAGATGCCTCAATAAAGTCTCCGCATCCATACCGTGAATTAGTTAGCAAGTCGTAATAAATCCACACTGGATTATTGGTATAGCCATCTTTGAACTGGCCATCCCATACGCTCGGAGAATAAACCCTGCTGTCTGCGTTGTAATTGCTAGGAATTTTGATAATCTTGCCTTTCAGGCGAATTGCTACTCGTGGCAAAGAGTTAAACTGCTCGGCCTTAAATACCATGCCAAGCAATGTGGTGTAAGGGTATTTAAATGTTTGAGAAATCACTCCAGTGATGCCTTTGAAATAGATGGCATTGGTCGTCTTAAGATCATCAGCGTCTGCCGTGTTGCGAATGATTCTGATTGTCCAAGGACCAGTGCCGCTCAGGGCATAGGAATATTCAAAGTCGACAGCCCCACGCGCTTTACCAGAAATCTCTTCTTGCGCTCTAACAATTTCAGCCCCATAAAAATCACGAATGACGACAGTAAAAGATACGCTCGCTCCAAAAGTATTGCCTCGCTCATCTGTTTGGAAAAGCCCTCCAATGCCAACGCGCACCCTGACAGATGCCAGTCGATTGCTTGTTGTTGTAATAATCGATGGAATTTCTTTTGTTACCTTAATGCCGACAGCTTGCTCGATTTCTACATTGCCAAATCCAGTGAGAGGTTCTGGATTAAGCTCGCCGTTTCTAAAAGAAGCTTGCACGCCACTTTTGAAATTATCACGGCCACTCTGTGATTTAATCGGAGTTTCATCAATGTAGATGCTTTTGTAAATGTCCTCAGTTGGCACTCCTTCAATCGGACCTTCGCAAAGAGCCAGCAATACCTTTGCCGTAGCCGTACTAGCCAGCGTGTCCGGCCATTCCTTGTTATATTCCTCAATAACGACTTTGCCCCGCCTGGATTTACCGCGGTCTACATTCTCCAGAGTAAAATCAAAAGACTCAGTTCCCTCCGTTGTGTCGTCATCAATAATGGGAATACGGAACATTGCAGTGGCGTAATCTCCAACGCCGTTTACGCGCACTGAGCCGCCTTCATACGTAGTCCAAACGCCAGCCTTGAAAAACTCAATACCAAGTCTGTCGATGTCAGAAGCGTCTGCTCCTCCAGTGCCAAAATTTAGCGTTAACTTAACGCGATCATCTGTTCTAACAACAGCCTCAATAACTGCATATTCGGCATTTTCTGCCACCCTAATTGTCTTTTTTCTCAGCGCAATTCCGCCGCTAATATTTTGAGTGCTGGGTGGAAAATCTAGAGTATTAGTTGGGTTAGAACGAACAACACGCCTGTCGCCATTGGCGTCGTCATACGAAACTGCAACGCGAACCCTGGCGCCATAATAAACTTGCGAGCCATCAAGCGTAACGCTATCTCCAGATGCGTCAGGAATGTTTGCATAATTAGCGTTTTCAATGATTCCACTTTTGTATTCCCACTCATACGAATAACGAGGATTTGCCGCTACGCCATTTTTGTCGTCGGTAACTTCACCGGCAGAAAAAGTGCCTTCAATGTGGTTGTCGCCCGAAATACTAACTGATGCCATGTCAATTCCTCAAATACTCAGTCATCATTCGTCAGCTTCCGAATTCGGGGAATTAGACGTATTCAAAGCTTCAACATTAACGGCAGAAGACAAGGCCAGCGAAGATGTGACCAAATATTCCCCATACAACAATGGAATGGGAAGCCCCTGGTTGGTCAATTGAGCAGCTCGATCAAATAAGAAGCTGTCTCGCTTCCCGCCACCCTCTTCGCCTTTGGGCCTTGAAGGGCCTCCCCTCGTCACGATGGATCCAATGCTCGGAGTAGAGATGGAGCCCATTCCAGGCGACAGCAAGCCAGCAACGCCGCCTAACACCAGGCCGATACCAGTGGCAAACAGAGCTGCGCTACCAACGGCACCACTAGCGCCGGCGGCGGCAAGGCCCGCAAAGGCGCCGGTGGCGGCGCCAAGCGTGACGAAGGACAGGGCAATCAATGCCACGCCGAGCAGAATCTTGACAAAGTTATTGCCACCAGTAATCACAGGTGCAATCACCACTCGATCACAGTCAACGGCCAGCTCTGAATAATCAATACCATCAGGTTCTCTCGTTACCACCTTGAAACCAATGCCGCGCTCATGGGCTGTGGCCATGTATTCAGCAAAGCCATCAAGCTGATTAGACAAGGCAGATATTACATCCCTGGTTGATCGCGCCACAAAACGATAAGAGCGACCAAACTTTCTGCCAAGCTCCCCAAGGAGCTTCACTTCAATCATTTTTGGCTTGCCACTTGTCATTGCAATTCCTTGTGGCACAACACTTTTGTCGTCATCTTAGCCCAGAATCCATTGTATTCAACATGCTCTGAATATCGCTGTCCCATATGGTGATAAAAACCGCACCCAGCTTCGTCAACCACTCCCACATGAGTGACGGAAGACGAAAGAAGCTTAAACATCAAGATGTCGCCGTGCTTTAACGCAGCGCTTTTATCTTTTTCCATGAAGCCCTGAGACGCGAAATTATCGTCAAACATCTTCCACTCTGGGTTTTGCCATTCTTCCTCATCGCCACGTTTGAAGTCGTCGAGGTCAATACCAAAGGACTGATGGTAATAATCCCGCACCAAGGCATAGCAATCATGAATGCCATACACCCATTGACGACCCACAATTGGCGCTGACATTCGTGGATCAGCGTACAGAAAATTGTTGGTCTCCCTGTTGTACATCACCCATGAAATATTTGTAGCCTTACAAGCCTCTACATCATGCGGAGAGAACCTGTCCTTGCCATGCGTATGGGAATGAAATACTGCCGTAATTTCGCCGCAATCTTCGGCCATCACATAGTCTTCGGCAGCAATGGCAAAATTAGTTTCTGGGCAATCATGAATGTTCTTACAAACAATCACTTGCTCGTTGTTCACAATGAAACCACAAGCCTCTTCATTGGCGGCCTTATGGGCCGCCATGATGATCTCATGTTGAACGATGGAAGAAAGGTTCATTAGTAGGAGATGTTGGCTCCTGGGAAGCCTCCAAATGGTAAATTCTCCTCTCCAAAACGAAGCTTGCAGCTAGAAAGCCTTTTCCCGCAGCGATCACCGCCTGTTAGTGGCGTGTTGGCAGGCAATGCGTTTAAAGCTGCCTGCAATGTAGATGCTGCCGAGTTGACGGCTTGAACAGAAGCTTCGTAAGCGCGTTGTTTTGATTCCCATTCCAGTCGAGCGGCGTCAGCGTTTCCACTGTCGGAAGTGAATTTGGTGATTGCCGCCAATTTCTCAAATTGCACCAGGCGCTGCCCTCCAAGGTAATAACCGGCTCCGCTTGTGGCTGCTGCAGCCAACACGCCATCTACCACCACATAGGAAACATTGGCTGCATCTCTAAACCCAAACGTCAACGAACCTTGCAGGCTGTAACTATTGGAAAGCACATTTCCTCCGACATCACGCTGCTGCACGTCGAAAATAGGTCCTGACGGCACATTGACGCCTTCTGCGGCTTCGTACAAAGTCGATGCAAGACTTACGCTTTGTCCATTCCAGACCTTCAGCAACGTCTGGCCACCTTGAATAAAAGCAAAATGCAGGGCTCCTGATGACGAATTGTAATTAAATTGCTTTGACTCCACTTTCTGCAGGTCAGAGGACACTGAAATGTCCGCTTGCGAAAACGCATATGCAGCTTCTGATTGCTTAACGTTCATCTGGCGCACTGCAGTGTTATACGCATTTAGAGCGCTTAAATAGTTCTCTTCTAATTGAGAAGACGCGGTGAGAGGTTTGTCATTAATGTCGGCAATTGGACCCCCAGAGTACCCACATTCTTCTCCTCTATATTGCCAAATGCAATAATCTTGAGTGATAATTCTTCTTGGTATCTGCAGTCCTTCTAGGTCAATCTTGCTAGAGAGTTGCCAAGTGATAGCAAGGCTTGTTTCGCTAACTTTTTGCTCAATGTAATAAATGTCGTCCGGGAACTGAGCAGTGGGATCAGCGAAGGGCTGATCGTCCAAATATTTGGCAAGAGTTCTGCGCCTGGTTACTTTTGCGCCAACAAGATCATCGTAATTCGCGATGGGAGCTGACAGCGTGCCAAAGATATTTGCAACAGTCAATTCCGGCCTTGGAATTTGACCACGCGATGTAAGCTCAAAACCATTGCCCTCCACTGGGAAGGGCTCATAAATGACACCCTTCCATTTCACTTTTTGATCGTCGGGCAAAATAAATGGAGAGAAATAGTACTTATCATTCGCGATTTCCGTGAGGCTACTCACGTCAATCTCGTACATTTCGACAATGGCATCATGCCAACTGTCTTTAATCTCTTCAAGTTTTGCTTCGGCTTCAAGCCGCTCCTCTTCAGTGAAAGCCATGGCGATCAAGAACGTGCGTCGTAAATGCGACGCACGCTAAAGCTGATAATATTTACATCGGGAGCCAAGCATTCCCACGACCATTCATTAGGCTCAAGGCGATACTTGTACACTGCATCATCTTGCTTAAATCGAGAATAGAAAAAATCGCCCCGTAAATCAGCAAGATCCTGATCCAATGCAGTAGCCTGCGCGTCTGTCATTGGCGTGGTCCTAATTGAATACTTTCTGATATCAGAATTCGGACCATCTGGCGTAATCTGCTCATAACCATCGCCAAACTGAAGCTTTCTGACACGGGTGCCCCTCGTCGCCGTAAGGCCGTATTCAACTTGTAAAACGAATGTGGGTTGAGCCATTTATTTAAGCGTTGTAGATGAGACCGCCCGGACGGGTTTCTTTGAGGATGACTTGACGAACAGCACCTTCAATCTCCTTGGCAAAGGCATTGCCGCGATTGCCTGTCACATTCGATGTAGCACCGCCTCCACCGTTGTTAATGTTAACCACGATGTTGGTATTGATATCCTGTCCGGTGCTACCTTGCAGATCCACGGGGATCTTCCTTCCGTCAGGCAGCGGTACAACGGCTTCATTAAAGCGTCCCTCGCCAACCAAGCCAAGAGTGGGGCCGGTGACAACGCCGCCGTTCGCAAATGCCTGGAAGCCGCCCACAAGCACGTTTCCGTTGGCATTAGCTATTCCACCAAAATCACCCATGGTTGTAGTAACTGGCTGGTTGTACTGCGCAATACCTCCCAGTGTCTCCGCATTAATCCCAGAAGTGTCTCCGCCTCCGCCGAAGAAGTTTGCAATCAATCCAATCGCCTTCATGATTAAATACTGAGCAATCATGCGAACGGCCATGTTGATAAAATTATTGGCAATATCATTGAACATCTTGGCTAGTGCATCTTTGACACCCTCTGTTCCGCGAATAACATCTAAAAATGCAGTAGAGAAAGACTCACCCATGCTTGTGAAGGCTTCCTCAAGCAAGCCTGTTGCCATCTGCGCTTCTTTCAGCTTTTGCGTCAAATCAGCGATCTTCCTTGCATCCTCTTCTGACATATCAGGGTCCATCTGAGCCCTTTCATATGCACGAGCCGCCTCTCCGACATACCCAGCCCTAAAGCCGGCACCGGCCACTTGAATCTGAGATCGAAGATCCGCAAGAGCGTTTTCCTTCTCAATCAGCTTAATGTTTTCAAGCCTTTGCTGAATCAAGTCTTTTAAGCCATCAATTTCCCCTTGAATAATCGACTTTTCATCCGCAGATTTGTCAATGTATTTTTCTTTAACGCTTAGCTCCGCTTCTTGTGCAGCAGTAAGATCGAGGCGGCCATTCTTTAAATTATCAAGCTGAACAGTTTGCCTTTCGATGGCGAGACTCTCACGCTCCATCTCCTGTATGACAGGATCCACAAGCTTTTTGCGAGCAGCGCCAATTGCAATGTTTCTCTTTTCTTCCGCAACGTTAATCTTTTCAAGACGCGCCTGCTCCAAATCCTGAAGCTTGGCAGCCCTGTCTGATGCAGAAAGCTTTTCTCGGTTGGCGCCGAGTACAGCAAGTCTATGCTGCTCTGCAATCTTTAATTTTTCCGATTCAAGGGTAAGTTCTGCAAGTGAAATGTCGTATTGAGTTTGTGAAATCAATTCTCCTTGCAGCTTCTTGTCTAGTACAGCTTTTTCAAGCTCAAACTGTCTATCCAAGAACTCAAGTTGGCTTCGGTCGTAAACCGCAAGCTTTTCTTCCTTGGTCTTTTCCTCTTTTGCAGAAGGTGTAATCGGCGAAACCTCTACTGGTTGCGTCGCTTGTTTTTCGGCGAATTCAACATTGCGAACCCTTCCTCGTGCATCTGCTGCAAGCCTTTCGTTTTGCTGGAATGCCGCGGCAATCCGCGCAGGCTGCACTTGAAACTGGCCGCGAACTTCCGATGGGATAATCCCAGCATCTTTCAATGCTTGCGCTTGCTGTCTTGTTACCGCAATCCA
>Ga0222713_10002015_pt1 | contig 21975 bp, 22 predicted proteins | sample C33_649DmetaG_FD_165061 | JGI IMG/M metagenome (GOLD analysis project Ga0222713, IMG submission 165061) | Estuarine water microbial communities from San Francisco Bay, California, United States - C33_649D | ecosystem: Environmental > Aquatic > Marine > Unclassified | place: USA: California...
CTACAGACACTCACACCCATTTCACTGTCGATAATAGAGATTATCAAACTATTGAAAAACAAGACTTAATTCCCTTTGCTCAATTAACTCCTTACTTAGATGGCATAATGGCATCGCATATCGTGTATAATCAAGTTGATCCTTTACCTTGTGGTTTCTCGCAGTATTGGTTACAAACTATTTTGCGAAAACGATTAAATTATACCGGCGTAATCTTTACCGATGATTTGTCCATGAAGGCGGCGCAACATAGAGGAACTATCACTGAACGTATACGACTTGCATTACAAGCGGGATGCGATGGATTATTAGTTTGTAATAACCGCAAAGAGGCTATCTTAGCTCTGGAATTTTTAGAGAGTTCTCCTAAGTTAACTAAACTTTATCATTCGCAATACTTGCAAAAATTATTTCCTCGTCGCAGACTAACGCTCTCTGCCCTACAACAAACTGACACCTGGCGTAGTGCCGTTAATCTACTCAAATCTCTACGTTGAAAATTAGGATGAATCCATGTTAATTCCAAGTCACATACAAGAAGTTGCAAGAAAAGCAACTCGCCTTTTTACTAAAGAAGAAATTGAAAAAGGTTTAGATAACATGGCCAAAGCAATTAGCGATAAACTTAATGAAAGTAATCCTGTGGTCTTATGCGTCATGATAGGAGGTCTTATCCCAGCAGGTAATTTACTTCCACGTCTGGATTTTCCTTTAGAGCTCGACTATGTCCATGCTACGCGTTACTCGCATGAGACAGTGGGTCAAGCGGAAATGGTATGGATAGCTAAACCACGCGTCTCTCTCAAAAACCGTAATGTATTGATAATAGAAGATATCCTAGATGGTGGCTTGACATTAGCCGCTATCGTTGATTATTGTCATCAACAAGGAGCGCATGCCGTATATACCGCTGTCCTACTCGATAAACAAAAAGCTAAGCGTTTGCCAGAAGGAACAAGCTCCGCAGATTTTACTGCAATGGCGATGGACCAAGGTTTTGTGTTTGGATATGGAATGGACTATAACGGTTATTTACGAAATGCTCCTGGTATTTACGTTGTAGCCCCAGAACATGAATAAAATAATACCTTGTCAAATTTAATTTTTTGAGGTCAAATAGATAACTATCATGAATAACTCTTCCATTATTATACTTAGCGATGCGCTTTTTGATCATGAAGTATTAAAGGCCAACTTACCCGTACTTGTTGACTTTTGGGCAGAATGGTGTGGTCCTTGTAAAGCCATCGCGCCGGTTTTAGATAAACTGGCTACAAAATACAGTGGAAAAGTAAAAATCGGCAAATTAAATGTTGACGAAAACTCGGTTATCCCGGCAAAATACGGTGTACGTGGTATACCTACGTTAATCCTTTTTAAAGATGGAAAAGCTGTAGGAACTAAAGTCGGCGCCTTATTGGAATCCCAGTTAGAAACATTTTTAGATTCACATCTTGCTGGGGATAAATCTTAAGAAAATAGCAACCGAGCATTGATTTTAGGATTTCAGACAATTTTTTTCGCATTATTCAATTTAATCTATGTGTAGGGCCACTTTTTGTATTTCTACTCGGAAATAAGATTACAAAATGAATTTATTATTAAATTCTAAATTCTTAATACTTATTCTTTAACAAATATTCCAATTAACTACTTTTAAATACTTATTTAGTTTTTACACTTCCTTTTATGAAAGAAACAATACTATGAATTTAACAGAACTCAAGAAAAACTCCCCCGCCGAACTCGTAGCCATTGCTGAAGAATTAAAAATTGATGGCCTAGGCCGTCTCCATAAAAAAGATATGATCTTTTCTATTCTCAAAGCATTAGCAAAAAGAGGAGAAGATATCTATGGAGATGGTGTATTAGAGATATTACCCGATGGTTTTGGTTTTTTACGTTCTGCAGAAGGCTCTTATCTTGCCGGACCTGATGATATCTATGTATCTCCTAGCCAAATTCGACGTTTTAATCTCCATACGGGCGATACGGTTTCAGGAAAAATTCGTCCTCCCAAAGAATCTGAACGTTATTTTGCTTTACTCAAAGTAAATGAAATTAATTTTGATACGCCTGAAAACGCTAAAAATCGTGTTTTATTTGAAAATTTAACGCCTTTATTTCCCGATGAACGCGTAACACTAGAACGTGGGAATGGGAGCACAGAAGATATCACCGCTCGAATTATTGATTTAGTAGCCCCTACCGGGAAAGGACAACGTGGTTTAATTGTCTCACCTCCGAAAGCGGGCAAAACCATGATGATGCAAAACATTGCTCAATCAATTTCCTATAATTGCCCAGAATGTTATTTAATTGTCTTATTAATTGATGAACGTCCCGAAGAGGTCACCGATATGCGACGTTCGGTTCGTGGTGAAGTCATTGCAAGTACTTTTGATGAACCTGCAACACGCCATGTACAAGTTGCAGAAATTGTGATCGAGAAAGCAAAACGACTCGTCGAGCACAAAAAAGATGTCGTTATTTTACTCGATTCTATCACGCGATTAGCTCGCGCGTATAATACCGTTATCCCTTCCTCTGGAAAGGTATTAACGGGCGGTGTCGATGCGAATGCACTTCAAAGACCTAAACGTTTTTTTGGCGCTGCACGTAATATAGAAGAAGGCGGTAGTTTAACTATCATTGCCACTGCACTAATTGATACCGGCTCAAAAATGGACGATGTTATCTATGAAGAATTTAAAGGAACCGGTAATATGGAAATCCACCTGGATAGAAGAATCGCTGAAAAACGTATTTACCCTGCTATTCATTTAAATCGATCCGGCACAAGGCGTGAAGAGCTACTGGCCAAACCCGATGTATTACAAAAAATGTGGATATTGCGTAAAATTTTACAATCCATGGATGAAGTGGCCGCTATGGAGTTCTTAGTAGAGCGCTTAAAAAACACGAAAACTAATGACGAATTCTTTGATTCAATGAAGAAATAGTCTTTTTAATTATCAGCTAATGCTAATAAATAATTAAGATCTTTGAGATTCCTACACACTTAAGAAACTAATTTTTATTGTTTTTACGACATAAAAAAATCAAGTATGCTTAGAATGAGAAGCCACTAATTGAATCTCGTATTTGACAGGATTTTCTGGACAAGCTTTCAATCCGCACTCTAAATAAGTAGAAATTCCGTTGAAAATAGCCAAAAGAAAAACGAATGCAAAAACCATATGCGTTAAAAACTGCATCCCTTTTGTTTTATTAGACTTATCGTAGGTATATTGTGGTGCAATACTAAAAATAATGGAGATATAAATAATAACACCGACACACAGCAGAAATAACCAAGTATACAAATGTAATCCAAATAAAGGCAGGCCATAACCCGGATCACCTGGAATCACATGCAGAAAGATTTGGCGCACACTAATAGAGGCCGTTAAAATTGCCGACAATAAAGATAACGCGTAGTGAGCAGGATGAATCTCAAATTGGACATTCAATAAAAAACCAAAGGCTATGCCCAATAGGCCAAGCCGTTGTAACAAACATAAAGGACAGGGTAATTCATGAAAACCTATTTGTAAGATAAAAGCTACTAACAACAAAAAAGCTAAACCCAATGCATCAAACGCATTGAGGATCTTAATAATTTTAATCACCTCAGAAGATTGCATAAAAATTAGCCCTAAAATTGCAGAGATAAACGATCCGTTGTGTGATGGATAAATACAAACGTCATTAGTAATAAAAAGACGATAAATAAGCCGATAGCAAGTCTTCGCTCTTTGCACCAAGCTAAAAGCACACAAAGACTATAAAAAAAGAATAGCGCTAACATAAGTACCTACAAAGACATCGTGTTATTAATCTAGTCTAGTTTTTTTAAAAAATCTATTTGTTAAGTATATTTTTTAAACAGAATTTACCAAAAATAAGCTTTTTTAAGAATACTTATCTAATATCAATTGAATTCCACCCCACGCCTCGAGCTTTGGTACACATTCTATCAAAATTTCATCACGGACATTCCGTTCCGCCTCATGCAGATATTGATATAACACTTGGCCATATTTACTCGCCTCATTAGGCATAGCGATCCAAGTTAAATTTTTATGCTTCTTCTTTGTAGAACTCAAACCGAATACTATTAAAGTTTTATGCTGTTCTAAATATCTATTGATGATCTGATCCAATCGTTGCTTAGGAATTTGTTTTAACAACGGTTTGCTAGAAGCCGTATGAAATAAAATTGGCTCCTTGATTTCGTAAGGAATTAAAGCTTTTATCGCTACTAATGAAACCCCTCCTAATCTAAGGATTCGCGGAATCTCGAAAGTCATATCAATAATTGTTGATTCTATTCCAACAGAACAAGGCCCACCCGCTATAAAAAGCGGGATCTGATGATTAAATTCCTGTCGTACATGCTCGATTTGTGTAGGACTAAGATGGGTTGAACGATTTGCGGAAGGTGCTGCCAATCCACCCCCAAAAGACTTCAAGATAGCTTGTGCTATCGGATGATCAGGCACTCTTAAAGCTATCTTAGCTTGGCCCCCGGTTAATTCATTCAAAACGGATTTTTTTTTCTTTAAAATGAGTGTCAAAGGACCTGGCCAAAATTGCGCAGCTAACTTTTCAGCCAGTGGAGGAAGGTCGCAAACCCATTCATTGAGTGGATGCTCTTTCGCTAATAAAACGCTTAAGGGTTGATTTAAGCGGCGTTTTTTCAATTCAAAAATATGTTGAATAGCCGTTATGTTTCTCGCATCACCCGCTAAGGCATAGACGGTTTCGGTAGGAAAAACAATCAGTTTCCCTTCTTTTAAAAGTTTAACCGCCTTTGCAAGTTCATCTCTATTCATCATTAATACGCTCAATCATTAATCGGTATTGAATTCATAAAAAGTTATCGCCATGTTATTAAATAGTTTATATTATCCACGCCCTAGATAATATGCGTTAGAATGGCAGAATACATCTCACAAAGATGTGAGACTCTCCCGTTACTTAAAAATAAATACGGAATATGGCATTATAGGCAGGGATAGGATTGACTCGTTACTTATTAATATTAAGTCTCGTCTATAGTGTGTGGCCTATATCTCATGAAACAGCGTATGTTAGGCTTTTAAATAGCTAAAAAGATTGGATTCGTAATGGACTATGAATAAAATAATCTTAAATTATCTCTATAAATTTTTAAAAAATTTTCTTCTCCTACTGCTAGGCTTGGCGCTGTTATCAAGCTTAAGCTTTGCCAGTTCGAATAGCCTAAGAAAAAATCCTGAACTCAATATTCCCTATCCTGCCATTCATTATCCTCAAAATGTTGAATTACGTAAACTCATTAAGCGTGGTGAATACTTAAGTAAAGCCGGGGATTGTATTGCTTGCCATACGGATACCAAGCATCATGGCCAACCCTTTGCAGGCGGACTGGAAATTTACACCCCTTTTGGAAGTATTTACTCTCCCAATATTACACCCGATAAAACCACAGGGATAGGAACATGGAGCGATAAAGATTTCATTCGCGCCATGCATGAAGGAATAGCCCCGAACGGAAGTTACTATTTTCCAGTATTTCCATTTGCAAGCTTCACAAAAATTAATCCCCGTGATTTATTAGCAATCAAAGCCTATCTATTTAGCATTGCACCGGTTAAAAAAGTTAACCCGGCTAATGAAATGATGTGGCCATTTAATTGGCGTTTTTTGCAGTTAGGGTGGCGAATCTTATTTCTTCGCCCAGGGGATTATATAACCGATAAGCAACAAACCGAATCATGGAATCGTGGTGCTTATTTAGTTCAAGGCTTAGGCCATTGTGGAATGTGTCATACTCCTCTCAATTTATTGGGTGCAGAAAAAAAGAAATACTATCTAACGGGAGGCTTTATCCAAGGTTATTACGCACCTAATATCAGTTCAAGTGGTCTAAAAAAAATCAGTATCGATGCTATCCGCGCGGTCTTTAAACAAAACAAAATGCTAAGAAACGCCGGTGTCGTTGAAGGGCCCATGGCCGAAGTAAACAGTAACAGTCTTAAGTATTTATCAACTGCGGATCTGGACGCCATAGGAATTTACTTAAAAACAGTCAAAAGCCAGGTCCCTTATTCGGCTTTCAGTGGACCTATTACCGCTAAAACAGGTCACAAAGTTTATGCGTCTTATTGTGCAGTTTGTCATGCCAGCGGAGCCGCCGGCGCCCCTAAGTTAGGTGATGCCGCGGAATGGAAAAAACGTTTAAGACAAGGAAAAGATATCGTTTATGAGCGAGCAATCCATGGATTTAATTCGATGCCACCTAAAGGTACTTGCACAGGCTGTTCAGATGATGCGATAAAAGCGGCAGTTGACTATCTTATTCTGCCTGATCAAGGGGTGGCAACGACAACCATCCCGCTACAGGAAATACCGCTTAGCTTAGAAGTCGGAAGACAGATTTATCAACAACACTGTGCCGTCTGTCATAACTATGGAAAATGGGGCGCCCCTGTCTTAGGCGATAAAAAAACCTGGAAACCCATTATTGCAAAAAATATCGATGTATTATTTGAACATACGATAAACGGGTACAACAAAATGCCTGCAAAAGGTAACTGCAAGCAATGTAGTGATGCTGAACTGGAAGCGAGCGTTATATTTATGGTTCAAAAAAGCAAAACTACAGGCAATTATTTTTTATGGTAAAGCACTGAAGGCTCTAAATTGTAAAAGTAATAAAAAAGGATAACGGTACATGAATCCCATTAAAAAATTTTTCTTAATTTTTTTTATTTGCCTTATTTTTCTGACGAGTCCCCGATGGGCTTTGGCGGCCTGGCAAATCAACATGGCACCCGGCGTCACGCCTATCAGTCATTCTATTTATCACTTACACATGTTGATATTTTGGATCTGCGTAGGAATCGCTGTTGTGGTATTTAGCATTATGATCTACTCACTCATTCGACATAGAAAATCATTGGGTGTTCATGCGGCTCAATTTCACGAAAACTTTTTCTTAGAGATTGCCTGGGCCGTCGTCCCTTTTATTATACTAATCGTTATAGCCATACCCGCCACTAAAACCTTGATCAAAATGAATGATAATTCGGATCCTGAACTCACTATAAAAGTCACCGGTTATCAATGGCGTTGGCGTTATGCTTATTTGGATCAAGGTATCGATTTTTTTAGTAATCTATCAACACCGGCTGAAGAACTACAGAATCAAGCTAAAAAAAATAAATGGTACTTATTAGAAGTGGATCATCCCTTAGTGGTACCCACACATAAAAAAATTCGATTCTTATTTACTTCAAATGACGTCATACACTCCTGGTGGGTACCCACTTTAGGCATTAAACGCGACACTATCCCAGGATTTATTAATGAAGCCTGGGCAAAAATAGAATCTGAAGGCACCTATCGTGGCCAATGTGCAGAACTGTGTGGAACAAACCATGCCTTTATGCCTATCGTTGTGAAAGCGGTTAACGAAAAAGAATTTAATCGATGGGCCCAACAACAATCAGGAGAACCTCTTCATGGAACAAACACTTGATCTGAGTCATTCACCCCTAAAAAGCTTTGTAACCTTCATTAAGCGTTGGCTGTTCACTACCAATCATAAAGACATAGGAACACTTTATCTCCTTTTTAGTTTACTTATGTTTTTTATTGGTGGAATCTTTGCGTTATTGATCCGAGCCGAGTTATTTCAACCGGGCGCCCGTTTATTAGCTCCCGAATTCTTCAACCAAATGACCACGATGCATGGTTTAGTGATGTTATTTCTAGCCATCATGCCCGCCTTTTCAGGCTTTGCAAATTGGATGATTCCACTCATGATAGGCGCACCGGATATGGCGATGCCACGTATGAACAATTGGGCATTTTGGATCTTGCCAGTGGCCGCTATTTTACTTTCTAGTACGCTTTTTATGGACGGTTCAGCGCCTAATTTTGGTTGGACGATGTACGCTCCTTTATCAACAGTCTATGGGCCCGCTAGCACCGATTATTTAATTCTTGCCATCCATTTAATGGGGCTTTCCTCGTTAATGGGTGCCATTAACATTATTGTGACGTTACTCAATCTTCGAACGCCAGGGATGGCACTGATGAAAATGCCAATATTTTGTTGGAGTTGGTTGGTGACTGCTTTTTTGCTGATTGGTGTCATGCCCGTTTTAGCCGCGGCCGTTACCATGATGCTCATGGATAGACATTTCGCAACAAGCTTTTTTAATGCGGCGGGTGGAGGCGATCCCTTACTTTATCAACATCTTTTTTGGTTTTTTGGGCATCCTGAAGTGTATATTATTATTCTTCCCGCTTTCGGAATTATCTCTCAAGTGATTCCAACGTTTAGTCGCAAAAAACTTTTTGGCTACCGATTTATGGTCTATGCCATGTTAGTCATTGCATTTTTATCCTTTATCGTTTGGGTGCACCATATGTTTGTTACCGGTGTCCCTTTAGCGGCCGAATTATTTTTTATGTACACCACGATGCTCATTGCCGTGCCCACAGGCGTAAAGGTATTTAATTGGGTTACAACGATGTACCGTGGTGCCATTAGTTTTGAAACACCGATGTTGTTTGCCTTAGCCTTTGTGATTTTATTTACTATCGGTGGTTTTTCAGGTGTTATGCTCTCTTTGGTTCCTGCTGACTTTCAATATCAAGATACTTATTTTGTGGTCGCGCATTTTCATTATGTGTTAGTGCCTGGTGCGTTATTTGCTGCACTTGCAGGCGCTTATTATTGGCTGCCTAAAATGACGGGTGTGATGTATAACGAACGCTTAGGTCAATGTCATTTTTGGTTATCGGTTATCGGTGTGAATCTTACCTTTTTTCCGATGCATTTTTTAGGACTTGCCGGAATGCCAAGACGTATCGCCGATTATTCCTTACAATTTGCCAATTTTAATGCGATTGCCAGTTTAGGCGCCTTCTTATTCGGTTTTGCACAACTCTTCTTTCTTTATATGATTATTCAAGCCCTACGTGGGAAAGGGAAAAAGGCCACCGCTCAAGTATGGGAAGGCGCCGAAGGCCTAGAATGGACATTAAGCTCGCCGCCTCCGTTACATAGTTTTACAACACCGCCCAAATTTGAATAAAACAAAGCCTATTGCTTTATGATAGCAAAAAGTTCAAATAAAAAGATTTTCATTCTGCTTTGTATGACAACATTAAGTATGTTTGGCATTGGATTCGCCATGATTCCACTTTATAACGTACTGTGTAAAAATTTAGGCATTAATGGGAAAACGGATAAAAATGCTTATCATGCTTCGCATGAGATAGATCTATCGCGCAGTATTCGCGTGGAGTTTATGACAAATAACAATAACTATCTCCCTTGGGATTTTTATCCAAGACTTCAACATATCCAATTACATCCCGGTGAAAATATTTTGATTTACTTTGCAGCAAAAAATAATTCAAAACAACCAATGACCGTACAAGCGATTCCCAGTGTTTCTCCCGGATTAGCGGCACGTTACTTAAAGAAAACAGAATGTTTTTGCTTTACACAACAAACATTTAATCCCGGTCAGCACCGCGATATGCCGGTTTTGTTTCATATTGATCCCCATTTACCTAAAAATATTAATACGATTACCTTAGCCTATACTTTATTTGACACAAGCGGTTTAAAAAAGACAAAATTAGTGTCGCAAAATTTAAGACGTATTCCCGCTTAATGCCTTCATACCAAATTTATTTCTTGTAGGCACGATATTTACTCATGTGATTTAAGGACAAACACGGATGAAAAACAAAGCCTCATACTATGTACCTGAACAAAGTGCGTGGCCTATTATAGGCGCACTGGCACTCCTTTTCTTAGCCTTCGGCTCGCTTAATTTAGAACAGAAATGGGGAGTTATTGCATTTATGATAGGCCTAGTGGGTTTAGTGTTTATGCTAGGGGGTTGGTTTTGGAATGTCACACAAGAAAGCAATGCCGGCTTATACAATCAACAAATGGATAAAACCTTTCGTTGGGGCATGTGTTGGTTTTTAGTCTCCGAATTCTTTTTATTCGCTTTATTAATCGGCTCTATTATTCATGTAAGATTTTCAATTGCTCCCTGGTTAGCGGGTCAAAGTGGTGATGCCTCACAGTTAACGCATTACTTAATTTGGCCTGATTTTGCTAAACATTGGCCATTACTCAAACCGCCGAGCGCTACAACAGCGGCGAATACATTCAGCTTAAGTTCCTTGCATCAAATTCCACTCATTAATTTAATCATTCTCATTGCGAGTGCCTTATTTTTAACGACTGCACGCTACCAGAAAAAAAGCATGGGTCACAAATCATGTCGACTTAGTTTAAATCTAGCTATTTTTTTAGCGTTTATTTTTTTAATTTCTCAAACCTATTATCTAATTCAGCTCATCAATGCACATATCATCACTCAAAGTGGCGTTTATGGTAGTTTTCTTATCGCTTTTTTAGGATTACATTCGCTAAATAGTGTGGGCGCTTTACTGCTCATGGGTATTGTATGCTTTCGTATTTACCGTAATCAATTATTGGAAAAAAATTCATTTTCCTTTGATGCCACCGTTTGGTGGTGGGATTTTCTTGCTGCTATTTGGCTGTTGGGATTTTTTTTGGTTTTTTAAAACAATGAATAAAAATATCGTTTTTATTAAATTTAAAGATTATTGCTTTGAAGCGACGTTAATCCCCACATTAATCGTTCTGTTTTTGTTCCCATTACTCATCTATTTAGGATGTTGGCAGATTCATCGGGGTAATTTTAAAGCTAACATTCAAAAAATCTTTGACCAACGTTCCTTATCAACGCCCATTAATGTAAATTTAGATAAACAGATTGATTCGAGTAAAAAATTTTTTCCTGCTATTATGCGAGGTCATTTTGACAATCAACATAGTTTTCTATTAGAAAATAGAATCTATTTACACAGAATTGGTTATGAGGTACTCACCCCTTTTATCTTAAAAGGATCCCATGAAGTCATCCTAGTAAATAGAGGTTGGATCCCGCAAAACCTCAATAGAAAAAAGCTTCCTGATCTCGGTTTTTTTGAAAACGAATTAAGCATAAAAGGATTGATTGTTTTTCCTAATAAAAGTTTTAGTTTTAAACAAAACGATGTACCGGCATGGCCTAAGAGAATTCAAACCACCGATCCCGATTTTTTAAAAAAAAATCATTTTCAACCTTTTATGCTCATCATAAGCACTAAACAAAATTACAGTTTTACACCCCTTTGGCAACCGGTATCCTTACAAGCCAACCGGCATTATGCCTATGCGTTTCAATGGTTTTGCTTAAGTTTAACCTTATTGATTGCTTTTTTTAGCCCACATATTCGTCGTTTATGAAAAACAAACCATCCAAAAATTATCTCTTTATTTTTCTGTTATTAATAGTAATTTTTCTAACTCCCTTAATAGCCGCAATCTTACTTTATAATAACAATCCACTTTGGCTACATCACAAAACAGTCAATAAAGGCACTCTTATCGCTTCGAGCTTCAATCTACAGCAGATAAAATTAATTTCTCATGGAACACCGTTACGTTCACTTAATGGAAGCTGGTTTTTATTTTATTTAACAAAATCATCCTGTCGTGAACACTGTCAAAAAAATTTAAATACACTGCGCCAAATTGTGCTAGCGCTTGGTAAAAATCGCTATCGCGTAAAGTATGGCGTAGTACTTGCCAATAACAAACCACTTCCACCTTCTATACGCATCAACAAAGATCCCCATTTAGTCATCTATAGCATTTCTAAACTTGAATTAGATAACTATTTTGCACGATTGAAAATAAATAACGATTCCCATGCCTATTATTTAGCGGATCCCTTTGGAAAGATTATTTTATATTATCCCAGCGATGCACCGGGCGAAGCGATGTATCAGGATTTATCGCGTTTATTAACCATTTCAACCACTGGATAAGACATGTTATCGGAAAACAAATTTGCTTTATATTTTCTCTGTATTGCCTTTTTAGTCGCTTTTAGTGTTGTGCTACTGGGGGCCTACACGCGACTAAAAGACGCCGGTTTAGGATGTCCGGATTGGCCAGCTTGTTATGGGAAATTTACATTACCGAACCACACACAACAAATCAGCCATGGACCTTTTATAGGGAAAACCCTAAATCCAAAAAAAGCATGGCCAGAAATGATTCATCGCTATGCCGCCGCAAGCTTAGTTATTTTAAGTTTTGCTGCCACAGTTTTGATTATTTATCAATATCGCTTACCTCAACAACCGGTCAAAATTGCAGTTCTTCTGCTTTTTTTACTATTTTTTCAAGGCTTGTTAGGAAAATGGACCGTGACACTCCAATTGAATCCCCTGATAGTGATGTCCCATTTACTGGGCGGTTTGGCCTTATTAAGCTTGCTTTGGATCTTAATCTGCCGCCTTGCCCGCCTCTTCTCAAAGCCAGCTTCAAATTTCCATAAAACACTAAAATCTTGGGCAACATTCGGTTTAGTATTACTAATTATCCAAATTTGCCTCGGCGGATGGACCAGTGCAAATTATGCGGCTTTTGTTTGTCCCGATTTCCCTACCTGTCAAAATCGATGGTGGCCCGCTATGAGTTTCCATGAGGGTTTTCACCTTCACTGGAATACTGCGGTCAATTACGAAGGCGGAATCTTATCGCCTACCGCACGCACCGCCATACAAATGAGCCATCGCATCATGGCCGTGATCACGAGTCTCTATCTCGGTTTACTAATTTACAAAATAGTTAATATAAGTAACACCCATTTTATGCGCCGTATAGCGTTTCTACTCGCCTTATTATTAGTGATGCAAATTAGCCTAGGCGCACTAAACGTGGTATGGATGTTGCCTTTACCTATTGCGATGGCGCATAATGCCATCGCCGCACTGCTCTTATTAACACTTATTACATTAAATATTAGCTTAAATGAAGTCACTTGGTGGGAACAAGTCCAGAATTATAATAAATAAATTCATCATCACAGTTTTTTGATCCATTTACATAATTCGCTTTATTTAAAATAAAGAATTGAGTCAGTCTGTTTAAAAATTTAGGTAATTTCGCTCCGGTTGGTTTGTTTTTTGACACCTCTGGAATTTGTGAAGAAAAAGTTGAGACCCCAGGAAAAGATTGATAACTCCATTTTGTTGGATAAGCACCTGAGATTGGTCTTTCACTTATTTTTTTAAAAGATTCGTTAAATTGACAAGGTTGATTAGTTTTTGCTGAAATAAGATGATAACTGGCTTTCATGGTTGAGCCTTTTTTTATTTTTCTGAGTTTAAATAGCTATAGAATTTTTTATTGAATGACTTGTAGATTAGAACCTATTATTATTTGTCTTCTTTTAGGTTAAAAAGGGACAGTTTAAAAGCCCCTTTTTAAATTTTAGCAAGTCATTTTTTTAGATCGAATCTCGTTTTAGGCCTTTAATGACGCCCCAGGAACGGTAGACTCAGTATTTTCGTTATTCGAAGATAATTTACGCGAAATCTCATTTAATAAGCCCTGCAATTTTTCTAGAAAGCCAGCTAACGCTGATTTACCTCTACCGAATAAAGCACCTGAAAACCCTCCGGTATAACGAGCAATAGAGTCTTTTTTCTCGCTAATAAATTGGTTTAGTTCGTTAATAGAGTTCAGCAATTCTTTCGGTGAATTTAGCAGTTGTAATAAACCGCTAATTTTTTCTACAAGAGCATTTTTATCTGCTTCTTTTTCTGGACTAGTTGTATGGTTTCGTATTTCAGTTGCAAGCAATTCAAGTGCTTTTTTATGTTCTAAAAACTTATCTGATTCTTCGGAAGTCGCTTCTGATTTTTCATTTATTCCACTTTTTAGATCACCAAATTTTTTTTCTAAATCACCCAAATTACTTTCTAATCCTTTAATCGCTTCTTCATCAAGTGTATTGCCTTTTAATAATTCGACTAAATGGTCCGAAAGATTACTGGCCCAGTCAATAATTACACGTTTTTCTTTAAAAATAGCTTCCTTATGAGAAACCTCAGAAGGGATAGCCTCTTCAACACGGGCTTTTAATTCGTTCGTTTGATTTTTAAGTGATTGAACTTGTATTTTAGATGCTATCCCTTTATATTCCTTTTCAAATTTTTCTTTTGATTTCTGAAAATTATCCAATAAAGGACGCATTGTGTCCGTAGAAGATGTTTGAACGTCACCTTTGTCTTTATTGAGATCTTCCTTCATTTTTTTTAAAATGTCACTCAACGGCTTCAGTGTATCCTGAGGTTCTGATATTTTTTTCTCTAGAATTGAATATTTTTTTTCTAGCTCACCGAGCATTTCCTTCGCTTTAGCTTCCATTTCAGACATTAATAGGCCTGTATGGGAATCAAAAGCTTGCACCATACATCTATAACTTTCATAAGTTTTAATATTACATTTTTCTTCTACAAAACCCTTAATATATTCAATTTTTTCCGACGCACTTTTTTCTGGTAATAGTTTTAGTTCATGTTTTATTTTTTTTATGATCTCTTCTTTTTCACCACTTTTAACATAAAATAGTAATTTATTTTTATTATTTTTATTTAAAAAATTTTCAATTTCTTTCTCTTTACAACTAATAATCTTAACCTCATTATTTTCAGTAATACAAACAATATTTCTTTTATTATAACCACAAAAATCAGTTTCTTTATTTTTTAAATCGACAGAAATAAATTTTATTTTATTTTCTGGAGCATTTGACGGCATAAATATTCCCCCTTTTTTATTATTTTTATTTAATTAAAAATAGTAATTTTTAACCGCGAACAATCTATCATTATTAAATAATTTTTGTCCAGTTATTTTTTTAAATTGTTTAAAAAAATTTAAATTTAAAAATTAACAATATTGGTATAAAAATAAGCGCGATATTAAAGAACTAATTATCGCGACTATTTCTGTCAACCTCTACCTTTAATAAAATTATTCTCGTATAATTTTTTAACGGATTTGAAAAGATAAAGGAAGAACATGCTAAAGAATTTTTCAGCTGAACTCGCTAAAAAAACGCACATCTATTTGGAATTAGGGAAATGGCGTGTAACGGGTTTAATGTTAATCACGGTTTGGGTGGGCATGGTCTTAGCCTCTCCAACGCCACTTTCTTTGTCGTTAAGTTTATATACCTTATTAGGGATTGGTTTGGTCGCTATTTCCGCAGGAGCGCTGAATCATTTATTGGAACAACGCTTGGATAAGCGCATGGCACGAACTGAACGACGACCTTTACCACAAAAAAAAATCTCTACCTCACACGTTTTATTATTTTCGTTAAGTACAAGTTTACTCGGACTTCTCGTATTAGACTTAACCAGTAATGTTTTAACCTGCTTTTTAAGCTTTTTTAGTTTAATCGTTTATGCCTTTATTTATACACTCTATCTAAAACGACACACCACGCAAAATATCGTGATTGGGGGTTTGGCAGGTGCAATGCCTCCACTATTAGGTTGGACAGCCGTAACCGGAAACATTGATCCAGGGGGATTAATTCTCGTTTTAATTATTTTCATCTGGACACCCCCGCATTTTTGGTCGCTCGCCATTGCCAGACACGATGACTATATTAAAAGCCATCTTCCCATGCTACCCGTGACACACGGTATTGCTTTTACCAAACAACACATTCTGCTTTATACGTTGCTTTTAAGTGGGGTCAGTTTGTTACCGTTCAGCATTGGCATGAGTGGTTTTTTTTATTTAACTGCGGCTTTACTATTAAATATTGGCTTTATCGTGATAGCCGCTAATTTAATAAAGCAACCCAAAACCTCCGCCGCAATAAAAACCTTTCATTACTCAAATTTTTATTTGCTCATGCTTTTTGCTTGTTTGTTCATGGACCATTCTTTAATGAGGAGTATTTAATGACCTGCCCTATCTCTAATAAAAGATTTTTAGCCTTTATTATTTTCGCCGTACTCGCCGTAGGCTTAGGTATCGGTTTCAATCTATGGCATTCTGCAAAAATCCGTATCGTTCCGCCACCCGTTACGGCAACTAATATTGAACAACCGCAATTAATCCCTGAGTTTCACCTCGTTAACGGTCACAAACCTTTTACTCATTCTAATTTAAAAGGTCATTTTAGTTTGCTCTTCTTTGGCTTTACGCATTGTCAAAGCATTTGCCCACTCACGATGACGCTATTGACACAGCTTTATAAGGAATTGAAGGCCGAAAAAATTCGGCTTCCGCAAGTGATCTTCATTACACTGGACCCCAGAAGAGATACACCAAAAGTCGTCGATACTTATGTTAAAGCGTTTAACCCTCATTTTATCGGTGTCTCAGGACCTTCAGCGGGCATTCAACTGTTAAGTAAACAGATGGGTGTTGTCTATATCCAAGCCCAGCAAAGCAAAGCTTCGGAAGATAATTACCAGATCGACCATAGCGGTACGCTCTATTTAATTAATCCCGAAGGTAAATTGATTGCCATTTTTTCTCCTCCGCATGATGAAGCCAGTATTAAACAAGACTATAAAAACCTAGTGAGTCAATGACTGGAAACTGAACCTAAATGGAGGTAAATTACATCCCAATACTATCACCATGCCACTTAAAAATCGTATGAAAAAACAACGTGTTATGGTCGGCTTATCCGGAGGTGTCGACTCCTCAGTGACGGCTTTATTGCTCAAAGAGCAAGGCTATCAAGTCGAAGGACTCTTTATGAAGAACTGGGAAGAAGACGATACCGAAGATTATTGTTCTGCCAGTGCGGATATTGCGGACGCTCGAGCTATTTGTGATCAGTTAAAAATTCCATTGCATACCATTAATTTTGCAGCGGAATATTGGGATCGCGTATTTACGCAATTTTTAGCAGAATATCAACAAGGCCGTACACCCAACCCCGATATTCTCTGTAATAAAGAAATTAAGTTCAAAACCTTTCTAGCTTATGCACTGGAATGTGGTGCCGATTTTATTGCGACCGGTCATTACGCCGGAAAATCCTATAACCATAATACCTACCAATTACTGAAATGCGCCGATAAAAATAAGGATCAAACCTATTTTTTATACACTTTAAGTCAAGAAGCTTTAGCTAAAACCTTATTTCCACTCGAAAACTTGACTAAACTAAAGGTTCGAGAAATCGCTCAATCCGCCGGATTTATTAATGCAACTAAAAAAGATAGTACCGGAATTTGTTTTATCGGCGAACGTCGATTTAAAAGTTTTTTACAAACCTATTTGCCGGAACAACCTGGAAATATAGAAACTTTAGAGGGTGAAGTAGTGGGACAACATGATGGCCTAATGTATTACACAATAGGTCAGCGTCAAGGACTCGGCATTGGCGGTCGACGAGAAAAATCTGGGATCCCTTGGTATGTGGCCGAAAAACAGTGCGATCGAAATACATTAATCGTCGTGCAAGGTGAAAATCATCCGGCACTTTTTGCCCCTGCTTTGATGTGTACACGGCTCCATTGGATCGACAATTGTGTTCCTATAAAACCGTTAAATTGCACCGCAAAAACACGGTATCGGCAACTCGACACGCCTTGCCTAATCAAACCTTCTAAAAACAGTACTTATCGAGTTGAATTTGAAACGCCACAACGGGCGATTACACCGGGCCAATCGGTTGTTTTTTATCAAGAACAGAACTGTTTAGGAGGCGGTATTATTGATGCCACACTTTAATCACACTCCGCATCAACGTCTCATTCTGGGTTTAGGTGAAACGGGCCTTTCCTGCGCACGCTATTTTAAACGACTCAAACTGCCTTTCACGCTCTTAGATAGTCGATTAAATCCACCTAAACTATCGGAATTCCAGAAAGAATTCCCACAAACTCCCTATCATTTGGGATCCTTTGACCCGGTCTATTTTAAATTTTGTAATGAATTAATTGTCAGTCCTGGGATTGATCTCAATGAAAAAAATATCGCCTCTATCATTAAACAATCTCAACTAACACCGCTAGGCGATATTGAGTTATTTGCCCAACAAGCACGCGCGCCACTCATCGCCATCACCGGCAGCAATGCCAAGGGAACGGTAACCAGTATCGTAGGCGATATGATACGTCAATCTAACTTAAAAGTGGCTGTAGGCGGAAACATTGGTAAACCGGCATTGGATTTGCTTGATGAACCTCAACCCGATTTTTATGTATTAGAAATTTCAAGTTTTCAATTAGAAACAACGTACAGTTTGCGGCCTAAATTAGCCTGTATACTCAATATCAGTCCGGATCATTTGGATCGACATAAAACCTTAGCCGCTTATATACAAGCGAAACAGCGTATTTACCATGCCTGTGAAATCGCTTTATGGAATCGAGAAGATCGCACTACTTATCCTGAATCTAAAACAAAAAAAACGATCAGTTTCGGCTTCGATCCATCAAAATCTGATTCTCAGGGATTTTGCTTACAGCGCATCAAGCAAAAAAACTATCTTGCAGAAGGCCATCAAATATTACTGCCTGTTGAAAAAATGTTGCTCAAAGGCCGACATAATTGGGCCAATGCCTTAGCGGCTTTAACGATAGGGCATGCTATTGGACTACGTACTCCTGAAATGTTAACGGCACTATGCCAATTTAAAGGTTTACCTCATCGCTGCCAATGGGTCAGAGAGCATAAAGGGGTCAGTTGGTATAATGATTCTAAAGCGACTAATATTGGAGCAACCCTCGCGGCATTAAATGGGTTCGGACCCTCTATTCCAGGTAAAATTATTTTAATTGCAGGAGGTTTAGGCAAAGGGGCCAATTTTTCTTTGTTAAACGAGGCGGTAAAGCGCTATGTTAAAAAAATGATTTTAATTGGCCAAGATGCCCCTTTATTAAAAAATACTTTAGAAAAAAGCACTTCGGTTGCAATATCTGCCAATATGGAGCAGGCGGTGAATTTAGCCTATCGAACAGCGACACCAGGAGATATTGTACTTCTATCACCTGCCTGTGCCAGCATGGATATGTTTAAAAATTATGAGGAACGTGGCGATATTTTTACTGGATTAGCCCAAGGAATCCATTGATATGTCTAAAATTAGCAATCCGGATGTTTCATCCATTATGTTGTATGATCGGTGGTTGCTTATTATCATCGCAACCTTGCTCGCTTTGGGTTTGCTCATGGTCGCCTCAACCTCTATTGTGATTTCTGAACATCAGTATGGTCAGCCCTTCCATTTTTTTTTCCATCAGCTTTTTTATTTAATCTTAGGAATCGCTGTAGGAATCATTGTTGTACAAATAAAAACCTCTTATTGGCAGCAAATCAGCCTGCCATTGTTAGTGCTTAATATGGGTTTATTATTTTTAGTTCTATTACCTGGTATTGGGAAACAAGTGAATGGAAGTATGCGTTGGTTAGGTTTTGGGCCTTTTGGATTACAAGTTTCTGAATTCGTCAAACTCACTATGATTGTTTATCTCTCGGGCTATTTAGTGCGTCAAGAAAAACAAGTACAAAATCAAATTCGTGGCTTTCTGAAACCGTTAATGGTATTAGCCGTCATTACTTTCCTACTACTACGTGAGCCCGACTTTGGAGCAGCCACCGTCATATTAATAACCAGCTTAGGAATGTTATTTTTAGCGGGTGTACGCATTTGGCAATTTATCATTTTACTGTCGGGAGTCGCGATTATTTTAGGCGTTTTAGCCATTAGTTCGCCCTATCGCTTAGCACGTTTAACGACGTTTCTTAATCCTTGGGCTAACCAATTTGATTCAGGTTATCAATTAACCCAATCATTGATTGCTTTTGGACGTGGTGGCTGGTTTGGCGTCGGACTGGGTGAAAGTATACAAAAATTATTTTACCTTCCTGAAGGGCATACCGACTTTTTGTTTGCAGTTCTGACTGAAGAATTAGGTCTAATCGGTGGATTATTTGTGATTCTATTATTCTCACTATTAGTTTGGCGAGCTTTAACGATAGGCTATCATTGTTTTAATATTGGCCAGTTTTTTTCCGCTTATCTTGCCTATGGCATTGGTTTAAATATCGCTTTACAAGTCATGATTAATATCGGAGTCAATACCGGTGTATTACCTACCAAAGGTTTAACGTTACCACTGATGAGCTATGGAGGTAGCAGTTTACTCATTACTTGCACGCTACTCGCTCTATTATTGCGTATCGATTATGAATATCGCTTAGTTCAGTTTGGATTTAAAGCCTGCAATTAAATGTTTTTCTCTTTAGCGCGTCTAGTTTTAAATCGTCTTCGGATGAAATCCTCTGAAATACAACGGGTTGTATATCATTTGCCTTGGTATTCAAGATTCTCCCAACACCATTTAAGACGATACTTAAAAAAAGTACAAAGAAAAAATCGCTTGAAAAACTATCCTCAGCTGGCCTGTGTTCCTAGTGATGCAATAGGCCAATGGATAGTACTTAACGGCTTATATGAAGAAGAATTATTAATCAGCTTTGAAACCGTTTTTAAACATTATTTAGCAAAATTTAAACAACAAACATTTATAGATGTCGGTGCTAACATTGGAAATCATTCACTCTTTTTTTCACGCTATTTTAAAGAAGTGATCGCCTTTGAACCTAATCCAACGGCTTTAAAATTACTGGAAACGAACATTTTTTTAAATCAGACAAAAAATATTCATATGGCTCCTATCGGTTTGAGCAATGAATCTGGCACTCTGCCTTTTATTGAAAACTCAGAAAATTTAGGTGGTTCTAAATTCAATCTTAAATGCCCCCACACAGCAACTTATAAAAAGCTTAATGTAGAAAAAGGGGATACCATTTTATATCGGGATTTTAAAGCTTCCTCAATCGGGATAATAAAACTGGATATTGAAGGATTTGAACTACAAGCCCTACAGGGGCTAAAGCAAACCTTAATTCAGTACCAACCCGTTGTTCTCTTCGAAGCACATACCTCGCAAGGGGAAACAGGTTCTCAAGCCATTTTTGACTACTTGTCTCCACTTCACTATGCTTATTTTTATACCCTTGAACGAAAAAAGCTAAATAGCGGCTTAATAAATTTATTGGTAAGACTCTTATCAGGGTATGAGATCGTTCTAAGACCACTCACTCGACCCAAAAACCAGTTTTATTCTCTGATAATAGCAACAACTACACCTTTAGAATAAATGTGCTATAAAAAATTGAACTATTGAGCCTATACACAACTAATGCCACAATACACCCCTTTAATTCATTCGTATCATAGGTTTATGTTATGAAAATCCCTTTTGTTGAGCATCCAATGGGACGCATTCAACATCTCCATTTTGTGGGTATTGGTGGTGCTGGGATGGGCGGTATTGCTGAGATATTACTCAATGAAGGTTATATTATTTCAGGCTCGGATCTCCAAGAAAATACCATGACCCAACACCTAAAAAATTAGGTGCACAGATCCAACAGGGTCACCATGAAAGACACATTTATAATGCCGATGTGATTGTCTACTCAAGTGCGGTGTCTGATGACAATGTGGAAATTCAAGCGGCACGTAATGCACGTATACCCGTCGTTCCAAGAGCCTTAATGCTCGCAGAAATAATGCGTTTTCGTTATAGTGTTGCTGTCGCAGGAACACATGGAAAAACCACGACAACGAGTTTAGTCGCCAGTTTGTTAGGAGAAGGCGGACTTGACCCAACGTTTGTTATTGGTGGAAAATTAAATAGCACCCGTACACATGCCTGTTTAGGGACAGGTCGTTACCTTGTTGCTGAAGCGGATGAAAGCGATGCCTCTTTCTTATATTTAAAACCCATGATTGCCATTGTGACCAATATCGATAGGGATCATATGGGAACTTACAATGATAATTTTCAGCAATTAAAAAAAAGCTTTTTAGAATTTTTATGGCATTTACCTTTTTACGGCTTAGCCATTATGTGTGCCGATGATCCTTTTGTCCGATCGATCTTGCCTGATATTATGCGTCCTATTATTACCTATGGATTTAGTGAGGATGCGGATATCCGTATTACCTCTTTTCAGCTAAACGGGATTAA
>Ga0222713_10002018_pt1 | contig 21961 bp, 16 predicted proteins | sample C33_649DmetaG_FD_165061 | JGI IMG/M metagenome (GOLD analysis project Ga0222713, IMG submission 165061) | Estuarine water microbial communities from San Francisco Bay, California, United States - C33_649D | ecosystem: Environmental > Aquatic > Marine > Unclassified | place: USA: California...
CAAATCCAATCTGCAGGAAGTGCGCGCGCGCGGCGGCGAACTTTACGTGCTGGCCGATCTCAATGCACAGTTTATCGACAGTGAAGGTTTGCACGTGATCCAGATGCCCGATCACGCCGGACTGCTCTCACCCATCCTCCACAGCGTACCGCTGCAACTGCTGGCGTATCACACGGCCTTGAACCGTGGTACCGACGTCGACAAGCCGCGCAATCTGGCGAAGTCGGTTACGGTTGAATAATTTCCGCTGGGTGCTGCAAAACAGGCTTAATCAGTTCCGCGGTTTGCGGCCAGCCCCGGAGGCCAGGCGGTCGTAGAGCCAGCGTGGCATTACGTGCATCAGCCGGGCGACTATGGCCATCTGCCAGGGAATGACCGCATAGGTCTGGCCACGCTCGATGATCCGGACAATTTTCCCCGCCCCCTCTTCAGCTGACATGATGAAGGGCATCGGATAGGGGTTGCGTGCGGTCATGGCCGTGACGATGTAACCGGGACAAAGCGTGATGACCGAGACGCCGCTGTCGCGCAGTTCGACGCGCAGGCTTTCCAGGTAACTGATGGCTGCCGCCTTGGAGGCGGAATAGGCGCCAGCACCCGGAAGCCCGCGGTAACCGGCGACGCTGGCAATTCCCGCAAGGATTCCGCTGCCGCGCTCGCGCATCGCACCAAGGTATGGCTGGAAAGTGTTGACCATGCCGATCAGGTTGGTATCGATCACGTCGCGGAAAGAACGTTCATCCTCGGCGAATTCGGTCAGCGTGCCGACACTGATGCCGGCGTTGGCAATCACGATGTCAGCCAGGTCATGCTGTTCCCGGAAATGCGCGGCCGCTTCGCGCATGGCAACGGCATCGCGTACGTCTGCCGTGCGGTAAATGCAGCGGCCAGGATAAGTCCCGGCCAAAGCTTCCATTTCTCCCGGACTGCGCGCGGTCAGGCCCAACGCGGCACCGCGGGAAGCGTAGTGTCTGGCCAGTGCAGCACCCAGTCCGCCGGATGCACCGGTGATGACGACATGCAAAGGGGACGCAGGCGACATCAGGACTGTGCCTGTTCGCTCGCTCAGAGGTTTGGAGTGTCGCGCACGCGCTGTATCATGCCGTCTAGAATCGGCAGCATGCTGTCCAGGGTAAGCGCCATGTTGCCTGAGGTCAGGTAACGTCCCTGCACGACCAGGGATGGTGTGCCGGTGATGTCATAGGCGCGGGTCAGTTTTCTGGCTTCTTCGACCTTGTTTTTTACATCAGCGGAGCCGTAGGCCTCGTCCCATCGCGCACGATCGATGCCGTTGCGTACTGCCCATTCCGACATCACTTCCGGTTTGCTCATGTGCAGTTCGTCAACGTGATAGCCGTGATAAACGCGCTGATGAAGGCGTTCCACTTCGCCCAAGGCTTCGAGGGTGTAATAAATGCGTGCGTGGGGGGCCCAGCTGTCACGAAGCACCACCGGAATGCGCCGCACCGTCACGTCGGCGGGTTTGTTCTTGATCCAGCGTTCGAGGAAGGGCTGCAGTTTGTTGCAATAAGGGCAGCCGTACCAGAAAAAGTCGATGACTTCGATGCCGCCGGCAACCTGGACCGGCTGCGGGTGGATAACCCGGTAATCAATATCGGCCCGCAGTATCCTTTGTTGCTGCCCGAGCGCGGTTGCTGAAACTGCGAGCAGCAGCGCCGCAAGCAGGCTGGCTGAAACCGCGCGCACCGCAGCGTAGCGCATGTACTATTTGCCGCCTTTGGCTTTCCTGGCCTCGGCGATCAGGGCATCGACGACCTGGAAGAAACGATCGTAGTCTATGGTGCGATCGGCTTTCAGCGTCATCGAGGGACCGGTCAGGAATTTGCCGTCTATGGACACTGCCGGGGTGCCCGGAATATCGTATTTGCGGGTCAGTTCGATGGAGCGCTGGGTTCGGCCGTTGACGCCAAAGGAATTGAAGGTGTCGGCGAATTTCTTGCGGTCCACACCGCGGCTTGCCGCCCAGTCGAAAATGGATTCCGCGTTCTGCAGGCGGATATTTTTCTTGTGCAGCGTGGCGAACATTTCCTGGTGCAGTTTGTCGACCAGTCCCAGAGCCTCTATCGCGTAATAGGCCTTGGTCAGCGGCACCCAGCCATCCTGGAATACGGCAGGCATGCGCCTGAATTCAACGTCAGCGGGTTTGTTCTTCAGCCAGGCTTCCAGCGAAGGCTGCAGGTTGTTGCAATGCGGACAGCCGTAATAAAAGAACTCCAGAACTTCAATCTTGGCACCGCTGTCCGTCGGCTGCGGCGGGCGGACGAGAGTGTAATCTTTTCCCGGTGTCAGCTGGGCTGCCTGGGCAAAGGCGAAACCCAGTCCCAGAACCCCGGCTGTCATCAGGCGCAGGAAAAAAGCGGTCAGTCGCATGGTATCTCCAGGGGAAAACGTTATTTTTCAGCGTCGCGAACCTTGATCAGGGTCGTGTCTATGCCGTTTTTCTTCAGAGTATCGCGCGCCCGGTTAAGTTCCTCGACGTTGTCGTAGGGCCCCATGCGTACGCGGTGCCATGTGCCGCGATCAGGCAATTCCGTGGTTTGTACCAAGGCCTGCATTCCGATCAGCGCAAGCCGGGCTTTCAGGTTGTCCGCGTCAGCCGCACCCTGGAAAGCGCCGGCCTGCAGGAAAAAAGACTCTTTCGATTTGCTTTTGACGGCTTTGGCATCGCGCAGCTGCTGATCGGTGGCAGGTTCTTCGACACCGGGCAGAATCTTGTAGAAATCGAAACGCGGCTTGTTTTCCGCGGACTTGCCGGTTTTTTCGGCCGGTTTGGCCGGTTCGGTGACCGTGGGTTTGGCAGTATCGTTGCGGGGTGGCGGCGCTTTCTGCTGAAACGTGCTGGGCATCTTGTTGATGTACCAGGCAACCCCCAGGGCAATGCCAAGCCCCAGCACGAGCCCGATCAGAATGCCGATGAACAGCGAACCGCCGCTGCCGCGGGAGGGGGTTTTGCGTTCGCTGCCTTTGTAATCCTTGCTCACGATTCAATCTTACATTTTTTCAGGGGCGGTCACACCCAGCAGAGACAGGCCGTTGCGCAGAACCTGGCGTACCGCAAGCGCGAGAGCAAGCCGGGCTGAGGTGACCTTGGCGTCTTCCACCAGAAAACGTTCGGCGTTGTAATAGCTGTGGAACTCACCGGCGAGTTCCTTGAGGTAAAACGCCACATTGTGAGGCGCCAGATCCCGGGCGGCTGCCTCGATGACATCAGGGTAATCCATCAGGCTTTTCAGAATCCCCGCCTCATGGGTGGAGGTCAACGGCGATACGTCGGCGCTGTGCAATGCCGACGGATCTCCGCCCCACTGTTCAAGCACGCTGCATACCCGGGCATGGGCATACTGGATGTAATAGACCGGATTTTCATTGCTGCGCGATTTGGCGAGGTCCAGGTCAAAGTCGAGATGCTGGTCGCTTTTGCGCATCACGTAGAAGAAGCGTGCAGCGTCATTGCCCACTTCCTGGCGTAATTCGCGCAACGTGACAAATTCGCCTGACCGGGTCGACATGGATACCTTCTGGCCGTTGCGGTAGAGCACGGCAAACTGCACCAGCGATATGTTCAGTCGCTCGGGATCGCGGCCCAGTGCCGACAATGAACCCCTGACACGGGCGATGTAGCCGTGATGGTCGGCGCCCCAGACGTCGATGACCAGGTCGTATCCGCGCGCCAGTTTGTCGAGGTGGTAGGCAATGTCGCTGGCGAAATAGGTGTACTGGCCGTTCTCCCGCTGCACGACCCGGTCCTTTTCGTCGCCGAAAGCTGTCGAACGGAACCATTTCGCGCCTTCCTGAACGTAAAGGTGGCCGTGTTGTTCCAGCTCAAGCATGGCTTTTTCGACCTTGCCGCTCGTGAACAGGGAGCGTTCGGAAAACCAGCAGTCGAAAGTCACGCCGAATTCCGCCAGATCGTCCTTGCAATCGGCCAGCTGGGTTTCCAGTGCAAAACGGTGCACAAGTTCGTAGTCGTCGCCGAGCAGGCGCTTGGCATTCGAGATCAGGTCATCGAGGTGGCCTTCGGCATCGACGGCAGCATCAGCGGTATCAGCGGCAATTTCACTCCAGGGCTTCTGGAAGCCACCGCCTTTGGTGCCGCGCAACTGTTCCGCCATGACCCGTACGTAGTCGCCGCGATAGGCATTGGCCGGAAACTGGACGGTTTCACCGCCCTGCTCTACGTAGCGCAGCCATGTCGACAACGCCAGGATGTCCATCTGCCTGCCGGCATCGTTGACATAGTATTCACGTGAAACATCGAAGCCGGCAGCCTGCAGGATGGCAGCAAGGCTGGCACCGTAGGCGGCGCCGCGGCCATGACCGACATGCAGGGGACCGGTCGGGTTGGCGGAAACAAATTCAACCTGCGTCTTCTTGTTCTGTCCGTTTTTGCTGCAACCGTAGCCTGTTCCCGCGGCCAGCACGCGGCCGACGACCTGTTGTTTGTACGATTGCGCCAGAAACAGGTTGATGAATCCCGCACCGGCGACTTCGGCCTTGGCGAGAAATGGTGATGCTGGCAGCGCCGCGATCAGCTGCTCGGCAATGGCGCGCGGATTGGCGCGCAGCGTCTTGGCAAGCTGCAGGGCAACGTTGCAAGCAAAGTCTCCGTGCTGCGCCATTTTCGGACGATCAAGATGGATCGCGGCTGTTGTGCCGGGCGGCGCCACTTTCTCGAGTGCGCTGCGGATCAATCCGGCTAGCAGGCTGCGGGCGTCGGCGGGTGCGGTGGTCATTGGCAGATCAGCACAATGCGAAGTTCAGCGGGCGGCAGGTTTTGCCGCAAGGCGGCGGCGGACGTGGCCGCAAAAAGTGACGAATTCTAGCACGGTACAGGCTTGATTCTGTTCAGAATTCCAGCGGATCAACATCCAGCGACCAGCGCGCAGCAGTAGCGGTGTTGTTCTCCAGCATGGGGTGCCATGCATTGAGGAAATCGCGCAGTTTGGCGCGCGTTGCGGCCTGCACCAGAAGGTGGGCACGTTCCCGGCCTGCTTTGCGGGTCAGTTGTGCGGGCACGGGATCAAACAGCGACACTTCCCTGGCGATGCTGCGAGCCGCACGCGCCGTTTTCTCGAGGAACTGCAGCGCAACCTCGAGTTGGGGTGCTTCAGCGCGCAGCAGCGCCTGATGCATGTAAGGTGGGAATCCCGCCTGCCTGCGTTCGGCCAGCTGGGTGCTGGCAAAAGAGCCGAAATCACGGTCGCGCAATGCGGCGTACAGCGGATGTCCCGGAAACTCCGTCTGGACCAGCACGTTGCCGGGTGCCGAGCCGCGGCCTGCCCGCCCCGCCACCTGCGTCAACAACGCATAAAGTTTTTCTGCGGCTCGGAAATCACTGCTGTAGAGCATGCCGTCGGCATTGATGACTCCAACCAGACTCAAATGCGGGAAATCATGGCCCTTGGCAAGGATTTGGGTGCCGACCAGGATGTCGACCTCGCGCTCGTGGATGCGACGGCGCATGTTTTCCCAGCTGTCCTTGAGCCGTGTCGTATCGCGGTCGATACGCAGGATGCGGGCACGCGGAAAACGCCGTTCCAGTGCGGACTCGATGCGCTGGGTGCCCTGTCCGACCGGCGCCAGATCCGCTTCACCGCAATCCGGACAGGCGGGTGGGACGGGCCTCTCATGGCCGCAATGATGACAGCGCAGGATTTTCTCCCGCAGATGCACGACCAGGCGCGCTGAGCAACGCTGGCATTCCGAAATCCAGCCACAGCCGCCACACAACAATACCGGTGCGTAGCCCCGGCGGTTGATGAATACCAGGCTTTGCTCGCCGCGCCCGAGACTGTCATCGATGGCAGAAATCAGTTGCGCCGACAGTCCTTCGTCCAGCGGCTGGTTGCGCAGATCGATGCATGAAATTTCCGGCAGTCCGCCCTGTATGCGCTGGCTCAGTTGTAGTAGTTGATAACGACCATCTTCGGCATTGCGCCAGGTTTCCAGTGCCGGAGTTGCCGAGCCGAGCACCACCGGTACATTCGCCTGGCGGGCCCGGACCACGGCGAGGTCGCGCGCTGAGTAGCGAAAGCCCTCGCCTTGCTTGAAGGAGGCGTCGTGTTCTTCGTCAACGATGATCAGCCCGAGATCCGGCATGGGTGTGAATACCGACAGCCGGGTGCCCAGCACGATGCGGGACTGTCCCGTTCGTGCCGCCTGCCAGCGACGGTTGCGTTCGTTTTCAGCGAGGCCGCTGTGCAGCGTGGAGAGTCCGGTGTCGGGAAAACGTTCGCGGACCCGATTCTCGAGCTGAGGGGTCAATGCGATTTCCGGCACCAGCAGCAGCACCTGCAGGTTGCGCGACAGCGCGGCTGCCATGGTGCGCAGATACACTTCCGTCTTGCCGCTGCCAGTGATCCCGTGCAGCAGCAGGGGCTGATAGCGCCCCAGCGCCGCGAGGATGGGAGCGACCGCAGCGGATTGTTCTGCAGTCAGGCTTGGACCCGGAGTTTCGGCGGGCGGGGTGTTTCTGGCGGGCTTGTCATCCGCAGGTGCAGGAATGACCCAGCCCTGATCGATGAATGTTTGCAGGGCCTTGCGGGTGGCTGTTCCCCTGGCCGTGATTTCAGCATGATCAACGATCCGGTGCTGCTGAAGATGTGCGAGCAGTGCGCGCTGGGTACGGGATCGGGCTGGCAGAGCATTGATGTCCGAGGAAACACCGGCAGCTGTCAATACCCAGGCCGAGGGCGGCCGCTTGCGTTCACGTACCCGTCGCAGCGCTGCCGGCAGCGACGAGAGTATTACAGCACCCAGCGGGTGCACGTAGTATTCGGCCGCGAAGCGCAGCAGGCGCAGATCCGCCGCGTGCAGCAACGGCCCGTCATCAAGCACTGCATGTATGCGGCGTAATTTGTTGTCGGGCACTTCGCTGCTTGGGGGTAGTGCGACGATGATGCCGACCCGCTTTTGCCGGCCGAAAGGTACCAATACCCTGGCGCCGATGGCAGGCGCAGGATGGTCGCAACGGTAATCAAATAACCGTGCGACCGGGACTTCCAGGGCGATGCGAACCAGGTTCATTGCAGAAAATCCGCTCATTCAACGCGGGAAGTTCACGAGTATTTTTGAAAAGACGGCCAACCGCTTTATCGACAAGGGATTTTGCGCGATTCGCGCTGTGGATAACCCTGTTGATTAACGAAATTTCCAGCGGGCTTGTTCAGGTGTTGCTGCCACGTCTGCCCGGCCCGTTCCCGAACAATCAAAAATTACATAATTAAAACAATAAGTTAGAAACATTTTCGGGCCGGACTCGGGAAGGCCCGGGGAAAGCGTCGCTAACCCCTTGCTGTGCATAAGCTTTTTGGCCTGATGCTGCAGCCGGTAACGTCAGTGGTAGGGACGGCTCAGCGTATGTACGGCCTCAACCAGTGCCCCGACATGCTCGGGCGGGGTGTATTGCGATACGCCATGTCCGAGGTTGAACACATGACCGGGTCCAGTACCGAACTGGCGTAACACGGTTTCGACCTGCGCCGAAATGTTAGCGGGAGAGCTGAACAGCACATTGGGATCGAGATTGCCCTGCAAGGCGACTTTTTCGCCCACACGACGCCGCGCGACTCCGATATCCACAGTCCAGTCCAGTCCGACGGCGTTGCAGCCAATCGCGGCGATGTCCTCCAGCCACAGTCCTCCCCCCTTGGTGAAGACGATGTTCGGTATCGGCTGGCCGTTCCATTCACGATGCAGTCCAGCGACGACGCGACGCAGGTAAGCCAGAGAGAATTCGCGGTAAGCCGCATCGGACAGAACGCCGCCCCAGGTGTCGAATACCATGACGGCTTGTGCACCCGCCTCGATTTGAGCGTTCAGATAGTCAATCACTGCCTTGGCGTTGACTTCCAGTATCCGGTGCAGCAGATCCGGACGTGAATAGAGCATGGTTTTGATGATGCGAAAATCGTCGCTGCCGCCACCCTCTATCATGTAGCAGGCCAGGGTGTATGGGCTCCCGGAGAAGCCAATCAGGGGAACCTTGTTATCAAGTTCACGCCGGATCTGGCGCACCGCGTCGAGTACGTAGCCCAGTTTTTCGCGGGGATCAGGTGAGGCAAGACGGCCTATCGCGGCTTCGTCCCGCAGCGGATGTTCGAACTTCGGACCCTCGCCTTCAGCGAAATACAGACCCAGGCCCATGGCATCGGGCACGGTGAGAATGTCCGAAAACAGGATTGCGGCATCCAGCGGGAAGCGTGCCAGCGGTTGCAGCGTGACCTCGGTGGCGAAGTCGGGATTTTTTGCCAACCCGAGAAAGCTGCCGGCACGTTTGCGCGTCGCATTGTATTCGGGCAGGTAGCGGCCAGCCTGGCGCATGATCCACACTGGCGTGTAGGGTGTCGGCTGCCGCAGCAATGCACGCAGCAGCGTATCGTTTTTTAATGGCACCGGCTGACTCATGTTTTTTGCAGGCACCAGCCCGCTCCATCCGGAAGTATGGGAAGCGACGGAACGCCTCCCTTTCGTACATTATCTTCTGGGGTCAGTCACTGCTGCGAGTCATCGCGGCAGTTCAGTAGATCCCATCAGGAACTCGTCCACGGCGCGGGCGCATTGGCGTCCTTCGCGGATGGCCCAGACCACCAGCGACTGACCGCGGCGCATGTCGCCGGCGGCGAACACCTTGTCGACCGAGGTCCGGTAGCTTTCAGTGTCGGCCAATACATTGCTCCGGCTGTCCTTGGCCACGCCGAGCTGTTCGAGCAGGCCGCCCTGCACCGGCCCCAGAAAGCCCATCGCCAGCAGCACCAGATCGGCCTTGATGGTGAATTCCGAGCCCGGGATTTCCTGCATGCGGCCGTCTTTCCATTCCAGCCGGGCGGCGACCAGCTTTTCCACCTTGCCGCCCTTGCCCTCGAAGCGCTTGGTAGCAACCGACCAGTCACGCTGGCAACCTTCTTCGTGCGAACTGGAAGTGCGCAGCTTGACCGGCCAGTATGGCCAGACCATGGGCTTGTTCTCTTGCGCAGGGGGTTGCGGCAGCAGCTCAAACTGGGTGACCGAAGCGGCCCCATGCCGATTCGAGGTGCCGACGCAGTCTGAGCCGGTATCACCGCCGCCGATGACGACGACATGTTTGCCGGTGGCCTTGATCTGTCCTTCGACCTTGTCGCCGGCCACGACCTTGTTCTGCTGCGGCAGGAAATCCATCGCGAAATGCACGCCATTGAGTTCTCGTCCGGGCACCGGCAGGTCGCGCGGGTTTTCCGCTCCGCCGGCCATCACCACCGCGTCAAATTCGGCCAGCAGATTTTTGGCAGGTACCGCACCGCCGATGTCCTGGTTTACACGGAATTCGACGCCTTCGGCGCGCATTTGCTCGACGCGACTGTCGATCAGGCGCTTTTCCATCTTGAAGTCGGGAATGCCGTAGCGCAGCAGGCCGCCGACGCGATTCGCTTTCTCGAATACCACAACCGCGTGCCCCGCGCGCCCCAGCTGCTGGGCACAGGCCATCCCTGCCGGTCCCGAACCGATGACCGCGACGCGTTTTCCGGTTTTAGTCGCAGCTGGCTGCGGCACGACCCATCCCGAAGACCAGCCTTTGTCGATGATGGCGTGTTCAATCGACTTGATGCCCACCGGATCATTGTTGATGTTAAGGGTGCAGGCGGCTTCACAGGGTGCAGGGCACACCCGACCGGTGAATTCAGGGAAATTGTTGGTCGAATGCAGGGTGTCCAGCGCCCGCTGCCAGTCCTGGCGGAATATCAGGTCGTTCCAGTCGGGAATGATGTTGTTGATCGGGCAACCACTCATGCAGAAAGGCGTGCCGCAGTCCATGCAGCGGGCTCCCTGGAGTCCTGCTGCCTTGTCGTCGAGATGGTCGACGAATTCACGCCAGTGCTTGAGTCGCTCCTGGGGCGATTCCGCAGCCTCATTCAGCCGTTCGTATTCCAGAAATCCAGTTACTTTGCCCATGACAGTCCGATCCCAGTACATCACCCGCGAAGGTGAGCAGATTGCAATTCTTGATTGCGGTGTTGACGATATGCGTCAAGCCGCGATTTTTTTGCCTTTCGCAGCCAGTTCACCGAGCGCACGCCGGTATTCGTTCGGGAAAACCTTGACGAATTTGCCGCGCGCTGCTGCCCAGTTGGCAATGATCTGTTGCGCCTTGCTACTACCGGTCAGTCGCGCGTGATTTTCAATCATCCGCTTGACGATGACTTCATCCGCTTCGCCGAGATGCCAGATATCCCGACCCACCTTGGCGTCCTGCTCGGTTTCTGTCATTAACGGCTCGAGTGCAACCATTACGGTATTGCAGTGCGCGGGGAAGCTGCCGTCTTCGTCGTAGACATAGGCTATGCCGCCGGACATGCCGGCGGCAAAGTTGCGACCTGCAGCGCCGAGAACGATGACGGTGCCGCCGGTCATGTACTCGCAGCCATGATCGCCAACGCCCTCGACCACGGCGTGCGCTCCCGAGTTGCGCACGGCGAAGCGTTCGCCGGCAACACCGCGGAAATAGGCTTCGCCGGCGATCGCGCCGTAGAGCACGACGTTGCCGGTAATGATGTTCTGCGCCGGTTCGCCGCGGAATTTGGGTGAAGGCTGGACGATGATGCGCCCCCCCGACAGTCCCTTGCCGCAGTAATCGTTGGTATCGCCGATCAGGTCCAGGGTGATGCCGCGGGAAAGGAAGGCGCCGAGGCTCTGGCCTGCACTGCCGGCAAAACGCACGTGGATGGTGTCATCAGGCAGACCATCGTGGCCGTAGCGTTTGGCAACTTCGCCCGAGAGCATGGTGCCCACGGTGCGGTTGATGTTGCGGATCGGCATGTCGATGGACACCTTCTCGCCACGCTCCAGCGCCGGAGCCGCCAATTCGATCAGACGGTGATCCAGCGCCTTGTCGAGCCCGTGATCCTGGCTTTCGCTGTGGAAGCGCGCGATCTCCGGAGCAACCTGGGGTTGATGGAAAATGCGGCTGAAGTCGAGGCCCTGGGCTTTCCAGTGGGCGATGCCCTTGCGCATGTCGAGCAGGTCGGAGCGGCCGATCAGGTCGTCGAACTTGCGGATGCCCAGTTTGGCCATCAGTTCGCGGATTTCCTCTGCAACAAAGAAGAAATAATTGATGACATGTTCGGGCTTGCCCGAGAACTTCTTGCGCAGCACCGGATCCTGGGTGGCGACCCCTACCGGGCAGGTGTTCAGGTGGCACTTGCGCATCATGATGCAACCTTCGACAACCAGCGGTGCGGTGGCGAAGCCGAACTCATCCGCACCGAGCAGTGCGCCAATAACCACGTCGCGCCCGGTTTTCATCTGGCCGTCGACCTGCACGGCAATGCGCCCGCGCAGTCTGTTGAGGACCAGGGTCTGCTGGGTTTCCGCGAGGCCGAGTTCCCACGGCGTGCCAGCGTGCTTGATCGAGGACCAAGGGCTGGCACCGGTGCCGCCGTCATGGCCAGAAATGGTCACGTGATCCGCCTTCGCCTTGGCAACCCCTGCGGCCACGGTGCCCACGCCGACTTCGGATACCAGTTTCACACTGATCGAAGCTGAGGAGTTGCTGTTCTTCAGGTCGTGGATCAGCTGTGCCAGATCCTCGATCGAATAAATGTCATGATGCGGCGGCGGTGAAATCAGCTCTACACCCGGAGTGGAATAGCGCAGCTCGGCGATGTATTCCGAAACCTTGCGGCCGGGCAATTGCCCGCCTTCGCCGGGCTTTGCACCCTGCGCCATCTTGATCTGTATCTGCTCGGCGCTGGCGAGGTATTCGGCGGTGACACCGAATCGGCCGGAGGCAACCTGCTTGATTTTCGATTTCAGCAGATCGCCTTCCTGGAGCACGATGTCCTGTTCAACGCGGCCCTGTCCCAGCCGCGACATCAGTGATTCACCCGCCTTGACCGGCGCAAAACGTTTGCGGTCCTCACCGCCCTCGCCGGTGTTGGATTTGCCGCCGAGCCGGTTCATGGCTATCGCCAGCGTGGTGTGGGCTTCGGTGGAAATTGAGCCCAGGGACATGGCGCCGGTGGAAAAGCGCTTGACGATTTCCTTCGCCGGTTCGACCTCTTCGATGGCCACCGGGGCGCATTGCTCGAAGCGGAATTCGAACAGCCCGCGGAAAGTCATGTGCCGTGCCGATTGATCGTTGATCAGGTCGGCATATTCTTTATAGGTTGCAGCGCTGTTGGCGCGGGTTGCGTGCTGCAGCTTGGCGATGGTGTCCGGCGTCCACATGTGGTCTTCGCCGCGCACCCGCCAGGCATATTCACCTCCGGTATCCAGTGCTCCGACCAGTACCGGGTCGCCGCTGAACGCGCTGCGGTGGGTGCGGATGGCTTCCTCGGCGACTTCGAAAACACCGATGCCGCCGACATTGGAAACGGTTCCGACAAAGTACTTGTCGACCAGCGTTCGCGACAGGCCGATCGCTTCAAAGATCTGTGCGCCGGTGTACGACATGTAGGTCGAAATGCCCATCTTCGACATGACCTTGCGCAGCCCCTTGCCGATGGCTTTGACGAAATTCTTGATGGCTTTGTAACCATCGACATTGGCGCCCATCTGTCCGCTCTCGGCCAGATGGAGCATGGTTTCCAGAGCCAGATAGGGATGCACGGCCTCGGCGCCGTAGCCCCCGAGCAGTGCAAAGTGATGCACTTCACGGGCTGAACCGGTTTCAACGACCAGTCCTGCACTGGTGCGCAGCCCCTTGTCGACCAGGTGGTGATGAACCGTGGCAAGCGCGAGCAGCGCTGGAATTGCCACGAGGTCGCGATCGACCCTGCGGTCGGAAATGATGATGATCGAGTAACCGGCGCGCACCGCATCTTCGGCCTGGGCCGCCAGGCTCGCCAGTCGCGCTTCGATGGCCTCCTTGCCCCAGGAGACCGGATAGGTGATGTCGAGTTCGAACGACTTGAACTTGCTGTCGGTGTAGGCCTCGATGTGGCGGATTTTTTCCATCTCGAAGAAATCCAGCACCGGCTGGCTGACTTCCAGGCGGATGGGCGGATTCATTTCATCGATGCCGAGCAGGTTCGGCTTGGGACCGATGAACGACACCAGCGAAGTCACCAGTTCCTCCCGGATCGGGTCGATCGGCGGGTTGGTCACCTGCGCGAACAGCTGCTTGAAATAGTGATATAAATTCTTGTTTTTATTTGATAAAACGGCAAGCGGCGAATCGTTGCCCATGGACCCGGTCGGCTCCTCGCCGTTGCTCGCCATGGGGACGAGCAGGAATTTCAGGTCTTCCTGGGTATAGCCGAAGGCCTGCTGACGATCGAGCAGCGGTACCGGGCTGCGCTCCGGCTGCGCCTTCTGGCTTTCGACATCGTCCAGCTTGACGCGAATGCGTTCCATCCACTCGGCATAGGGTTTGGCCGAGGCCAGGGATTCCTTCAGTTCACGGTCGTCGATGATGCGGCCTTTTTCCAGATCGACCAGGAACATCTTGCCGGGCTGCAACCGCCACTTCTTGACGATTTTTTCCTCGGGAATCGGCAGGCAGCCGCACTCCGAGCCCATGATGACCAGATCGTCGTCGGTAACGATGTAGCGCGCCGGCCGCAAACCGTTGCGGTCCAGCGTGGCGCCGATCTGGCGGCCATCCGAAAACGCGATCGCGGCGGGACCATCCCAGGGTTCCATCATTGCGGCATGGTATTCATAGAAAGCGCGACGGCTCGGGTCCATCAGGCTGTGGCCTTCCCACGCCTCCGGAATCATCATCATAACGGCGTGCGCGATCGAGTAGCCGCTCATCACCAGCAGTTCGAGCGCGTTGTCGAAAGAAGCGGAATCCGATTGCCCCGGATAAATCACCGGCCATAACTTGTCGAGATCCTTGCCGAGTACCGGACTGGAAATGGCGCCCTGCCGTGCGCGCACCCAGTTGACATTGCCGCGCAGCGTATTGATCTCGCCGTTATGGGCAATCATGCGGAACGGATGGGATAGATCCCAGGTCGGGAAAGTATTGGTTGAGAAGCGCTGGTGGACCAGCGCCAGGGCGGACACCACCCGCGGATCCTGCAGGTCCTTGTAATAGGTGCCGACCTGCGACGGCAGCAGCATGCCCTTGTAGACGATGGTGCGCGCCGACATTGTCGGCACCCAGAACTCAGTGCCGTGGGCCAGCTTCAGGGCCCGGATGGCATGTCCCGCGCTCTTGCGGATGACATAGAGTTTGCGTTCGAGCGCGTCGGTTACACGAATGGCCGGGCTGCGTCCGATGAAAACCTGGCGGATGACAGGCTCGACTTTGCGCACTGATTCCCCGAGATCTTCGCTGTCTACAGGAACGTCACGCCAGCCCAGCAGCGTCTGGCCCTCGTCCTTGATCGCACGCTCGATCTCATATTCGCAGGCCAGCCGTGAAGCGGGTTCGCGCGGCAGGAAGACCATGCCGATGCCATAGTGTCCCGGTGGCGGCAGTTTGACCCCCTGCTTGGCCATTTCCTCGCGAAAGAAGGCATCCGGGATCTGGATCATGATGCCCGCGCCATCCGATGCCTTGGGATCCGCACCCACCGCGCCACGGTGGGTCAGGTTGCGCAGGATGGTCAGGCCCTGTTCGATGAGGTCATGACTTTTCTTGCCTTTGATGTGCGCAATGAAACCGACGCCACAGGCATCGTGTTCATGGCTGCCGTCGTACAGGCCCTGGGGGTGCGGCAGATGTGGATGAGCCATCAAAGACCTCTTAAAACCGTTTAAATACAATGAGTTAACAGCAAACTTGCTGCGCCGCCGCAACTTACGGTGCGCGAAACGCAAAAGCCGGAGTGAAACCCGATAAGTCTACCTTCATCAAGGGGTTGCCACAACCGTCCGTGGCCCGAAAACCGCGAGAAAAACTCAGCTGACGTCGATGGAAAACAGGCGGCGGTGCTCGACGATGGCGTAGCGGTCGGTCATTCCCGCAATGTAATCCGCGATTGCCCGTGGCGTGTCCTCGCGGGCGCGTCCCTGGAACTCGGGCGGCAGCAGACCGGGTTCCGCATGGAAAGCCTGGAACAGCTCGGTGATGATGCGTCGAGCCTTGGCGCTCATCCGGGATACACGGTAATGGCGGTAGAGATTGGTGCGCAGGAATTGCTTGAGCTCGGTTTGTTCACGCTGGATGCGCTCTGAAAACCCGATCATTGCCGGAGTACGTCGCACCTCTTCAATCGACTGCGGTGCGTAACGACGGATGGTTGCGGCACTGTGGCGGATCAGATCGGTCACCAGCGTATCAATCATGCGGCGAACGGTTTCATGCACCAGTCGCCGCCCGTCAATTTTCGGAAAGGCTTTCAACGCGGCGCGCATGTGCCGGCGAAAAATGGCGATCGAAGAAAGTTGCTCGATGTTCAGGAGACCGGAACGGATGCCGTCGTCAACATCGTGGTTGTTGTAGGCGATTTCGTCCGCCACATTGGCGATCTGGGCTTCGAGCCCGGGGCGACGCCGTTTGAGGAATCGTTCACCCACGTCACCAAGCAGGCGGGCGTTTTTCAGGGCGCAGTGCTTGAGGATGCCTTCACGTGTTTCAAAAGTCAGGTTCAGGCCGTCAAACGCGCCATATCTTTGTTCAAGGATGTCCACCACGCGCAGCGACTGTAGGTTGTGCTCAAAACCACCGTAAGGACGCATGCAGGCATTGAGTGCGTCCTGTCCGGTATGGCCGAAAGGCGTATGGCCAAGATCGTGGGCGAGGGCAATTGCTTCCGTCAGGTCTTCTTCAAGCCCCAGTCGGCGCGCAATCGATCTTCCGAGCTGAGCGACTTCAAGACTGTGGGTCAGTCGTGTACGAAAAAGATCGCCTTCGTGATTGACGAAGACCTGTGTCTTGTATTCAAGTCGCCTGAACGCGGTGGAATGAATGATGCGGTCACGGTCGCGCTGGTATTCAGTGCGACCCCGGGGTGGCGATTCGCAATGGCGACGTCCACGCGATGGGTTTGCGCCCGCCGAGTAAGGCATCAATTCAGCCGGCATGAACGCCTTCACTGCCCAGTACGGTTTCCAGGATTTCAGCGGGAATGCGTGCACCGGTGAATGCCTCGCCGATTTTGCGCAGCAAAACAAAACGGATTTCCCCGCCATCAACCTTTTTGTCATGCCCCATCAGTTCAATGTAGCGCTGGACCCCCAGCGCCGGCCCTTTCACCGGCAACCTGGCGCGTTGTAAAAGCGAGATTGTTTTTTCGACGGCAGCCTGATCCAGCAGTCTCATGCGCTGCGATACACGTGCAGCGATCGCCATTCCGGCGGCGACAGCTTCTCCGTGCAGCCACTGGCCATAGCCGAGACCGGCCTCTATTGCGTGGCCGAAAGTATGGCCGAAGTTGAGCACAGCGCGCACTCCCTGCTCGGTTTCATCGGCAGCGACGATTCGTGCCTTGTTTCTGCACGAAATTTCGATGGCGTAGGTCAACGCAACGGGATCCCGGTTCAGCAGTTTTTCAAGGTTGGCGTCCAGCCAATTGAAAAATTCACGATCACCGATCAATCCGTATTTGATCACTTCCGCAAGTCCCGCCGAGAGTTCCCTGTCAGGCAGCGTTTTCAGGGTGTCGGTGTCAGCGATGACCGCGCGGGGTTGATAAAACGCACCCACCATGTTTTTACCCAACGGATGATTGATTGCGGTTTTACCGCCAACAGATGAATCGACCTGGGCGAGCAGCGTGGTGGGTACCTGAAGGTAAGGCGCTCCGCGCTGATACGTGGCCGCGGCAAATCCGGTCAGATCGCCGATGACGCCGCCACCCAAAGCAATCAACGTGGTTTTACGCTCGGCCCTTGCGGTCAACAGTGCGTCAAATATCTTGTTCAGCGACTGCCAGGTTTTCTGGTCTTCGCCATCCGGGAGAATGACGGCCTCACACGGAATATTTTGCGATTTGAGGCTTTGGATCAAAGTATCCAGATACAGCGGGGCAACCACGTCATTGGTCACCACCACGGCTCTCGGCCGAGGCATGCACTGCGCAAGCATTTCGCCGCGCTGCAGGAGACCGGGGCCGATGTGTATGGGATAGCTGCGGTCGGCCAAATCGACGTTCAGAGTTGTAGTATCGCTTGTTGCAGTCATGTTTGGGCCATATCGGCTCTGGGGGTTTTCCCGGCATCCAGTTCTGCCAGCCGGCTCTGGATTTGGGTTGCCAGGGTACCGATGCTTTGCGAGCCGGTGTCAACGATCAAATCCGCTACCTCGGTGTATAAAGGGTCCCGCTGTGCATGCAATTCCTTGAGCTTGGCCAGGGGGTCAGGAATCTGGAGCAATGGTCTGTTGCGGTCGCGCCGGGTTCGGCGCCACAGATCCTCGGTTTTTGCGCGCAGGTAGATGACGCGCCCCCTGGTTTTCAGCAATTCCCGGTTTACAGAAGAAAGAACTGCGCCCCCGCCGGTTGCCAGTACGATACCCTGCATGGCGGTCAACGCGGCGACCATCTTCTCTTCACGGCGCCGAAATCCGTCTTCTCCTTCGATTTCGAATATCACAGGAATTTTGACCCCGGTGGCACGTTCTATTTCGGCATCGGCATCATAAAAGAACCTGCCTGTGCGCTTTGCCAGCATGCGGCCGACCGATGTTTTTCCTGCACCCATCAGACCCACCAGAAAAATGTTTCCGTTGTCTGTCGGCATGATCACAGAAAAAGCGCTTTCTTTGCTTGCATGTCGTCATTTTAGCGGAAGCCCGCCAGAAGCCGTGACATGAAAGAAAAAGGGCGGCGCATCCAGCGCCGCCCTTCTTGTACAGCCTTCCTGGAGAAAATCAGCGCAGGGTGGCGCCTTCCTTGAGAATTTTCGGGGAGATGAAAATCAGCAATTCACGTCGGTCATCAACCCGCTGGTTGTTTTTGAACAGGAATCCGACATAGGGTAAATCGCCGAGAACCGGAACCTTGGTTGTAGTGGAGCGCTCATCCTGGGTATAAATGCCGCCGATCACCACGGTTCCGCCGTTTTCTACGAGGACTTCGGTGGAAATCTGCTTGGTGTCAATCGAGGGCCCGGAGAGCGTGTTTTGCCCGACGCTGTCTTTGTTGATGCGCAGTGTCATGATGACGTTGTCGTCAGGGGTCACTTGAGGCTTGACCTTCAGCGACAGCGTGGCCTTTTTGAACGAAACGCTGGTTGCCCCGCTGGACGTGGCCGCCTGGTAGGGAATTTCCGTTCCCTGTTCTATCGTGGCCTCGACCTTGTCGGCGGTAATGACGCGCGGGCTGGAAATGATTTTGCCTTTGCCGTCAGCCTGCAGTGCCGAGAGTTCCAGATTCAGGAACTTGGTGCTCTTGTCATTAAACAAGAGGAACGAGAATACCCCGGGTGTGGCGCCAGACAAACCTTGCGCAGGCAAGTTTACAAAAAGGCTTTCGTTAAGAGAGGCTGCGGTGGTGCTTTGGCCTGTCTGAAAAGCGGTCGAGCTCAGAGCACCGCCAAAGGTTGCATTGGTGGCACCCGAACCACTGCCAATTTTGAAGCCGTTGCCAGGGCCAGTGGTCAGATCGTTATAACCGAGTCGTGCACCGAGATTTCGACTGAATGTGTCATTGGCCTCGACGATGCGTGACTCGATCATTACCTGCCGCACCGGGATATCAACCTGCTTCAGCAGCTTGCGGATTTCTTCAAGGCGCGTCGGAGTATCCTGTACGAAAACCGTGTTCGTGCGGACATCAACGACAGCACTGCCGCGCTTGGACAACAGTTTCTGGGCCGGATCAGAGAGCAGCTTTTGGAAGTCAGCCGCCTTCTGATAATTGACCTGCATGCTCTCGGTGCGCAACGGTTCAAGCTCGGCAATTTGCGAACGGGCTTCCAGCGCAAGTTTTTCACGGGTTGCCAGTTCATCGCGCGGGGCAATCCAGATCACATTGCCGGTTTTGCGCATGTCCAGGCCCTTGCTGGTCAGGATGATATCCAGCGCCTGATCCCAGGGAACATCCTTCAGTCGCAGGGTCAGGCTACCACCCACGGTGTCACTGGTGATCACGTTCAGCCCTGTAAAGTCGGCGATAACCTGCAATACCGCGCGAACCTCTACGTTCTGGAAGTTCAGGGACAGCTTCTCGCCCGTGAAACCAGGCCTTACCAGGCGATTGGAATCTTCAGCGACTTTCTTGACCTCGACAATGAAACGGTTGTCTGTCTGATATGCAGAATGCTCCCAGGTGCCCCGGGGTGTGATTACCATGCGAGTCCCGCTTCCCTGGGTAAAGGTCTCGACGGTGTCCACCGGGGTGCCGAAATCAAGCACATCCAGCCGCCTTGCAAGGTTTTTGGGTAATGCGGTGTTCAGAAAATCGATGATCAACGACCGGCCCTGGGTTTTCAGGTCGATACCGACCTGGTTGTCCGACAAATCAACCAGGATGCGACCTTCGCCGCCCTGTCCACGACGGAAGTCGATGTCCTTCAGGCTGTGTGAGCCGTCGCCGGATTTTGCTTGGGCGAAGGTCTGTGCAGCAGGGGCGGGTGCAGAACCACCGGCTGACGCGGTTCCGCCCAAGGTGATCAGTATCGAATTGCCATCGATCTTGGCGTCATAGCCCAGCGGGCGGGCGGTTTCCAGGACCAGGCGCGAACGATTGCCGGCTTGAACGATGTTGATGCGGCGGACGTCGCCCTCACCGACTTCCTGCGCGTTCTTGCCCGAACCATTTGTGGTATTCGGAAAATCAAATGCGATACGCGGAGGGTTGTTGACGGCAAAGCTCGCAGGCGCGGCGGCCGGGGCACTCTTCAAGGTAATCTTGACGAGGGTTGCGCCACCCTGCTGCCCGGAAACATTGACGGACTCAATGCTGTTTTGCGCGAGGGCTCCGGCCGATGCCAGAAACAGCAGTGAAGCTGCGCCCAGACCGGATACTTGTGCTACAAGCCTGAAAAACCGATTCATTTCTTAGCCTCCTGTTCTTGAAGCAACAGCGCCTGGTCTTTTTCCTCCCAGTTGCCGCCACTGTCCTGAACGATTTCCTTGAGTTTGATGTCTGTTTCCGAAATACCCACGATCCGGCCGAAGTTCTGGCCGAGATAGTTGCCCGAAGTGACCCGGTACAGGCTGCTGTCAGGGGCCTTGATCAACGCGTAGACCTGTTGCTTTTGCTGGAGCGTGCCAACCATTTTCAGGTTTTCAAGCGGAAAAGCCTCCAGCGCTTCACGAGGACGGTTGAAATCCGGTTGCAGCCCGCCTTTAGCTGCCGTTTTCGGCGGCTCGATCTTGCGCGGCTTGAACGGATCCGTCAGATCGTAAGCATTGTAGGCAAAGGGCTCGTAGGGCTTGACTTCCGGCAGCGCCGGAATGCGACCCACGGGCAATTTGTCGGATTCTTTGACAAACTGGCGCAGATCCGAATGCTCCTCACCGCCACAGGCAGACAGGGCGAGCGCGCACAAGGCAAGAACGCTAATGGAACGGGGGCTCATTTTTTGGCTCCCGGCTTTGCGGCTTTTTTCTGCGCAGAAATTTCGCTTTCATCCAGGTAACGGAAGGTTTTGGCCGTCGCGTCCATTGCAATTCCGCCGCCGGCTGCTGAAAGGCCGATGTCATTCAAGGTGACGATCCGGGAAAGCCGGCCGATGTCACTGGCAAACGCACCGATGTCATGGTAACTGCCGGTTACGCGCACCGTTATCGGTAATTCAGCATAGAAATCCTTGCGCGATTCAGAGGCCGCCGGCCGGAACAATTCGAACTGCAGACCCCGACCCAATCCCGCCTGGTTGATGTCCGTCAACAGCGCATCCATTTCCGATTTTCCAGGCAACTGTTTCAGCAGTGCGCCGAATTGCGACTCGATATCCGCCAGCTGTTTGCGATAAGCGGGCAGCGCAACAGCCTGTTTTTTCTTGTCCAGAAATGTGGTGCGCAATTGCTCTTCCTTGGCTTTTGCGCCGTCAATCGCCGAAATCTGGTCCTGCCAGTCAAACCAGTAACTGGCAAAAACAAGCAGCAACAGCAACAGCAGCAATACACCAAGTTTCGGCAGGATAGGCCAGCTGCCGATTTTGTTCGGATCAAGTCTTTTAAGCTCGTCGAGTGTCATGATTTAGCCTTTCTTGCCACCCTTTTTGTTGTCTTCAGGTTCGGCACGCGTGACATCGATATTCATCGTGAATTCATTAACGCGTTGCGCGCCCTGGCCGGCAGCCTTGATTTCGATCAAACGGGCGTTCTGCAGATACTGCGATCCCTCAAGATTGCGCATCAGGGTGGAAACACGGGCCTGCGACTGGGTGTAGCCAGTAATCGCAACCTTTGTTCCCTGCTGTTTGATCGACCTCAGATACATGCCGTCAGGCAACTGGCGCACCAACTGGTCGAGCAGGTGCACAACCTCGGACCGGTTGCTTTGCAGGGTTTCGACCACCTGCTTGCGCTTCAAAAGAGCCGCTGTTTGTTCTTTCAGCTTGTTGATTTCGGCGATTTCCTTGTCCAGCTTGGCAATCTCGCCCTGCAGATACTGGTTACGCGCGTTCTGGTTGGTCAAAACACCGTCCAGATAGGTATGCACACTGAACCAGATGAAGGCACCGACGGCAACGACCACGCCCAGCATGACGAAAAACTGCTGTTGCTGCCGCTTGCGCCGCATCTCACGATGCGGCAGAAGATTGATCCGGGCGCTCATTTGTCAAATCTCCTCATGGCCAGACCGCAAGCGACCATCAACGACGGCGCATCCAATTCCAGGTTTTTACGCCGGATGTTCGACGACATGCCCATGCTGGCAAAAGGATTGGCGACGGTAGTTTCTACCTGGGTTCGCTTCGAAACCGCTTCATCTATGCCGGGAATCGCAGCACAGCCACCGGACAGCACAATGTGGTCGACCTTGTTGTATTGCGTCGAGGAGAAGAAAAACTGGATGGCACGCGCGATTTCCAGCCCGAGGGAGTCCATGAATGGCTGCAAAACCTCGGATTCGTAGTTCTCAGGAAGACCGCCGGCACGCTTCGCAGCTTCCGCTTCCTC
>Ga0222713_10002019_pt1 | contig 21957 bp, 53 predicted proteins | sample C33_649DmetaG_FD_165061 | JGI IMG/M metagenome (GOLD analysis project Ga0222713, IMG submission 165061) | Estuarine water microbial communities from San Francisco Bay, California, United States - C33_649D | ecosystem: Environmental > Aquatic > Marine > Unclassified | place: USA: California...
GGACTCATTGTCACAGACGGTCCCTACAAAACCCGTGCATACAAGACTTTTGGTGCCGCTCGCGCCACCCGAACTCGCCTGTGCAACAAAGCAGGCTGGTCAGTGAATGACTTGACCATTGTGGACACCCGGCACTACCAGGCTCCCATGGTGGAACGCACCAACATCATGACTGGCAAGAAGTTCATGGAAGATGTGAACACGCCGCACTTCTGCTCGCCCTCATCAGAATCCTACTGGAGCATGTGATATGAAAGTTATCTATAACAGCATTTTGGCAGGTTGGTTCATTGTGCGCGGCGCACACCAAACACCCATCAGTGGTAGATTTGAAACCAAAGAAGCCGCACTGGCCCATCTTCGCAAACGCAACCCTTTCCACACCGGACTCTAATCGATGACTCTTTACACCATCCGCTGGACACAGCCATACACTGCCTGGGAACCCATGGAGTTCCCCATCACAGACTTGAGCGCGGCGCAGGCAGTATTGCAAAGGATTATGTCAAAATGAACGAACGAATTCGAGAACTTGCTCATGAGGCTGGATTACCAACATACAATCCGGAAGGCATCCCAACTAAATTAGAAAAGTTCGCCGAGTTGATTGTGCGGGAATGTATGGATTTGGCATTGTCAGAACAAAAACGGTATGCTGAACTTACTCATAGGGATATGTCTGAATGTGCGGTCGCAATGAGTAATTTTGGATTGGTAATGGCAGACCATTTCGGAGTTGAAGAATGATTAAACTAACAGAATCGGAAGAAAAAGATTTGCTGGCGTATTATGCGTCATTTGAAATTGATGAACAGGAGACCGTTCAACCAGACTGGGTAAGTAGGAAATTTCCTTCTACCGGGCGGGTGTGCCGATGTGTTGAATCAAATGGTTCAGTTATTATCAAACAGGTTGTGGAATACTATCCAAATTTTGGAGTCAAATAATGAATGAGCGAGCCAAACAACTTGCCCTACAGGCTCTTAAACATCCTGATAATGACAATGATGGACTAACTGTATTTGATAATGACGAATTAGAAAAGTTCGCCGAGTTGATTGTTCAACGAACATTGGCTATTGTTGAAGCACACACTGAGATTTTTCAAAGTGATGAAGCACGGGCTATGGTTGAGCATATTAAACAATCTGTAAAAACTGATTTTGGAGTTGAATCGTGAAATACATCCATCACATTCATTGTTTTGTGTTGGGTGTGTTTGTTGGTGTTAACATTGTTTTCTTTATGGTGATCAAATGAAATGGTTTGCTGAAACAACTGACTGGAAAGACTCTGTTCCCAACGGCATCTACCTGCTGAATGACAGCAAGGACAAGATGTATGCTTTCCGGGCCCGGGGCACAGAACCCATCAAAGTGTTTAAAAATCCCATTCGCATTGACTTGCGTGGCCGCAAGTTTGTTGTGAATCCTGTGCAGTTTAAAACTGAGTTGAAGGAAGAAGAACCCGAAGGTCGTGTGTGGGTTGTGAAAGGTAGCAAAGGCGATGAATACAAAGTCACAGATGTCAACGGAAACTTGTCCTGCACCTGCTCAGGATTTAAATTTCGCGGCAAGTGCAAGCACGCCGACAGTGTATCAGTGGCAGTATAACGGCCGGGCACCATGGTCAGAGATTGTGCGTTGGTGCTATAAGAATCTTTATCACGGCGGGCACTACGAACCCAACTGGCATACCAACAATTATGACACCATTTATTTTGAAGATCCAAAAGAATATACGCTGTTCTTGCTGAGGTGGGCATGAAACCCTGTGAACTGCAAACAATATTGTCACGAGAGTTCCAAGAACATGGTATTCATGTTCCTTGTGATATTGTGCCCGAAGCACGATACATCACAGGCAATCCCAAACATGATGCCCAACTTCACCGCATTCTAGTAGAATATGGTATAGAATTGGATGTTGATACAAGGCATCATGAAGTTAAAAATTATTGTGTTGTTGATGAGGGAAAGTTTGCTTGGTTTTTGTTGAGGTGGGCATGAACTCGGCACAACGACGACAACTCAAAAGGGCGTTTCCGTATGCAGTGCGTATGGTGCCCAAAGAATCTGACAAATATTTTCACCACGATCACAGGGTCAGTGTCGCTCGAACTTGGTGCCGCAGACAGTTCGGTGCAGGCAATTTCCGCAGTACTGAAGATTGGGATAGTGCCGAGTTCAAGTTTGCCCGAGAAAAAGATGCGGCATATTTTGCACTGAGGTGGTCGTGACAGTGACTTACCGACCCTTAAAGGGGTTTCCTGGTATCCAGACTCCGGTGTTGCACAAAGTTGTCTACGCACATACCTTTGACGGTGTGCCAGCCCAGTGGCAGGTCAGCTACAAAGATTACCGAGTAAACGAATGGCTCAAAGAAAACTGCCAGCATCCTTATTATCACAGTCCTGGGTACCTTACAGAAAAGTTCATTCAATTCGAAGATGATCAAGAAGCTGTGATGTTTGCATTGAGGTGGGCATGATTTTAAACTAGCAGTTAATGACCAAACCCCACCATAATCTGGCCTAAACGAGCCAGATCTCTTTTGTATCCTTAAATATTTGTCCGCAGGCCCTAGGCTTGTTTTTTTAAGGAGTCTATTTTATGGACAATGTGTTATCTAAGGCCAATGGCCTATTGGTCGGTATCATCGATATCGGCATCAAGTTGATTGCCGCTGGCGTGATTCTGCAAATCCTGTTTGGTGCCGCAGTTCCGTTCTTGTCAATCGATGTGACCGCAAGCGTTATCAAATTCGTGGGTGCCCTTGGCTCTCAAGGTTTGGTTGGTTTGGTGGCCCTGGCAGTGATCTATTGGTCCTTCAACAAGAAGTAAACTTCAATAGTACAAACTAAAAAGCCCCTTGCGGGGCTTTTTTTATGCTTGGTCTACAAACTTCTTGAGTTCTTCAGCCTTGCTGATGATATCCGTGGTTGACGGAAAGTCAGGCATGGTTGGAAACGGTAAGTGTTCACGGTTGGCGTCGGTCAACTTGGAATGATATTCATTAACAAGTTGACTGCGTTTTTCGTAAATTGGCGCCTGGAGGATTTCCTTGGCCAAGGTAAGAAGTTCGAGACGGATCTCGTAAGGTGTTTTGCTCATGTTTTTCTCCTGTGTATGTGTGTGTGTAATGTTGCCCCGCCCCTTGCAGGACAAGATTGCTACACGAGCAAGTTTACTTATGGCTGATAAATTGGCACTACACAAAAAGTAATAGCACCTGCAGGCACCACTCGATCTCTACGGATAGCCATCACAGTTTCCATGTTGTAATAACTGTAAGCAGGGTCATATGGAAATGACCAGTTGCAATTGCTACTACCCAAATTGGCATTTTGCGCCCCAGAAAATGTGTTAAAATCTTCATTCCAGTCCCACAAATTAGGCAAGGTCAACATACGCCATCCTGGTGCCATTTTTGCACGCCAAGGCCAGTGCAAAAGTCGTATTCTGTATTGATACGGGCTGTTGTCAAATCCCGAAGGGTTAGATGCATCTGCCCAGGGCCCGCCGCCTTGTTTGGCCCATTGAGTTCCGTGAACCATTTCGGGGTGTAATCTTCCAGTAGAAAAGGCACTGTCATTCCCGCCAATATTTTCAGGCAACGGTATTGTATATCCAATATCCATTAGCCCACGAAACCCTAGGCAATGCCGTATGGTGTGATCGGTTGCAAATCCTTCGGGTAAGTATTCTCGCAGATTGCCACTTAACTCTTTTACCCATTTAGGCAGATAATTTTTGCTAGGTAAAGGTGGTGGGCAATCAAGGTGATCAAATCTCGAGTCATCGCAAGATTCCCAAGTCAGATAATCTGTGACTTGAATGCTTTGATTTGAAGTCACTTGTAGATGTAATTGATGGTATCGGGATTTTCGCGCAGTTCTCTAGCACCATTCTTCAAATGAAAGCGTCGAGCCATCTCGGTCTTGGGACTCAAGGTTACATAAGTTTCAATACCCGGAAACTCTGTTTCAATTGACTTTTGAGCCGCAATGATCAAATCACGACCGGCACCAGCAGTGTACGACCAAATGGTGTAAAATACCGCAGTTGTGGCACTCTCAACCAAGCCAGCCATATCCTCCACAGCGGCTGGAACTGAATTCAAAAACTTCACACAGGTGATTGCTTTGGTTTGATCTCCGTCTTTGAGCAGGTAGATTCGGCTGTTGGCATTGACACGATCAGACGCAGGAATCTCAGGTCGAACAGGATCGTCCTTGAGCAGTTTTACAATTTCTTCAGTTATGGTTGTTATGGTATGCAACATAATGTACGCTGTTATTATCCTTGCATGATTATTTATGTGGCAATACTATTTTTGCAACAATAAGTACCAGTAATGTCTTTGTCTCAAAATAACTGTGCTGGTGCTGCTTTGGAAAACTTTTTGATGCAACACAACAAGAATGGAATTGAGTTAAGTGCTTGGTTACATGAACTAAACATAGCCAATCACCCATTGGAAGGCAAAAAAACATTGGCATACCATCTGCTGAGTAGACAAGGAATTCCAATCCCCCCAAGCAAAATATTTTGGAACCGTAATCAATTGGCTGATCAAATGCAACGGCCATATCCGTTTGTGGTTAAATTTGACACGCAAAACATGCTGGGCCTGCAAACTGTGATTGTGAACAACGAACTGGATTGCGTTACAGTTTGGCAGAATTCAGAATTGATTAAAAGTTGTTCGGGAATTGTGCAAGATTTTTGTCAGGGACGTGAATACACTGTTACTGTGCTGGTCGGACAACACAATTGGGTCGACTTGGGGTCAGCGGTAGATTTTAAAAAAGTCAACGACTATGACCAAGGAGCTAACACATTTGGTCTAGGAAGTTTGGCACCATGCAACTATGTGGCCGATTCTACACATGACATTATTGATCAAGTTGTTTTTGAACTACAGCGCAAATGCAAATATCAAGGTGTGTTGAGCTGTCAGTTTTTGCTAGACACTGTTGGTAATCTTTGGTTTTTAGAATACAACACTAGATTTTGTGATCCAGAATTTCAAAGCGTATTGCCCAGTTTGAGCACCAATTTAATCACAAGTTTGGAACAACTACAGCATGACCAGCCAATGTCGCCGGTAACCAACTGCTCTATCAACGCAGTTACAGTGGGACTGATACATCAACATTGGCCAACACCTCAATCTCAACGTGCATCAATAGCTCTAACACATAGCAAATTTGATATTGTTAACATGCGAGGACAGTGGGATTACAACACATATTGGGGTAGTATTACTAACACTGGCAATGCCTCACACCAGCAACTAAGTCAAGAAATTTACAACTGGTTGGACACTGTAGATGTTGCACCATACCGCTACAGGAAAGACATAGGGAAATAAAAAAGTGGGCATTACGCCCACTTTTCTTGATACTTTTTGATAGCAAAGTATCTAGCTAGTTGTAATCGAGTGCTTACATAGTCGGACAACTCATCGTGGTCTTGGTCGGGTTGATCCTGAACAATCTTCACCCGTCTATAAGCACAACAAAGGGCCTCATCATCGACTGTGAGTAAAGTTGGATCAACCCCTCGCAGTCGAATTAACGAGAACCTTAGGGGATTACTTCTTAGCAGCTTCGGCTTTTTTATCGCCGGCGGGTGCGCTTTTGGGATCAGCCTTTTTGGCTTCTTCTTTCTTGGCAGGTGCTGGAGTGGCAGCAGGTGCGGCGGCAGCAGCCTTGGGAGCCTCAGCAGGTTTGGTTTGAGCAAAAGCAGTAACAGCAGCCACGGTGGCGATGATAGCGATGAGTTGTTTCATGGTAATCTCCTTTGATTTGAAACTGTAGCAAGAACTTTCCTGCTACACATATACAACGCGGCAGCCTAACAATGAGTTTACTTGTTTTGGAAAGATTGCCAAAGAGTTTTATTTTGGCAAATGACGGGCCAAATTGTGTTGCATTTGCAACAGGAACTCTATACAATAGTGGAATGCTGTGCAACACAGCTACATTAAAGAAAGGTATTTTTATTATGATGCGTTTTAGTCCCGAAACCAAAACTTTTAAACTGTTCACCGCCCTGCACAATGGCGAATCAGTTAGTGCAAGCCAAGCCCTCAAGCGTTTTGGCATCAAGAACATTTCTGCTGAAGTGTCTCGTGTGCGTCAAGCAGGCTTTGCAGTTTATGCCAACAGCCGTAAAGCTGGTAATGGCGTGCAAGTTACCGAGTATCGTATCGGTAAGCCTAGCCGTAAAATTGTAGCCGCTGGTTACCGAGCATTGGCAATGGGCTTGGTCTAATCCAAACTCGCTGTCCTAATCACATAGGACACACTGACAAAAACCCTACTCTCAGTAGGGTTTTTTCTTGACTGAAATTGCAATTTGTTGTATAATTGTCATATGCTTAAAAAACTCTTCCAGCGTTTGGGTCGATATCGCGTAATCATGGACCGTGTGAATGGTGAACCATATTTGGAACGCTACTATGTATTTCTCAAGGATAGGAAGCGATTCCCGTTCAATGTGTTTGTGCATAAGTTTTTGAAGTCGGATCCAGATGATGTGCATGACCATCCATGGCCCTATGCTACCTTGATTTTGAAAGGTGGCTACTATGAATGGACGCCGCAGTTTGATGCCGACGGTAACAAGATCAACGAAGTGGCTCGTTGGTGTGGGGCAGGCAGCATTCGATTTGCTGGTGCCAATACCTATCACAGAGTGGAGTTGGATCCAGCAGTGGAATGTTGGACCTTGTTCATGCCCGGCATCAAACAAAGAGACTGGGGCTTCTTGGTTCGCAATCAATGGGTGCAGTGGGAACAATATTTGGCAAACAGAAAGGCCGGCGTATGATTAGGTTGATTTGGAGTTTTATTATGAAGTGGGGTTGGGACTACAATCGCAACCTCCGTGACACCGACGGGCCAGAACTTGTCCGTGCTACTACCAAACCGGGTCGACTGGTAAGAGCATCTGAAGATATAGAAAGTGAGCAAGGACTCAACATCACAGTTCGCAACGCCCTGGGTGGAAAGATCATCACATTCCGGCACTATGATCACAAAACCGATCGCCACAGTTACAAACTGTATGTTATTCCTGATGACATGGACTTTGATACTGAACTGTGCAAGATGATCACAATGGAATCCATGCGAGGCTGAAAGTAAATACATTATGGAAACTTCTGAACTTTTAATGTCCATCGGCCAAGTGCTGATGTGGTTGTCCTTGGTGGTCATGGTATTCAACCTGTTGGTGCTTTGGTTGGCACGCCGAATCGAAGCTCGGTTAACAGAAGAACTGGGAGAAATAGCCCAAGACCTTGAAGCGGAAAAGTTGATTGCACTCACTGTGGAGGTTGACGGAGATCAGTTTTTGTGCTACAATGCACAGACCATGACATTTGTGTGTCAGGGCCGAGACCTAGAAGAAATACGCGAACGATTTCGGCAAAGGTATCCCAGCAAGAGCGCCGCAATTTACAATGGTGATGAGTCAGCCGTAAAAACACTCAAACAGCAACTGAAAGAACTGAATGAAAATAGCCGTAGCATCGGATCTGCATCTTGAATTTGGAGACTTGGACTTTGATAACCCAGAGGGTGCCGAAGTCCTGATTCTCAGTGGCGACATTCTTGTGGCCCAAGATCTTGGCTATCACGACAGCCACAACATCATGGGCGAAGAGTATCGTAGCAATCGCTATCACAACTTCATGCAACGATGCACAGAACGATTTCCACATGTGATCTACATTCTAGGCAATCACGAACACTATCACGGTGACTTTGCTGAAACCGTCACGCACTTGAAAAACAAGTTTGACTACATGCCCAACCTGCATATCTTGGACAATGAGATCCTCACTGTGGGTGATGTCACCTTCATTGGTGGTACCTTGTGGACAGACATGAACCGTGAAGATCCCACCACACTGTATCACATGAAGTCAATGATGAATGATTTCCGATGTGTGCGTAACACTACATTGGGCACTAACGTTCGATTCTTGCCCGAGGATGCAGTGGAGGAACATCGCAGGTTTGTGGGTTATATAAAAGAAATCATCCAAGGCAAGTTTGATCAAAAGTTTGTGGTTGTGGGGCATCATTCGCCCAGCAGATTATCTACACATCCGCGTTATGCAGATGACACTATCATGAACGGCGGCTACTCCAGCAGTCTTGATGATTATATCCTTGACCATCCACAGATCAAACTGTGGACACATGGGCACACACATCACGATTTTGACTACATGATTGGCTCAACCCGAATTGTATGCAATCCCAGAGGATACATAAACTATGAGGAGTCAGCAGACAGATGGCAACTGATCACAGTAGATATCTAAAGTGGATTCGATACAGTGGTGCTTCGGTGGTTTTATCACTGAACCCACTGCATTGGAGTCTAGTACCGCGGGCTTGCCGTGAGTATAATGATGGGTGGCCCAGTCCCAACGAACGCACCTGGCGTGCGAGTTGGTTGTTTGTAACTGTGCGTTTTTGGGTAGATGATGGGAGTTGGTAAAAGTAAATGACTCCTGAACAACGAATCAAACATGCCGAAGAATGGGCTCAACTTCGAGTAGAGGCCGCAGAGCGTGAGCGTGATGAGGCATTGGGCTTGGCCAGTGCGGCACACTTAGAATTGATACACAGCATCAAGTATGGATTCAATCCTGGCACAGCACACAGTACATTGATTAGTGTAGGTAGATTGAGTCCTAAACTAAAAGAAAGAATGGACAGAATGTTAGGAGAACAAAAATGAAATATCACACTGCAAAAATGTATTGTCCTAATTGTTGGGATCGCTTTTCTCAAATGCTCCGGGACGGAACTTGGCATTCAAACCACAAGTGTAAATAAACAAACACTTGGGAGTTGAATGATGTATCAATTGATTTTACTGACCATGCTGGTCACCAACGGAAAGTTAGAACTGCACCAAACTAAGTTAGAAACCTTCTACACAGCCACTGAATGTGAACGATTCAAGACTGTGGTAGAAAAGAACACATTGATGAAATTGAACTCAAACACCACCAACGCCGCCATAGCATTTGAATGCAGGAGAGAAGTATGAAAATTTACATTGGAAAACCCCGAGATCACTGGATCTCACCTTACACTATATTGGATCGTGTGTTCTTCTGGACTGAATGGTCAAAGTGTAGCCGCTGGACCACGGAACAAAGTTTGGAAGATCACCGGCGAGAAAAAAGTCAGTATGTGGAACATCCTGAATGGGTAGAACGCTGGAGTGACAGACTTGCCCCCATCAGCAGAGTGATTCAGTGGGTATGGGACCGTGTGCAGCCACCTATCAACTATGTGAAGATTGACTACTGGGATACATGGTCAATGGACCATACCTTGAGCCCCATTATCCTGCCCATGCTCAAGCAACTCAAAGAAAAGAAACATGGTGCTCCGTTTGTGGATGATGAAGATGTGCCTGACCACTTGAAATCAACCGCCGCACCGCCTAAAGAGAATGAATGGGACACTGATGCCAACCACTTTGATCGTTGGGACTGGGCCATGGGCGAAATGATCTTTGCGTTTGAATGCAAAGTGGATGACAGCTGGGAAGATGCGTTCCGTGAAGGCCACATTGACATGCTGTGGGTTCCTGTGGACAAAGACGGCAACAAAGTGCCCAAAGGTGAACACAAATTCTATCAAATGGAACGTGGTCCTAACGACACCTACAAATGCGATTACGAAGGAATGAAGGTAGTGCAAAAGCGGATTGACAACGGCTTCCGCTTGTTTGGCAAGTACTATCAGGCTCTCTGGGATTGATTTTTTAACTCTAAAGGTGTGTATGGGTGAAACTGTGTTTGCAAATATGGTCAATGACATGACTACGGAATATCATTTACCAACTGAAGACAATAGTGTCAGCATAGAGGACTATGAACAATGGAAGCGTGAATACACTTGGGACGCCCTGGTCAATATCAGATATGGACAAAGTTTCTGCAATCACTTCAACATACAAGACAATCGACTGTATTACGAACGAGATTGGGTTAGATGCGATACCATCATTAGAGTTGTGTGGCTTGCAAGACCCTGAGTTTTCACATGGGGCACACCTGGCATGGGGCAGACCCTACGACACCATAACCAAGTGGGATTCAGTGGCCACATGGGGTATTGAAACGTTTGGCCTGCCAGGTGATCGTTACATCACTGAAATTAACTTGAATGAAATGGTGTGGTGGTTCCGTGATCCACAGGACCGCATGTTGTTTGTGTTAAGAAATGGGCAGGCTCGATGCATAGAGTTATCTTGCGAGATATAGAGCCTGCTCGAGCCCTGGAGCTCAAAGCGCAACTGGTGCGTGATGGCCTGATCATGCATGAGGATTTTAAATGGGAATATCATCCGCCACAGTGGGATAGTTTCAGCCACGAGCCGCCGACAGCAAAGCATGTGATATTCAGTTTTCGGGATCCGGCACTGGCAACATTCTATCAGTTGAAGTGGTTATGAAATTAAAAACTGGACGTAGTATTGGGTGGAACCTAGAATACGCAACAATGAACGTAACACAAATTATCACTGACGGTGCAGACTGCTATCCGTGGACTGAAACATTTTTAATCTGGCCACGTGAAACAATCACAGGACAACGTATTGGTTGGCAACGAGCCTACAAGCGTCGAGTTTGGGTAGTATGGGGTACAGGCTTTCACATGGAACCAGAAACACAATATGCAACACTTTTTGAGATTCTAGCAGATGACCACAGCAACAGGATGGCGTAAAGGCCAAATCAACGTGCTAATGGCAGGTCGCCAAACAGGCAAAAGCACATTTATGGACATTGTAAATACTCCAGCAATCCGTATTTTGGATTCTGCTCTAGTTGACGGAGAAACTTGGTATACAGTACAATGTAAGCCTAGCTTGATTAGTGGTTGGGTGCAAGAACAAGATCCCAACATGTGGCACAGACACGAACACATAGATAAACAATGGTACCTACACTTCAATGTGTTTGACATGCACGAAAAACTTTACACTATGTTGATGTTAAAATGGATGTAAAAAGTTATTTTGTAATCAACGATCTGCCCGATGGAACTTGGTCGGTGTGTTGGCCCGGCCACGAATACAATGTGGTTGATAATCCTCAAAAGGCACTGACCTTGTTGGAAATCATGTTTGACCATGTTGGAGTGGATGAAGCCATGATTGGGGTACAACAACCGGGTCGCGACAACGACTGGAACACCATGCATATTTCAGATTCATTGTGGTACGATAGCGACCAGGCACGCGAGCACATGGCAAAAAGACTTGCTGAATATGTTATACCTGGGGTAAAGTTTCGTGATCAGTACGAAGCAGAAAAATTCAAACTACACATGGAACAACGACTGGCCTGGAAACGCCTGGGCGGTGCTTGGAAATGAACTACATGATTGATTATCACGAAGCCGTTAGAGAAATGCACAAAGGCCGTGTGGTCAAGTATGTGGGCACGGTAAATGGCAATGTAATGACGGATCGTGGCTGGAGTTGGTGTATGTGCCGTGGTTGTATTTTTCCATATCAAGATGGTCCCGTATGGAAATTGTCGGGGCGCATGGTTTACGATCCGGACTTTCGTTATGTGCTCACAGGTGAAACAGTTGATCCTAGAGCATGGAAGCCAGCACGGAACCAGGACCGTAAAGAGATTAAATCAAAGTTGGGTTACAGCCGTATTGGAAGGAATAATGTATGAACGAACGAATTAAAGAACTTGAGAAACAGGCTACTACAGTTGTCGAAGGCTGGTCCGATGAAAACGGCACTACTAGATATTATGAGTTTAACCGAGAAAAGTTCGCCGAGTTGATTGTTCGGGAATGTGCCCAAGTAGCATTTGAAGGCGATTTGAAAAGAGCCATTGGACAGTGGGGTTCTCATTCAGATATTCTTAAACATTTTGAAGTTGAACACGATGTTGTTAAAACATTTCGGAGTTGAAGAATGAAAGTGATTATTAAAAAACCAGATGGGTCACCGTATCTCACAGTGAGTGATGATAGGCACATGGTCAGTGTTCAAATGCACGACTATGATTTTAATGGTTTTCCTGTTAAGTTTCAGTTTGACCGAAGAACCGTCCCAGCACTAATTGATGCTTTAAGCAGATTGAATCAAGGAGAACTTGATGCTGTTATTCGCATCTACTAGGTTAATGAGGATATAAAATAAATGAGTAATCTTTGGTTTAATATTAGATTTGGCACAAGACATTTTCAGTGGTCAAGAGACTGGGAAATTACATTCCGTGTAAATCCCTACTGGATCAAAAACCCTCCTGATCGATGGTTTGAAGTGTATTGCGTGTTTGGAAGGCAAGTAGGACTATGAGAGTAGAGTTCCCACAAGGTGTGCCCGAAGGTTGTACTGAATGGTTGAACACGCATGTGGGCAAGGGCAATATAACCAATATTGAAGACAGTGGTGATTATGCTTGGTTCTATAAACGTGAGCGTGTTTATCCACAAGGACATGAAGCGTTTGACCCGAATTTCCTATGGAAATATGTGCCAACTATCACAGTCAAAGATCCCAAGTTGGCAACATGGTTTATGTTGAGATGGTCATGACCCTAGAACAAGATATCATCGAACAGACCGCACGAGAGATGTCTGCCAATATTGACCGCAGTATATTGAAAAGCCTTGGCTACTACGCAGATGTAGAGTTTGTACGCAGTACTGGCACAGTGTTTGGCCATCCATATCACACAGTGGAACCACGCAACATTGAATGGCAGGACAACAGCAAGATGTGGGACGATATGATGCAGTGGATGATTGCTACATTTGGTCCTACAGCCAAAGATGGTGTATGGACTCTTGATCAACGCTGGTATGTGAACGATGGAAAGTTTTGGTTCCGTGATGAAAAGGACCTGGCATGGTTCATGTTGAGGTGGAAATGATTGATTACACAGACATCATGATTATGCCCTGCGGGGGTGTGGCCTATTACGATGAACCAACTTATGGCATGAATTATTTCTGTGCTCAATGCGAATGTGTTGTGGGCAGTGATGCTATGCCGCAAAAGTGCCAGGATGAAGAAGCCAAGTGGGAAGCATGGAAGGCATTAGGCGGACAAGGTTGGGACTATTTTGCCGAGCCCGACGAGTACTTTTGATTCAACATAAGTATTTCTATGAAATGGATAATATTTGTGTTGCTGGCTGTAAACTTGGCCCATGCCCGACCGGTCAAACCCGCCACCGAATCGGTATTACTACTGAACACCACCACTCACAAAACTGAACTGGCCCGCAATGCTGACCGTGTGCGAGCCATTGCGTCAATAACCAAGATCATGACTGCCATGGTGACCTTGGACTACGACAAGGATCTCAGCCGACGACTCACGCTGACCCGGCGTGTGGGCAGTTTTTTGCCCAGGCAACAATACACTAGAGAACAACTGTTAGAAGCCATGTTGGTCAAGAGTGACAATGGTGCCGCTGAAACACTGGCCGAGGACTATCCTGGTGGTAGAACCGCTTTCATTAAAGAAATGAATAGGCATGCTGAACTCTGGGATCTCAAGCACACACGTTTTGAAGATGCATCAGGCTTGGGTGCTGGCAACACCTCTACTGTACATGATGTGGCTGCTATGATGACTGTGGCTGCTAACTACTGGTTTATACGTGAAACCAGCATTAAAAAACAAGTGGCGTTTGATACTCGCTACCGGAAACAGATCCGCACCATTAGGTTAGGCCATACTTCGGGCACGATCTTGTTTACATTTGATAACATTGTGGTAAGCAAAACTGGACTAACTTCTCATGCAGGGTGGTGCGTGGGCTTGGTTGCTGAACAAAACGGGCAACAGTATGTGATTGTGGTGCTAGGCAGTCGCAACAAAATCGAACGCCTAAACACAGTAAAAAACATCATGTACAACCATGTGCTGGATCAAAATTTGCAACCGCAGGAATTTGTCAATACATACAATTGATGAACCTGTTAAGACATCAATCCACACTCCAATCACGCCCAGGGGACAGTTTCCGTTATGCCCGTGAAATACTCAAACCTTATGGTGAACTGGACCGTGTGCTGGCCTGGTGCAAGACCGAACTGATAGCCGAATGGCGCTGGCAACTGATTGATGGAAGTTCAGACCGCAGACCGGGCAGATATATTTTTTACTTTGACTCTGACCGTGACTTCTTTGCCTTTGTGCTACAGTGGTCATAAACCAATACTTCAGTAGTACTTGACACAAAATCCCTACCATGCTATACTTACAGCATGTTTTTAGGAGATTCTAATGAACGACTGGGACCGCGACAATCTCAACTTCCTGCTTAACGCAGATCGTGAAACCATGGAAGACTGGTATCACATGGCCACCGAAGACGATTTCAAGTATGCCGCAGAACTGTTTCGCCGTGCTCGCACTGAATTGGCCATGACAGAACTGGCTCTTGTTGATGACGAAGCAGTGGAAGTCATGACTGAAGCGCAGGCTGTGCTGGCAAGGTTCCGCTTGTGAAAAACAATCGTTTCGTAGTGATGTGGGACTGCAACGGCCTTGAGGCTGTGGAACAACTGCCCGATCCCGCTGAAACTACCTTTGCCTTGCTCAAAGGTACAGAACCGCCCAAACCTCAATTCAACATCATGCACTGGCGCCTGCGGGCTCAGTTCAACACCCAGCGGCACTATGAAATCTATGTGTTTGAAACTGTGAAAGGCATCACAAAAGACGACATCGTTGAAATGTTTAAGGCCTCGCCACAACATGCCGCCGACACCATTCGTGAGATTGGCACAGTATTCCACAGTGATCGACAAACTCAGAAAGCGGCAATTATATGAACACAGTGGAATTGCACTGCACTCAAGATGAAGACCAATGGCTGGTGTGGTTCCCTCATCCGCTGGGTGGCATGGAAGTGTTAGGCACGTTTGACAACGAAACTGAAGCCCGACAATTTTGGCAAGAGCAGATGGATTCTGCAGACTTTACGTGAAAGTTAATTATGTCTAAAGTTATTGCTATTGATTCTAAAAACGGCGCCTCTAATATTGACAAGAGCCGCCAGGCAACTAATATTTCAAACTTAAATGAAGATTGCAAAGAGTGGCAAAAAATTGTCAACGGAGATCAAAAAAACAAAGTAATTCCTACTATTAAAAGCCGACTGGAAAAAAATTATGAGTATTATGGTTTTACTAGTAAAGATCAGATTGACTTTAAAGCTGTACAAAGACTTGCCAACGCATATCTTCAAGCCGATTCTTGGCTTCAAATTAATTACTGCAGGGACAGCACCCGTCAGAGTATTGATGAAAGTGTGCAAACTGCCACTCTCAAAAAATATATTAACGATTCTTTTGAAAACATTTCAAACGGCAAAGAAGTTCCATTCAACGGAAAAATTGTTTCAAAGAAACAAGCTACCGGTCTCAATGGAAAACAAATCAAAGCTCGCAGTATAGATGCCATTGGTAGAGTTGGCAAACGTGATGTAAAAATTTTCCAAAAGTATTCTAAGGTTGCCGGTAGTGGGCAATCTCATCAAACTCTTGAAACACAAAATTGGTTAGAGGAATGTTCAAAAATTCAAGACACATCAATTATATTTGTGGCCCAATTAGACGGTGGTGAAGCAGAGAGCCACATTCTAGAATTACAACAGCAGTTTTCCGAATTTAGTAATATATTTGTGGGTAATAGCGAACAAGTTATTGACTGGCTAAACACACAGGCTAAATAAACACACTATCGGTTTGCTGAGAATGCCGCGATAGATTACAACTGAAAAAGGTAAAAATGAATTACGAACTCCATCAACATGATTGTATAGACTGGATGAACTCTCAAGCAGAGAAATCTATACAGTGCATCATCACTTCTCCTCCTTACAATCTTGATATCAAATACGGAACATACCAAGATGATCTTCCTAGGGATGGATATCTCAAATGGCTCAACGATGTTGCTGTTGCAATGAAACAAGTGTTAACTGATGATGGCCAAGTATTTTTAAACGTAGGCTATTCTAACATTGATCCGTGGGTTTCAATAGATGTGGCACAAGTTTTTAGACAAGTGTTTGTTTTACAAAATAACATCACTTGGGTCAAGCATATTGCAGTAAACGATCAAGGATACGGTCAATACAAACCTATTTCTAGCGATAGGTTTTCGAGTGCCACAACTGAAAGTATTTTTCATTTTACAAAAACTGGTGATGTAAAAGTTGACCGTTTGGCTATTGGACAAAGAAACAAATCAGAAGGATACAAGTATCCAGAACTATATTCCGAAAGCAGACATATTGCTACACAACGACGTAAAGCATCTCGGAAACTTGGATTTGATAATTGGATGGATCTTAAAAACAATGGGTCTGATAAACAAAAAGAAGAATACGAAATTATTCTTGCAGGACTATTGACAAAGAATCCTTACGACCCCGATAAAAAGAAATGTATTGGTAATGCTTGGTTTATTCCATACACTCCAACTTCGAAGTTGGCCAAGGAAGTAGGAACCACTAACGACACCGGAACTAGAGAAGGTAGCCGAGGCGGCCATCCTGCTACATTTCCAGAACAACTGCCAGAAATGTGTATTAAGTTTTCGGGCATTGCTCCAGGCAGTCGAGTATACGATCCGTTTAATGGCACTGCTACCACGGTACTTGCGGCGCTAAAAAATGGCATGTATGGTATAGGAACTGACTTAGATCAAGAGTACTTGGAATTTTCTCGTCAGAGGCTGGAACATTATCTTAACCCGCCTGTTGTGATAGAAAAACCAAAAAAAGACAAAACCATCAAAATGGCCAATCCAAATTTATTTGGGCCGGCTTGACCAATAAATCAATCTCTGTTATACTTGTTTGTCTTTAACTTTTTGGAGTAAAACTATGGCTCGAGCCAACGTGAGTAATCTTGTAGTGAATCCGTTTGCACCACCGCCCAAAGCAGTTCAAACTCCACTGGTATCGTCTGGCAACATCTATGACCCATTGGTACCACGTGCCATGGCCATTGCCAATGAAGATGACATTGTGGAGGCCATAGAAAATCTTCGAACCCGACTGCAGGGCAAACAGTACACACAAGAACATTTTGGCCGGCTTGAATTACAACCTGCCGGTTTGGTTGATATCAACATCGACATCCAACGTTTGTTAGAAATTCCACATATTGGTAAAAATATCATTGAGTTGTTTGATCCCAGAATCATGCAACCACTCAATGTGATTTACATCAAAGAAACTGGCAGATACAGTGCGTGGGAAGGCCAACAAAGTGGCACTGCCTTTGCCCTAATGATGCACTTTGGATTGATTGCACCTGAAACTTTGATCCAATGCAAGGTTGTGGATGACGATCTCAAAGTGCCAGGGTCTACTTTGGTAGGTGAAGCAGTGGGCAATCTTGGTTTTCGTTGTATCAACTACAAAGGACGTAAAGAACCTGATTTGTTTTATATCTTCCGCAGTATGGTCAATGGGGTTCGTCTTTACAACAGTTCATTGACTGAAGATTTGCAAGCCAACGAAATACAAAATATTCTGCAGACCCATAACATGTTTGCGGCACCTGGGATGGAAGCAAGGGGACAAAAAGCCAAGCCGGGTATGATCACTCACATCAGTAGCATGTTGAAACTGGCAGGACATGGCACAGATAAATTTAATGTGGCCAAAGAGGACTTGGACTGGGTGTTGGCCTGGCACAACAAATACTATGCCAGTGAAAAAGGCGTGGATGGTGGCTATTTGATCACATTCGGTCGTTTTGCCACGCTGTGCAGAGAGCAAGGCATAGCAGTTACCAAAGATCACGAGTTGGAATTTTACCAGCACATGAAACGTTATGGCTCACCAAAGGCATTCCATCAAGACTGCAAAACACGATACAAGCGAGTGTATGGTGGATGGTCTGACGCTTGCCTGTTGCCAATTTGGCATAAAGATTACATGAAACGCGGTGGAACTTTGACTTTGCCAACTATTGCAAATTACAATGAATACAAATCACTCTGATCTATATCACTTCTATCTCTGGCGTCATCGCTATGTGGATGACGATACTGATGCTGTAGTTAATAGAACTTGTTTTGGTATTACTACCAATCTTGACTCTAGACAAAACGGCTACGAAGGTCATGTTGGACATGCCATCAAGTGGGCAGGAGTTTGGCAAGGACCAGAGCGTCAGGTGCGTGAATTAGAACACCGCTTGAAAACTGCCTTTAGAGATTATCTGGTGGCTGGACACAATGACTATGTTTACGAATGGGTAGATGAAACTATTCCATTTGAAAGCATACAAAATTGGGCTGAATGGGAAGTTGAAAATACCTTTGCTGACATTGTGAAATCATGAGCATTCTGCAATTTCACTCTCGACCGTGGACTGTGTTTGATCCCAATGACAAAGACCATCGACGCTGGTATCATGAATTCGTGCAACACGGCACCTGGGGACGATGTCCTTATAGGTTTGTGGTTCCTGAGGATCACGGCAACTTGATCACCATGATTCAGCGAAAACTGGTGGAATACTATGTACAACGCGAGTTCAAAAAGTAATACTTGAGTACTACAAAAGCCCTACTAAACATAGGGCTTTTCCTTTGGTTGACCAATAATTCCCAATCTGCTATACTATGGACATATTAACGCAAAAGGAGTTCCAAATGGAAATTACTATCACTGTTCCAAAGTCCGCTATCAAAGCCGTCAAAGCCTACGCCAAAGAACTTAATGGCAAGACTCCCTCCAAGAAAGAACTGAAAGAGTTCTTTGAGCAGGACATTGTGGGCTTTTACAGCGATACCTTTGAAGAAGGCATTGAAGGTGCCGTTGACAGCTATTTTGGTTGACCAATAATTCCCAATCTGCTATACTATGGACATATTAACGCAAAAGGAGTTGGAATGTCATTCATCGCTCAATATCGTAGCCCTGCTAACGAGCAGTCTGTGATCAAAAATGTTCCCATGGAACACCTTGTTCAGGCTCGTCAGGAGGTGCGTGATGCTTTTCCTGGTCGCCGTGTGGTTGCCCGGTTCCGTGGCCCACGCTACGATAGCCTGGCATGCCATTGCAAAAAAACGCATGCCCGCAGTTTTGCAGTCTACGTCGGTTGACCAATAATTGCCAAAATGCTATAATATGGACATGTTAACGCAAAAAGGAGTTTGAAATGAAAGCACTGCAAGCCTGGATCGATCGTCAAAACAAGTGGAACGCCATGTTTGGCAATCACAAGCCTTACGAGGTTGCAACTGCGGCAGGCCGCCAGCGAGTGGCCCAATCCATTGACTGTGCCCTTAGCCCTGAAAATCTTTCCTGTGATGGCGAACTGCCCCGTAGCCAAGTGCAAGCCCGCTACCGCGAACTCACAGGTGCCGCACGAGACCTGGTGCGCCTGGACCCCAGCATGGCCCAGCACATGTATGAATTTGGTTGACCCAAAATTGCCAATTTGCTATAATACTTGTATAGTAAGAAAAAAGGAATAAAGATGTCAAGTTTTGCACAAGATGTATTTGCAGTCAATCCCGAGCTCACAGCAGAGAATGATATTCTTGCACTGGGTTTTGAGATTGTAAAGAAAGCACAAGGTTTGAAGTCTGCCAGGTACTATTTTTGGTACCACGAGGATTTCCCTGCAGATTTGATAAGTGAATATTTTTGGTTGCAACAAGAACAAACGGTTGACCAATAATTCCCAATTTGTTATAATACTTGTATAGTAATTAAAAAGGAGTTGGATATGGGTACAAATTCACGCATTGGCATCATGCATGGTGACAAAGTCAAAAGCATCTACTGTCATTGGGATGGCTATCTGGAGCACAACGGCCGGATCCTGCAAGATCACTACAACTCGACCAAAATCAATTTCCTGGTTGCGCTGGGCGACATGTCAAGCCTCAAGTCAGAGATTGGCGAAAAGCATGCATTCAGCCAGTTTGATCTGCCGCCAGAAGAAGTGGAAGCATACAAAGAACTCACCCAAAACTGGTGTACATTTTACAGTCGCGATCGCGGCGAAGCTGAAGCTGACACTGAGTGGAAAGTGGCCAACACCTTTGAAGAGTTCCTGGAGCAGGCAGACGGCTGTGGTGCTGAGTATTACTACATCATGAAAGATGGTGTGTGGTATTGCGGCACCACTTACGAAACTGGTTCATTGAGCCGGCGTCTGGTGCTGTTGAGCGAGGCCCTGGAATCTGTTAAAGAACAAGCGTGATGGAAAACCCTCGCGATTTTCTCAACCGTCCGCTGGCCCTGGGAGACTATGTGGTATTCCCGGGTGCCTACAACGGCGGCATGAAACTGGGCAAGGTGATCAAGTTCACCCCCAAGAACATGCGTGTGGAGCACCCAGGGTGGCGCGGTGAAAATACCAGCACCCTTCGACACCCCGGCCAATGTGTCAGGGTGGAAGGGCCTGACTTGACATTTTTCTTGCTGTCAAAGCAGAACCAATCATGAACATAACACCTTACAGTCGCAAGATCATCTTGACAACATTCCAAACCTGGCATGTTGACAAAGAGTTTGCTGACCCAATGTATAACTATCTTGTGCATGGGTTTAATCCTGGAAGTTGCTTTACGGCAGTGTTGGCCAATGATTTCTTGAGTGCCGTATCTCGTAGTCATCCCAGCAACACTATTCCAGCGTTCAAGGCCTTGGCTGGCTGGATTCGCGATACAGTACCAGCTGACGCCCGTGGTAGTTATGAAGCTGTGGATCATTGGACCGGCATTCATGCTGATGCTCGTCGTGCTGTGTTGGAAAGTGCTGGATTGGTGTTGACAGAAGATCAAGAGATGTGGCAGACGCTGAAAAACGGGCCCGCTGTTGAGCCTGTGCTGTACTAAAAAAGTACTACTTTTTGGGTTACACTTTTTTGGTTGACCAATAATGCCCGATTTGCTATAATACACACATAGACAGCAAAAAGGAGCCCCGAATGAATGCAACTGAACTCGATACCAAAGCCGCCCCGTTTGCATGGGTAGCGGCCCGTGATGCGGCAATGAAAAGTTATGCCGCCAGCACCCTGTACACCGAAGCTCAAAAGGTTCGTGCAGAGCGCATGAAGCTGGGCTTGGAAATGGTGTATGCGGCCCGGAGTGCGTTTATCACCTACCGCAAAAAGTTCGTCACAATCAAATTGGATCAGGCCCGTGTGCGTGATCGCAAGACACTGGCCTTGTTGGAAAAAGACTACACCGCACAAGGCGATGTCACCAAAGTGGTCACTGACCAAGGCATCACTTATCGCATCGCCCGCGGTTGACCGATAATTGCCAAAATGCTATAATATGGACATGACAACGCAAAAGGAGCCGCAAATGGAAATTGAATACGATCTAACTGGTGCTGTGAAAGACTATGGCATGTACACTGAACTTGGCAACGCCGCAGTTCACGCCCTGGTTGTGTCTGCCCGTGCTAACAACCTGAATTGGCCCCAGACCTATCGTGCCTTGTGTGCCTTGGGCGAGCAAAAGGAATTTGGCGAAGCCACCGACACCGCTGTACGCGAATATGTGTATTCCGCCCTGAACTTCCGTACACCTTTCTACTGCTAAGGAGTCGAACATGATGGCAGACTTTGTTGATGTTACTGGTTGGAGTGCTCGAGAAGTGGCCCGCCTGGGTCATGCAGATGACGATACTCCTGAACAATATCGTCCACGCCGTGCCCAGCGCCGCCCTGTGCAAGTCACGCCAGGTGGGGGTCATCCGGGCTTTGCGGCGGCAGATGTGTGGGCCGCGGCCTGTGCCGCTCAACGTGTGAATGGTTCTTATGTCAAAGAACCTGTGATGGTATACAACGAAAGCACTCAGAGCAATACTGTTATCAAACGTAAGAGCCGCGATGTCATGCTGGATTTCTTGAACAATCCTGATCGCCTGTTG
>Ga0222713_10002020_pt1 | contig 21951 bp, 14 predicted proteins | sample C33_649DmetaG_FD_165061 | JGI IMG/M metagenome (GOLD analysis project Ga0222713, IMG submission 165061) | Estuarine water microbial communities from San Francisco Bay, California, United States - C33_649D | ecosystem: Environmental > Aquatic > Marine > Unclassified | place: USA: California...
CGTACCCATTTTTGGTTCGGGAGGCCGCGAATCGGCCTTCGCCTGGAGCATTGCGCAAAGTGGTTTGCTGTCCAACCTCTACATCGCTCCCGGCAACCCTGGCCTCAGCGAGGTGGGTACCTGCATTGAGTTGGACTGGCGCGACCGCGACATGGTCGCCGACTTTTGCCTGCGCAACGACATTCACATCGTTGTAGTGGGTCCTGAAGAGCCCTTGGTGCACGGTCTCGCCGACTACTTTGCCTTTCATCCAGAACTCGAACGCATTCACTTCATCGGTCCCCGCGAAGAGGCGGCCCAACTAGAGGGCTCCAAGGACTATGCAAAGGCGTTTATGAAGCGCCACGGAATCCCGACCGCCGCGTACCGCACGTTCACCAAAAACGAACTTGAGGCAGCCAAGATGTACGTCCTTAGCCAAGATGGGCCCTACGTGCTCAAGGCTGACGGACTTGCCGGAGGCAAAGGCGTGGTCATACTCGACCACGTCGTCGACGCCCTCAAGGAACTGGATTCGATGCTGGGCGAAGCCAAGTTTGGGTCCGCTTCGAGCCGCGTGGTGATCGAAGAGCACCTCACTGGCCCTGAATTCTCAGTATTTGTGCTCACTGATGGCGAAAACTACATCCTGCTTCCGCAGGCAACCGACTACAAGCGGGTGGGTGAGGGCCAGACCGGCCCCAACACCGGCGGAATGGGCGCCATCAGCCCCGTCCCCTTTGTGACCCCTGATGTGCTCGGTCAAGTGCACCGCGAAATCATTCAACCCACCATTGAAGGGCTTCAGGCCGAGCAAATTCCGTACTGCGGATTCATCTTTTTTGGCCTCATGCTCACAGCCGACGGACCTAAGGTTATCGAGTACAACGTTCGCATGGGCGACCCCGAAACCGAAGCCGTCCTTGCGCGCCTCGACGAGGACCTCCTCGCCCTCATGATCGATGCGGCCCGCGGCCACATTGCCACACGTCCCGCAGCGGTCAAGCCCGAAACCGCGATCACGGTGGTCATGACCGCCCCTGGCTACCCCGGTGAATACCCCAAGGGGCTGGCGATCACGGGCGCCGAATTGCCTTCAGAGGGCAGCCTTCTCTTTCATTCCGGAACCGCGCTGCGCGACGGTCAGTTGGTCACCAACGGCGGACGCGTCCTTGCCATCACGGGATTAGGTGCAGATGCCGAGGAAGCAAAAACGCGAGCATATGCTCGCGTGGATCAAATTCAGTTTAAAGGAAAGCAAGTCCGCCGCGACATCGGAACGATCTACGGCTGGCCCTTGGACGCTAAGAAGTAGTGGGGATTAGCCCTGCTGCTTCTCGTGCTTGCTCATTTCGCGAAGCCAGTACAGGATTCCGCCTGCAATGATTGACCAAAATACCACGTTCGCGGCAGGTCCAATCCAAGGCATCGCCATGAATGTCAGTTCAAACAGGTCGCCGGTAGCTTCAAAAAAGGTGCGCAGGGGCATAGCAATGTACTTTTGAGATGCCCAAAGGTAACCCAGCCTGACCAAATGCCCACACTTCTCTTTCGCAATGCCCACCCCGGAGTCGCACTCGTGCTCGTTCTGGCCGTCGCGGGAATCAGCTTTGCGATCAATACGGTTCTGGGTGCACCGCATTCGGTGCTGCTGGCCCTTGCTACTGGTGTCGGAGCCTGGTTTGTCAACTTCATTCTCGTCTACCGCAGCCGCTACCTCAAGCAGAACTACCTCTTTGGCTGGCTTTGGTTCACGGCCGCAGTGGCTCTGAGCGGAAGCCGCGAAGGCATCCAGTGGTACACCCTCGGCGGCTCGCTTGCCGCTGCCGCGTGGATGGCCCTTGCCTACGAAATGGCGTTTGACCAGCGCAGCGCCCTGGCGCGCCGCATCAACCTTGGCTTTGTCACCGGAATCTTGCTCTTGTGGAACGTTCGCTTCAGCTACTTTTTGCTGGTTTCGTTATGGGCAATTGGCTGGGGAACCACCCGTTCTGGCCGCGGCTTCTTGCAGCTCATGATGGGTTGGTTGGTGCCCGCGTCAGCTATTGCCACGTACTACTGGACCGTCGGCGGGCCCGAATTCTTCTACCAGTGGCTGGCTGCGCTCAAGCCGAGTTGGACGCAAACTCTTCCGAGTCCTGGTGAATGGACGGTCCTGTTTTGGCTGGTCGTCGCCATCCCCCAAACGGTGCGGGCGGCAGTTTCGGCTAAGCGCTCGAAGCGTCAGGGTCTGTACTTATCGTGGTCGGGAATCCTCGTGGCCATCATGTGGCGCATCGCGCACCCCGATGCCGCGACCAGTGGGCTTCTCGCCGTCTTTGCGGCGCCCCAACTCGTCAATCTTCAAGATTACTTGCCCAAGTACTGGATGCGCATCCTGCTTGGGCCGTCGCTGCTTGCCTCAGGCCTGGTCAGCGTCTTTTGGTAGAAACAGCGCTTTGAGCTCGTGGGCGTCCTCGGGCTTCATTTTTCCAGATAAAATCAGGGCTAATTGCTTGCGGCGCAATGCTCCGTCGTAGCGGCGTTGCTCTTCATCGGTCTCTGGTTCTACGGGCGGAATCGGAATCGGCCGTCCCAAGTCGTCCACGGCTACAAAGGTGTAGATGGCCTCGTTGCACTTGGTCCGTTTTCCGGTGCCGCGCTGGTCCTCCATATGAACATCAACCCAGACTTCCATCGAACTGCTGAATGCGCGCGAAACCGTTGATTCAAGGGTCACAATGGCTCCCTGAGGAATCGCTTCGTTAAAGGATACATTATTCACAGATGCCGTGACTACTGTGCGGCGGCAGTGGCGGTGGGCCGAAATGGCGGCGCAACGGTCCATCCAACTCAAAAGTTGGCCCCCAAACAAATTGTTGAGGTTGTTCGTGTCGTTCGGAAGAACAATCTCGGTCATCACCGTGAGGGATTCCGAGGGATGCTTTGGTTTCATTGGTGGTAGATCCAGATCGCCGGAAAGTCCCCTTTGAGCTGGGCTTTGGCCTTGCGGGCGGCGTCTTCACTGGCAAAGGTACGCAGCGCCACCTTCTTCAGGCCGACTTTGGCGTCCAGTACCTCGGCCGGATATCCAGATTTCTTCAGGTCGCTCGCAAGGCGTTCGGCGTTGGCATCTTCGGCAAAAGCTCCGACGATGAGCGCGTATTGACCCTTGAGCTGAGATTTGCTGAGATTAGCTCCATTAGCTCCATTAGCTTCTGGCTTGCTGGCTGTTGGCTTACTCGCTGCTGGTTCTTTAGCTTCTGGCTTGCTGGCTGTTGGCTTACTCGCTGCTGGTTCTTTAGCTTCTGGCTTGCTGGCTGCTGGCTCGCTGTCGGCTTCGTACGCTGGTACTTCAGCTGGTTGGCTGACGGGTAGGGTTGCCTCTTCGCGAACTGGCTCGTTGGCGGGCGTCACGAATTCTTCGACGGATTCGGTCCACGAATCCCATGTGCGAATTAGGGTTGATTTCTGGGATTGAAACCAGCCTGAAGCGTTCCAATCGATGGTGGCTTGCTGGACGGTGGTGCGCACGTTGTCTTTGGTTCCGCCAATTGCGGCAAGACCCAAGGCACCGGCCACGATAGCGGCAGCTTGCCACGAACGCACTCGTGGGGCGTCGGCATTCGCTGGGATTGACGGCGCAATGGACTCCGACGTGGCAAGGTCCATGCGAAACATGGGAAGGCCAAACGAGCTCGAGAGGAAGTTGGCCTCGAGGCTGGCCTTGAAGGTCCACTGCGTTTCCATGCGGCGGAGGCTGCCGATTCCTTGAAGCACAAGTCGATCGCCACGGTCGAGAACTCGGCGGTACTCGGCGGTGGCGGCAGAGATGGCATCAGCCACACCTGCTTCATCGAGGCCTTCGATATGCTGAAGGTGCGTGACGAGACTAGGAGAGGTGAAATCCGCTTGGGGGCTAAAGCTCACCCGGCGGGCTGGCGGCAGAATTAGACCGGCGGGAAGCTGAATTTCGGCTCCGTAGCGGCGCACACTGAACGTACCAAGGCCGTGCACCGAAAGGCTATCTTCCTGAAACAGAAGAAAGGCGAGGTGGAGGTTCAGGTTGTAGTTGAGCGAGGCCATAATTCACGAATTTAGGACGCAGCCCGAGTCGGGTCGCGACTTATTAACGAGAGTTATGAACAGGTTATCCCCAACCAGTAACTAGTAACTAGTTGCTAGTGACTAAAAGAGTTTCCGGTACCCGTGGCAGTAGGGAGTTCCGCCCTTGACGTCGTAGTAGTCTTGGTGGTAGCCCTCGGCGGAGTAGAAGGGTGCCGCCGGAAGCAGCTCAGTGGCCACGTCGTAGCCCTTGGCGCGGAGCTGCTCGATGAGCGACGCGGTGAGTTCGCGCTGGGCCTCTGATTGATAGAAGACGGCGCTGCGGTACTGGGGTCCGAGGTCGGGACCCTGTCCGTTGCGCTGGGTGGGGTCGTGCGTTTCAAAAAACATGCGGAGCACGGTTTCGGCCGTGGTACGCGCTGGATCGTACTCGACGAGGCAGGCTTCGTAGTGGCCGGTCTTTTTGGTGCAAACCTCTTGGTAGCTAGGGTTTTCGACGTGGCCGCCGGTGTAGCCCACAGTGGTGGCTACTACGCCGTCGATGCGCTTGAGAAAGTACTCGGTTCCCCAGAAGCAGCCAGAGGCGAGAATGAGGGTTTCGTTTCCGGGTTGGGCAGGGGCAGCGGGCATTAGAGACACGGGTGCAGAATTTTTGGTAGGTTGGGCACAGGCCGACAGCGTGCTAAGCACACCGAGGGCACAAAGTTGAAGGAGTCGGCGCATACTTAAGTAACGCATGCTGGGCCAAAGGGTTTACATCCCCATGTCGTCGCCGCCACCACCTTCCATTCCGCCACCCATTCCGCGACCTCCACGGCCACCACGGCCTTGGCTGCGGTCCGGCTTTCCGAAGTTGTACTGCAGGGTGACGTACCCGATGCGGCTCTCGCGAAAGCGCATGAAGTAGATGTCGGTAAAGGGCGGATGCTGTTCGATTTGAAAGCGGCGCTGCTTGAATACGTCGCTAAGGCGCAGCGTTACATTGAGTTTATTTTTGACCACTTCGTACTTGTACCCAAAGTCATAGAACTGAATTCCCTTAAAGTACCCCTGGCCGGTGGGTCCAGCGCCCCACTGGTTGAAGGTCAATTGAAACTGGTGGTCGGGGGTAGGGTTGTACATCGCATTGGCGCGGCCCTGCCAACCAAATCCGGACTGGATCAGGCCACCTTGAAGGGTCGACGAATTGATGACTGACCAAAAGGCATCGCCCGATGCTTGAAGGCTGAGTTTCTTGCCAAAGCGGGCCATGGTGTTGCCGCTGAGGCCGAATCGGTCACGGGTATCGAAGTTCTCCCAGGTCACGGTGACGAATCCACTGTTGTCGACCTCGAGAAAGCGCGAAAACATGTTGGTCGTGTGCTGCAAATAACCCGATAGCGTCGCTGAACCCCATTTGGCGTACTTGGCCGCGCTGAGTTCAAAGGCGTGGGTGTACTCGGGCATGAGTAGCGGATTGCCCTTGCGAAACGACTGGGGATTCGAATAGTCGATCAAGGGGTTGAGCTGCTGTTCGCCGGGACGGTTGACGCGCATTGCGTAGCTCGCCTGAAAATCGGTTCCCTTTTTGGGGCTGTAGGTCAAGAACACGCTGGGAAAGTACCCTGGGTAGGTGAAGTCCAATTGGCTTCCGGACTTGAGGATGAAGCTCAAGTTGGCGACTTCGTAGCGCATTCCGGCCTGGGCCTTCCACTTGGAATTGAACACATAACCGTAGGTGGTGTACAGTGCGTGTACCCACTGCCACTGGTCGACAAATTGGGTCCGCAGGGTGTCTTCGACAAAGCTGCTGTTGAGCGGAGTTTCGAGGAAGCTGGCCTCGCGGTCGCTCACGCGGGCGAAGTAGGTGCTGCGTCCGCCAAAAGTGACCTTGCTCTTGCTGTTGATGATTTGCTCGGCGTCGGTCTGAAGGTTGAGGTTTCGGGTGGTCTCGAACTCTTCGAATCGCTGAATGTACACCCCGCCGTACGTGAGAATTTTCGGGTAGTTGCTGTCGGCGTCAAAGAAATTGTTGGTGGCCTCGTCCCGCCAGCGATCTGAGTAGTTGAGGTCAAACGTCCACTTTTCGCCGTCTTTTTTGAACTGGCGCTCGAGGCGGAGGGCCACGTCAGAATTGGCGTTGGCTCGGGTGCCCACGGCGCCCTGCACCGCTTTGGTCTCAAAACTGCCCGACGAGTTGGCGAAGTCGGTGCTGTCCCACTCTTCGCGGGTCTCTTGGTTGCGCCCCACTGAGAGGTTGGCGGTCCACTTCTTGCCGAGCGGAAGGTCCATGCCCAGTCGGCCGTTCAGCCCGACGCTGTGGTTGTCGCCCCACATGAGGTGGTCTTGGCGGTAGGCGGAATCGGGAAAGTCAAAAATGCGCTCGATGGTTCCGCCCGAATACATCCAGCGGTCGTCCCAAGCGAGGCTCGTGAACAGGCGAACTTTGCCCACGGGCACTGAGATGTTCGTAGAGGCGTTGTACTTGCGGTTGGTTCCGACGCCCGCGATGACGCTTCCGTTGAGCGGAAGTTCGCGGTTCTTTTTGGTCACGATGTTGATGACCCCGCCCGAACCTTGGGCGTCAAACTGCGCACCGGGGTTGGTGATGACTTCGACGCGCTGCACGCTTCCGGCGGGGAGTCGGTCAAAGGCGTTGGTGCCTGAAAAACCGAGCAGGGAAGCAGGACGCCCGTCGATCAGTATCGTGACGTTTTCGTCGCCGCGCAGCTGCACATTGCCGTCCATGTCAAGCGACACGTTAGGGACTTGGCGCAGCACGTCCGTACCTGTTCCGCCCTGTACGTTGAGGTCAGACGCCACGTCGTAGACTTTGCGGTCCATGCCCAACAGGGCGCGCGCAGCTTGGCCTTCGACCTTGGCTTCTTCGAGTTCAGTGGTGCTCGCAATGGCCTTTAAAATGCCTAGTTTGATTGGGGTTCCCTTGGCCTCAATTGGGCGCATCAACGGCTGGTACCCGAGCGGACGAGCGACGAGTCGGTAGCTTCCGTTGGGCACGTTGAGCTGAAAGTTGCCCTGAGCGTCGGTCACGGTCTGGCTGACCGGTCCGTCGGCGCCCATCACCCGCACAGCCGCATTTGGAATCGGTTCTTCGCCATCGACCACCTGGCCCACAATAAGGGTTTGCGCGAGCAGGGGCGTCGCCGCGAGGGCGACCCAGAGGGCGAGGATTCGAAGGAACATATTCATCAGACGTTGGCTTGGGTCAAAGGTTTAGTGGGGGGCGGTGTGGGTCGCGGAACCTGCGGTCACCCGCAGCAGCTGCGGCGCCGTTTACCGCAAAAATCCGGCCGAAATTAGGTGTTCGGCAATTTGTACGGCGTTCGTTGCAGCCCCCTTGCGAAGGTTGTCGGCCACAATCCAAAGGTGAATTGAGCGGTCGCAGACCACGTCTTCGCGGATTCGGCCCACAAACACCTCGTCGCGGCCCTCGGCAAAGCGGGGCATCGGGTAGTCTTTGGCGGCGGGGTCGTCCTGAACGACCACACCGGGCATCGAGGCTAAAAGGCGGCGCACCTCGTCGAGCGAAGGGCGTGCGTCGCGAAAGGTCACGAGCACAGACTCTGAGTGGCCCCCTTGAACTGGAACCCGCACCGCCGTCGCACTCACCCCGACCGAATCGTCGCCGAGGATTTTTTTGGTCTCGTGGTGCAGCTTCATCTCTTCTTTGGTGTAGCCGTTCTCGAGAAATACGTCGCAGTGCGGAATACAGTTCTTATCGATCGGGTAGGCGTAGGCCATCGGGCCGTCGAAGTTGCCTGCGCGCTCGTTCGCGAGCTGGTCCACGGCGGCCTTACCGGTTCCGGTCACGCTCTGGTAGGTGCTGACGCGCGCAGTGCGTATGGGGTGCGCGTCGTGCAGCGGCTTGAGCGCCATGACCAGCTGAATCGTCGAGCAGTTGGGGTTGGCGATGATCTTGGCGTCGGCCGTTAGGGCGTCTGAATTGATTTCGGGCACCACGAGCGGAATTCCCGGCTCCATGCGCCACGCCGAACTGTTGTCTACCACAAAGCAGCCCACCTCGGCGAACTTGGGCGCCCACTCGAGCGAGGTGCTTCCGCCCGCCGAAAAGATGGCGAGGTCGGGCTTCAGCGCCACGGCCTCAGCGAGGGTGCGCACGACGTAGTCGGCCCCGTTCCAGTGTAAAATGCTTCCCGCGGATTTCTCAGAGGCCACCGGAATAAATTCAGTGACCGGGAACCCCCGTTCCACAAGGACTTTTCGCATGACTTCGCCGACCATTCCGGTGGCACCAACTAGAGCTAAACGCATAGCGCGGCAGGGGGATTTAGGTTTGATGCAAAAGTACGGATGATGAACAGGTTAATTGCGTTAAGCCTTGGGCTGCTTGCCCACGGCGTGTGGGCCCAGTGGGGCCCGTGGACCGAGGATTGGTCTGCCGGCGTGTCGGCATGGCACGGCGACACCTTCGCCTTCGGCAGCGGGGCGGAACTGCGTTTGGCTGCTCCTGCAGCCGGAACCTACGCGCTCTGGCGCTCCGGCCTGGGGGGTCGGCCGGCCCAGGCTTCGGGCCGGGTGCGCCTCGACTTCAACCCTTCGTCGTCCAACTTTGCCTTTTGGGAGGTGCGCGACACCGCAGCATCGGGCGGCTACCGCCTCGAATTTGGGCGCAGCAGCGACCAGTTGCGGCTCACGCGACGGTCGGACGGACTGCTGCTGGCCGCGAGTTCCTCGGGCCTGCTCGACCGGGCTGCCTCGGTAATCGAGTGGGCGTGGACCTGGGATTCTGCCGCAGGCCACCGCCTTGAATGGTTGGTGCGCGACACGCTCGGGATTCCGCTCGACAGCGGCTCTGCGTGGGGCAATGCGGACTCAAGCGCAGAAGCCCTCGGTGAAGTGCGCTTCGGAGCAACGGTTACGGCCACGCGAACGCGCAGCGTTCGCTGGGGCCCTTTGTCGTTTGCCGCCAATGCGTTGCCGGCGCGGAAGCCCATTGCAGCAGCCCGTCTTGGTGACGTCGCGGTCACCGAAATCCTCGTCGCCCCTGAACCCAAAGTCAGCTGGCGTTCTTCACCCGGAGACTTTGTTGAGCTCTTGGTCACGGCAGATTCCGCTCGGCGCGCAGTCGGCTGGACCCTTGCCCACGGCAGCGGACGTTGGCTGCTACCCGACCGAATCTTGCAGCCCGGGGAAGTGCTGCTGCTCGCCGATGCCCGCATGGACTGGCCCGATTCCTTGCGGATTTGGGACGTTCCGCTTGCCTTGACCGCCTCAGCCGCCTTTTGGTCGCTTGCCACCGCCGACAGCCAGATTGTCGCGTGGGGCCGCACGCAGCCCGACATGCACCAGCCTTCCGACAAGGCCTTGGGCGGATGGTCGCTCGAGACCCAACCCGAACTCGCCGCCTTGCCCCGTGCCTGGCAGTCGTCCCGCAATGCCCTCGGGTCGAGCCCAGGCCGCATCGAGTTTGCCCCGGTGGGGCCGCGCCAGGGCGGAATTCTCGGACTGCTCGCCGACAGCGTCCTGCACGTCGACTGGCGCCACCCGCTTCCGTTGGGGACGTCAGCCTTCTACCCGTTTGATTCTTTGGCCTTGGCGGATTGGTCTGGGGGCCACTGGGTTGCGTCACGGCCGCATTCAGAACGTACAGACCTTTACTGGGATTCGGGTTTGGGTCGCTGGCCTGGCGTTCCCGGCCAAGGCTTTGAGCTGCCCCTAATTCCTGGCTGGGTGCACGCCGACGGAACCCCTGGGGACTGCACCCTTGTCGCCGCGGGATGGCCCGCCGTTCCCGATTCGGGCGAGGTTCAAATCACTGAAGTTTTGTTCAATCCCCTGCCTGGCGAAGGGCGCTTCGTCGAGCTGCGCAACGTGAGCGGACGTGTGCTCGACGTGTCGGGACTTTTTTGGGCTTCGGGGGATTCGTTGGCTCAGGGGTCTTGGCGCCGCGCCGCGGTCGCCGGCCGGTTTTTGCTGCCCGAACAGGTTATGTTTGGGGCGGCTGACCCACTTGCAGTCGTGCGGCGCTACCCGGCTGGCGACTCTGCGGCGGGGCCCCGGGGCGCCCCGCGCCCCGGGGCTTGGGCCCGCCCGGCTGTGCCGGGCGGGCCGGGCGCCACATCCCACGCCCTTCCGCTCACCGACGACGGAGGAACCCTCGAACTCCGCCGAAGCGACGGCCTGCGAATAGACTGGGCACGGGTTTCGCCCCACCAATTCCCCTCAAAAATCCGCGAAACTCCGGGCAAAGGCGAAGGAATGTCGCTCGAGCGCCGCGGCCCGGACCCCGACGACTGGGCCCACACCCGGTCCGATTCCGCCACTCCGGGCCGCTGGCCCCAACACGCCCCGCAACCCGCCGAGGGCCAATTCGACCTCGTGCAGCGCCAGTGGCCGCCCCAACTTTCTTGGAACCTCGATTCTGACCGCGCTTGGCTGCTCGAAACCCGCTGGGTCGACCCCGAAGGCCGTTGGGCCACCCCGTGGACGGCGCCCCAACCCGTCGCGCCCCAGCACCACATTGAGGCGTTGGACGAACCGCCCCACCGCCAAACGTGGCTTTGGGAATTCCGCTTCACCCCCTCTGAAGGTCGCCCGATTCGGCGGAGCTATTTGGTAACCAGCAACTAGTAACCGGCAACTTGTTTCTTGCTTCTTGCTTCTCGCTGTGCAGCAGCCATAGTTCCGAAGTGGCTCTAATGCTCATGAGCACCAGAAACGAGAAACCAGAAACCAGAAACCATTTGGATGCGCAGCGCCCCAGCCCCGAAGGGGCCCTAGCGCGCAGCGCTCCAGCTGCGAAGTAGCCCCAGCCCCGAAGGGGCCTTAGCGCGAGCGCCCTTGGCGTGAAGCGCAACAAGCCCATTACCTTTGCTTCATGGACGAATCACGCCTCAAGCGCCGCGCCCTTGCGCAGGCCGATTTTGACCCCAACGGATTGGCCACGGGGGAACAGATTTATGGACTTCCGTACGCGGTTGAGGATGCTGAGGTAGTGGTGGTTCCGGTGCCCTGGGAGGTGACGGTGAGCTACGCCTCAGGAACCGCCCAAGGCCCTGCAGCGATCAAGGAGGCGGCCGCCCAGGTCGACTTGTGGGATCCGTATGTGGCAGACGCCTGGAAGATGGGCTTGGCAATGGCTCCGGCCTCGACCAAGTTGGCTGAAAAGTCCGAACGGAACCGTGAACGCGCCGAAGTCTACCTGGCCGCACTCGCCGACGGAACCGCCGCCATGGTATCCAGCCAAAAGTTGCTGGCTAAAATCAACGAGGCCTGCGCGTGGATGGTCGAAAAGGTCCGCCACGACGTCGAGCACTACCTTGACCAAGGTCAGCTGGTAGCCCTGTTGGGCGGAGACCACAGCACGCCCCTAGGCTACATTCAGGCATTGGCTGACCGCCATCCCGGAATGGGAATCCTGCAGATCGACGCCCACATGGACTTTCGGGTGGCCTACGAGGGCTTTACCTACAGCCACGCGTCAATCATGTACAACGCCATGAAGCACGAGGGCATTGCCAAAATTGTACAGGTCGGAATCCGCGACTACTGCGCCGAAGAGGTGGCGGTGGCCGCCGAGCTGGGCAACCGCTGTACGGTGTTCTACGACCGCGACCTCAAGCAGGCTGCTTTTCACGGCCGCACGTGGGCCCAGCAGGTGGATTTGATTGTGGCGGAACTTCCGCAGCAGGTCTACCTCAGCTTTGACATTGACGGCCTTGACCCCAAACTCTGTCCGCATACCGGAACCCCAGTAGCCGGTGGCCTCGAGGTCGAGCAGGTGCTCTACCTGGTGGAGCAGGTACTGGCCTCGGGCCGCACGCTCGTGGGCATGGACCTCAACGAAGTGGCGCCGGGCCCCGAGGGCGACTGGGACGCCAATGTGGCCGCGCGCTTGCTCTACCGACTCGCTAACGTGCTCGGCAAGGCCAACGGCCGCTGTACCTTTGCCTCGTGAAATTCGGAGTTGTAACTTTTCCTGGGTCGAACTGCGACCAAGACATGATCCACACCCTCCGCGAGGGTCTGGGATGCGAAACCGTCAGCCTGTGGCACAAAGACCGCGACCTTCAGGGCGTCGACATGGTGGTGCTTCCGGGCGGATTCTCCTACGGGGACTACCTGCGTTCGGGCGCCATCGCCCGCTTCTCTCCCATCATGGAAGAGGTCATTAAGCACGCCGACCGCGGCGGCTACGTCTTTGGAGTCTGCAACGGATTCCAAATTCTGACCGAGGCCGGACTCGTCCCAGGTGCCCTTTTGCGCAACCCCACCGGCAAGTTCATCTGCAAAAACGTGCACCTCGTGCGCGGATCGGGCCTCAGCCCCATGACGGCAGGCCTCTCTGAGACCGGAGTCTACCAAATTCCCATCGCCCACGGCGAGGGCCGCTACCACGCCGATGAGGAAACCCTCAAGGCCCTCAACGACCACGGTCAGGTAATGTTCCGCTACGCCGAGGCCGACGGAGCCATCACCCCAGAGGCCAACCCCAACGGGTCGGTGCAAAACATTGCCGGAGTCTGCAACGACAAGCGCAACGTGATGGGCATGATGCCCCACCCGGAGCGCGCGGCCGACGCCAACCTGCTCAATACCGACGGCGTGGCCCTCTTCGAGAGCCTCCTCCAGTATACGGTTTCGCTGTAAAAAGTAAAATCCGGTTATACCCTAATAAAAACCCGCCATGGCGGGTTTTTTTGTGCCGGAGATGTTCGGATATAACCGGATTTTACTTTTCTCACCGCATCAAAAAGCCCGGAACCCCCAAGGGATTCCGGGCCTTTATTCGGTTATAACCGGATTTCAAAATTCTACAAGCGCACGAGCTGCTGCGAGGCGGTGCGCCCGTTCTGCTCCACCCGCAGGGCGTACACACCTTGGGGCAGGTGGCTTAGGTCTAGGGCCAATGACGGGTCGATGCCCTCGTAGGTGCCCAGAAGGGATCCGTCAAGGCTGCGAAGCTCGGCGGCCCAAGGGGTTCCGCCCGCCGAAGTCCACGTAACCTCGAAACGGCCCGCGCTGGGGTTGGGCTGAACTTGGATTCCGCGCAAGCGGAACTCGCTGGTGCTCATGACAATTGACGGTCCGCTGGTGGCCGTACAGCTGTTGCCGGCGCGCAGGCGGACGTAGTAGGTTCCGGTGGTTGGTGCGATGAAGCTCGAGCCCGTCGCCCCGGGAATGGGGTTTTGGTTTGCGTCGAGCCACTGCACGGTCCAGCGCGGGTTGAGTGCCGTTTGGGGGCAGTAGAGTGAATCGCCGTTCCAATCGTGGATCGTGGGTGCCGGCGGAGCCGCCACCACATGGAAGCTGTCGACGCGCTCCACAAGGCAGAGTCCGTTGCTGTAGCGGTAGGTCAGACCGTAGCTGCCCACGCCGAGGTTGGCGGGGTTGATGCTGGTGGTGCTGCTGCCGCCCAGCAGGTAGGTTCCGCCCGAAGGGTAGCCGCCGCCGGGGTTCACTGCAGGGTCGCTGACGCAAAGCACGTCGGTGCTGAAGTTCAAGAACACGTTCGGAGCCGGCGCGAGCTGGATGCTCGCCGTGGAGGTTCCGGTGCAGCCCGCCGAGTTGGTGAAGGCGTAGGTTACCTCGTAGGTTCCGGGGCCGAGGCCCGTAGGGTCAAAGTTGGTGCCGACCACTCCGGTTCCGGACCACACACCTCCTGCTGGCGTACCCACGAGAGCTATGGGAGCGCTTCCCACGCATTCGGCGGCGTAGCTGCCCGCGTTCGCCACCGGAAGCGGAAGCACCGTTACCGTGATGCCCGCCGAGGTCACTTTTGCCAGGCTCGGACACTCTTCAGCGCTGTAGAGTTCGCAGCGCACGACGTCGCCGTTTTGCAAGCTGCTGACTGTGAAGGTGCTGCTGTTGAATCCGCGCGGAACCCCATTGACCGTCCACTGGTAGCGCGGCGTGGCGCCTCCGTTGACTGCCGTAGCGACAAAGGTGGCGGGGCTGTTGGCACAGACGCTTCCCGTTTGGTTGGCAATGCTGACCGAGGGAACGACCGCCGCCGCGATTGCGACGGTTTTGCTGAGCGAAGAGGTTCCGGCGGCGGTGGTTACCGTGAGCGTTGCCGTTTTGAGTCCCGGGGTGGCGTAGGACACCGTGGGGTTCGCTGCGGTGCTGCTGGCCGGAGCTCCTCCGGGGAAGCTCCACGTGTAGGTTGCTCCGAGGGCTCCGGGTCCGCTGAAGCTACCCGGGGCCGGCAAGCCGGCCGCATAAAACTGCACGGGTTTGGTGACGCAGGCGCTGTCGGTAGAAATGAAGTCTGCGACGGGCGCGGGGGCGGCCGCCGGGATCACCCTGAAGCGGTCGAGGTACAGGTGGTTGCCGCCCACGTGGCGCGCTTCAAACTTGAAGCGCGCGGCGCCAGCCAGCGCCCCGAGGAACACGCTGTCGCGCCGCCAGTCGGCGGCGACCGACGGAACAAACGCGCTGGCTTGCGCCGGCCCGGTCGCCCAATTCTGGGATCCGGACTCAAACCGCGTGGCCAAAAGCTGCCAGGTGGACGAACCGCACTGCTGCACGAACACGCGCAGCGTGTCGCTCGCGCCGGTGGTGCTGGTCAGTCGGTAGGCGGCGTCAAAGGTCAGTGAGGCTCCGGCCGTCACGTTGTAGACGGGCGATACCAAGGCGTCGCTGCGGCCTGCGGCTGCAGCTCCCATATCAAAATGCGGCATGCGCATTGAGGATCCGTCGCCGTCGCTCCCTGCGGTCGCGAAGGCCTCCCACGTCGCGTCGCGGTGGGGATTTTCGACCGACCAGCGACCAGCAAGCGACGAACTAAACCCGTCTCCGGCGGGGATGGGGAATCCGCCCACGGCCACCGATTGAACGGCTACGGCGGTGTCGCGTCCGTAGGCATTCTGGGCCACGAGCTGCACGCTGTAGAGGCCGGGCGTCGTGACGACAAGGCTTGGATTGGCAGTGGTGGCGCCGACCAAAGTTGCTCCGGATGAAGGAATCACGGACCACGACCACGAGGTCACGAGGCCCGACGAGGCGTCGGCCAACTGAATGGTGTCGCCAGCGGCGCAGACCGACGAGGGCGAAACCGCAATACCCGCCGTCGGACGCTGCAAGAGGTCGCTCGCAAACGGAGACTGCCACACGCCGCGACCGTAGGTTCCGATGCGAACGATGCGCGGTTGCGTTAAAATTTCGATGTCGTTCACGATTACGTTCGGCAGGCCGGCGTTGAACGGAACCCAGTCGCCCAAAAGGTTGTCGCGCACAAACATTCCGAGGTCGGTGCCCACGTAGCGCAGGTTGTTGCTGCCCGGCTCAAAGGCCACGGCGTTGGCCGGAATGTTCGGAAGCGATCCGCTGATGTTGCTGTATGAAACCCCACCGTTGTAGGATTCGAACACCTTTTGGCCCGCCACATACCCGCTGCGGCTCACAATGATGTGAAGGGGGTCGAGCGGATCCACCGCGATGCCCGTGATCACGTGGCTGCCCGCGCCACCACTGTGCTGGGTAAAGGTTGCGCCACCGTCCATAGACCTGAAGAGGTACTGATTGATGCCCGCATACACCACATCAGGATTGCTGGGCGACTCGGCGAGTACGTCGATGTTGTCGGTTCCGAGTAGGTTGGACGAGGTAGTGGCCGCGAAGCTCACTCCGGCGTTGGTTGACTTCCAAACCCTTGTGAATCCGGCGTACAGCACGTTACCGTTGTGGCGGCTCACTAAGAAGGGGGTAACCCAGTTTCCGCCACCCGCGGGAGGCAAATTAAACGGCGCATTAAAGTTGTTCCCGCCATTGTTGGACTTCGTGAAGTCGCCGTAGTAAATCGACGCGTACATCACCAACTCGTTCGCAGGGTCCATGCCGCAGTCCATGCCGTCGCCCCCCCGCACCCGAGCCCAGTTGTTCTTTTTGAGATGGGTTCCGTTGTCTTGAGCACCTGCCATCGTCCAGGTGGGGTTTGCCGGGGTCGTGGCAATCTTGTAGTACTGAGTCACCGACAGTCCGTTGTTTTTTGACAGCCAACTATTGGCCAATCCGCCATTGGGTGAAACGTACATCCCTCCGTCGTTTCCGGCCCAAATCTCATTGGTTCCGGGGCGGAACTCTAGCCAGTGCTGGTCTGCATGCACAAAACTGGATCCGCCGCCGCCGTACCAGTGACCGCTCAATGCAAAGTTGCTGCCTCCATTGTTGGAGCGCCAGACATTGACACCACCGATGAGAAGTTCGTCTTTATTGATCGGCGAAACTGCAATGGCCAAGTCGTACCACGCCTGACCGCCACTGCCGCTTCCGGTAGTCGACCAATCCAAAAGGTTGGGGGTTGATCCGTGCATCTGCGACCACGTCACACCCTTGTTGGTTGAGCGGTAGACCCCGTAGAGGCCATTGTTGTTGGCGCCAAACAAAGCATAGACATAGTTGGTATCTGCCGCAGTAGTCGCCACCTCGCAGCGGGCGGGTCCATTCGCGGGCAGTCCAGAGCCACCCGTGATCATCGTCCACGTTTGGCCGAAGTTTCGCGAAAACCATACTTTACCGTTGCTGTCCGTTCCTGCATACAGCAGGTGCGGGGCTCCGGGTACAGATTTTAAAGATTGAAAACTGCCGCCCTGCGTGATGGTCCACGAGGCCCCGCCGTTGGTGGTTCGGTAGATTCCGGCCCGCGAACTAACCACAAGCGTTTGCGTCTCGGTCGGGTGAATGACCATACCCGTGAGTCGCGCGTAGTTGGTCAGCTGCAGCGTCAGTCCAGTGGAATTCCAGGTCGTTCCGCCGTCGGTGGACTTCAGGACGCCGATGCTGTAGGTGTCGCCAGCATCCCGGTCGCCCGTGGCGATGTACATGGTATCTGGGTGAAGGGGATCAATCGCGATGCCGCTCACTCCTAAGTTGGGCAAGAGGTCGGTATTGGTGCTCCACGTCGTGCCGTTGTCAGTGGACTTCCACAGTCCACCAGCGGGAGCGCCGACAAAAATGACGTTGGGTTCAGTCGGGTGGAACGCAATTACATTGATTCGTCCAATTCCTTCGATCGGATTTCCGTTGAACGGACCTTCAGGGGTCCATTGGCCGAGGCCACTCGCGCCAGTGCTCGTGCTTCCCCAGGTCTGCTGCACCTGCTGCATGCCTTCAAACAGTGCTGTAGGACTCGGACGCTGCCCCGTGGGGTACACCCGTGGATCCATAAATGCTTCCCAGCGCTTAAACTGCTTCCAACCCTTGCCTTTTTCTAGGGCCTTGCCCTCAAATTCGGAATCAAATTCGCGTATGACGTCGTAGACGTTGGTACTGGGGTCGTTCCAGAGGCGGAGCCATTCCGGTTGCTGGGCAAGGGCTGCGGCTGATGCCGCGAGCAAAACTGCAGAAAGTAGGTTGCGCATAATGGGTAAAAATACAGCCCAAGCCCAAGCTAAATGTTTAAACGATTAAAACTCGGGCATAAAATGGTTTCGCTCCGTGCGGAACTAGGCCTCTTGGCTCACCTCGCGCAACCGGCGGCGGTACACTTCAAAAAGTTTGGCCTTCGAAAGAAATCCCACCCATTGGCCACGGTCAACGACCGGAACGTACCACTGGTCCATGCGTTCGACGCGCTTGACAGCGTCTTCCATGCTGGAATTCAGGTCAACTTGGTACGAAATTCCGCTCATGGCATCGCGAACGGCGGCCGGGGGCTGGCTGAGTCGCTGCGCACGTCGCACGTCGTCCCAAGTCAGTGTGCCCAGTAGCCGGCCTTCGTCGACCACGGCGAGCATGTTTTTGTGCTCCGCCATGAGCTGCTGCACAGCCTCGTCAAAGCTGAGGTTGGGGTCCACGGCAGAAATTCCGCGTTCCAGCACGTCGTCCCACTGAATGAGGCCCAGTACTGCTTTGTCGCGGTCCGTGGTCCAGAGTCCGCCTGCGGCAGCCAGCGGAGCGGTGTATATCGAGTGCGGACTGATCGAGCGCGACACAAAAAAGCTCACGGCAGAAACGAGCATCAGCGGCAGAATGAGGGGGTAGCCCCCGCTGATTTCGGTGATCATGAACATGCCGGTGAGGGGTGCGTGCATCACGCCGGCCATGAGTCCGGCCATGGCCACCAGTACGAAGTGAACCGACGGAACGTCCATGCCCAACTGCCCCAAGAGCAGCACGTAGGCAAGGCCTATGATGGCGCCCATGAAGAGGGTGGGGGCAAACATTCCGCCCACGCCGCCCGCGTGGATGGTGAGGCCGGCGGCAATGGACTTCATCAGGGCCAACCCGAGCAGCAGGACGATGACGATCCACGCGCTGTGGTTTTGCCACGGAATAAAGCTTTGGTCGAGCAGCGCCGCCACGTCGCCCTGCAGCGCGGCCGTGATGCTGGCGAATCCTTCGCCGTAAAGGGGCGGAATCAAGAAAATGGCTCCGCCGAGCAAGAGTCCGCCAGAAATGGCGCGAAACCAGGGGCGCTTGACGTTTTCGAGCAGCGACGACGACCAGAGGTGGGCGCGCTTGACGTAGACCGAAAAAAGGGCTGTAACCACGCCCAATCCAATGTACTGGGGAATGAACTGGGGCTCGAACTCGCCGATGCCGCTGACGGTGAACAGGGTGGTTCCGTCGCTGAGCAGCAGCCCGGTGAGCGAGCCGGTGGCTGAAGCCAGTAGTAAGGGTACGAGGGCGCCTAGCGTGAGGTCGAGGCTGAACACTTCAAGGGTAAAGACCAGAGCGGCAATGGGGGTTCCAAAGATGCTGCCGAGCGCGCCGGCGGTGGCGCACGAAATCAGCAAGATGCGTTGCTTGAATCCGAGGCGCAGCCAGCGCGCGAGGTTTGACCCGATGGCCGCTCCGGTTCCGACGGTGGGACCCTCAAGGCCCACCGAACCGCCGAATCCGACGGTGAACGCCGAGCCCACAAAGCTGGTGTACATGGCCGACCGCGGAATGATTCCGCCGTCCTTGGCAATCGAAGTCAGTGCCATCGGAATGCCCTCGCGCATGCGCCATTTCAGGCTGCGGCGCAGGACCATGACGATGCTGATTCCGACCAGCGGAAAGAGAAAGTACGCGACCTGGTAAATGTCGCTAAGTCGCTGAGCAACAATAAGCTCGCGCACGGCGTGGGCAGCATTCTTGAGAACGACCGCAACAAGCCCTGATACAAGCCCCGTCACTACAGCTACCAGCACCAAAAAGGTACTCGTGTCCAAGTTTTGAGCCCGCCAAATCAGGAAGCGGCGAAGGAGTCGTTCGAGTGCTTCCCGGGCTTGCTTCATGCCTTGGGTGTCGTTCGAAGCAGCAGGTTGAGTTCCGCCATCTGCGCTTCGGCGATGGGCGAGGGGGCGTCGATCATGACGTCGCGGCCCGCGTTGTTCTTGGGGAAGGCGATGTAGTCGCGAATGACTTCGTCGCCGCCCATCAGGGCAACAAGGCGGTCAAAACCAAAGGCGATTCCGCCGTGGGGCGGCGCGCCGTACTCGAATGCGTTCATCAAAAATCCGAACTGAGCCTGCGCCTCTTCGGGGCTGAACCCAAGCAGCTCAAACATGCGGGCCTGCAGGGCGCGGTCGTGGATGCGAATCGAGCCGCCGCCGATCTCGTTGCCGTTCAGCACGATGTCGTAGGCGTTGGCGCGCACGGCTCCGGGGTCGGTGTCGAGCAGCGGAATGTCCTCGGGCTTGGGACTCGTGAAGGGGTGGTGCATCGCGAACCAGCGGCCGGATTCTTCGTCCCACTCGAGCAGCGGAAAATCCACCACCCAAAGCGGCGCAAACTCAAAGGGCTTGCGCAGGCCGAGTTCCTGGCCGAGGTACAGGCGGAGCTCGCTCAGGGCTTTGCGGGTTTTGTTCGCTCCGCCGGCCAGCACGAGCACGAGGTCTCCGGGCTCGGCGCCAAAGGCTTCGGCCCAGCCGCGCAGGGCGGTCTCGTCAAAAAACTTATTGACCGACGAGGTAGGAACCCCGTTCTCGTCGACGCGCATCCAAATCAGGCCACTCATGCCGAGCTGCGGGCGCTTCACGTAGTCGGTTAGGGCGTCGAGCTGCTTGCGGGTGTAGGATCCGCAGCCTTTGGCGTTGAGGCCCACGACGAGCTCGGCTTGGTCGAATACGGGGAATCCTTGGTTCTTGACGCGGTCGGTGAGCTCGACGAACTCCATACCAAACCGGATGTCGGGCTTGTCGTTGCCGTAGCGGCGCATCGCCTCGGCGTAGGTCATGCGCGGAACCTCGTTTAGTTCAATGCCGTGCACGTCATGCAGCACGTGGCGCACGAGGCCCTCAAACGTGTTCAAGATGTCTTCTTGCTCGACAAAGGCCATTTCGCAGTCAATCTGCGTGAATTCGGGCTGGCGGTCGGCGCGCAAGTCTTCGTCGCGGAAGCAGCGCACCACTTGGTAGTAGCGGTCCATTCCGGCCACCATGAGGAGCTGCTTAAACGTTTGCGGCGACTGCGGAAGCGCGTAAAACTGATTTTGGTTCAAGCGCGAGGGCACCACGAAGTCGCGGGCACCTTCGGGAGTCGACTTGATCAAAAATGGGGTTTCGACGTCGACAAAGCCCAGGTTGTCGAGGTAGCCGCGCACCGATCGGTTGATGCGGTGGCGCAAGAGCAGGTTGTTGCGCACCGGGGCCCGACGGATGTCCAAGTAGCGGTACTTCATGCGCAGCTCCTCGCCGCCGTCGGTCTCGTCTTCGATGGTGAACGGGGGCGTCGCGGCCGCGTTGAGCACCGTGAGTTGCGTCACCTTGATTTCGACGTCGCCGGTGGCGAGGTTGGGGTTCTTGTTCTCGCGCTCGACCACGGTTCCGACGGCTTGCACCACAAATTCGCGCTGCAGCTTGCGCGCCTCAGCGACGCGGTCGGCGTCCACCAAGTCATTGAAGCTCAGCTGGGTGATGCCGTAACGGTCGCGCAAATCGACAAACGACATTCCGCCAAAGTCGCGGCGGCGCTGCACCCATCCAGAGAGGGTTACGGTTTGACCAACGTGGTCCAGGCGGAGCTCGCCGCAAGTATGGCTTCGGAACATGGCTGCAAAGGTAACGCGCCGCCCGGAGCCGGGCCGTATTTTTACACCATGCCGCTAGCCCTTCCCACGCCCGAAGACGACGTGCGCTTCATGCGCCTTGCAATCCAAGAAGCCATCAAGGCGATGGATCAAGATGAGGTTCCGGTCGGAGCCGTGGTTGTCTGGCAGAACCGCGTAATTGCCCGCGGCCACAACCTGACCGAGCGCCTGCACGACGTCACGGCCCATGCCGAAATGCAGGCCATCACGGCCGCGTCCCACGAGCTGGCGGCCAAGTACCTGCCCGACTGCACGCTCTACGTCACCCTCGAGCCCTGCACGATGTGCTCCGGAGCCCTGTTTTGGAGCCAAATCGGCCGCGTCGTCTACGGGGCGAGCGACGAGAAGCGCGGGTTTCGCACCATGGGCGGCCAGCTGCACCCCAAAACCCTGGTAACCACCGGCATCGAAGCCGACCTTTGCGGCGACCTGCTCACCGAATTCTTTAGAGCTAAACGCAAAAAATGAAGCTGTACACCATCGAAACGGGCTTTTTTAAGCTCGACGGCGGCGCCATGTTCGGCGTCGTCCCCAAGTCCCTCTGGGAGCGCACCAATCCCGCCGACGACCGCAACCTCTGCACCTGGGCCATGCGCTGCCTGCTCGTCGAGGACGGCGACCGCCTCACCCTGATCGACACCGGAATTGGCGCCAAGCAAGACGAAAAATTCTTCAGCCACTACCACCTGCACGGCGACGCGACGCTTGACCGCAGCCTTGCGGCGCATGGGTTTCACCGCGACGACATTACCGACGTGTTTTTGACGCATTTGCACTTTGACCACGTGGGCGGAGCCGTGGCGCGCCACGGCGACCAACTTCGCCCGGCCTTTGCGAACGCCCGCTACTGGACCCACAGCCGCCACTGGGAATGGGCCACCAACCCGAATCCGCGCGAAAAGGCCAGCTTCTTGCGCGAAAACATCATGCCCCTTCAGGAATCCGGCCAG
>Ga0222713_10002022_pt1 | contig 21948 bp, 27 predicted proteins | sample C33_649DmetaG_FD_165061 | JGI IMG/M metagenome (GOLD analysis project Ga0222713, IMG submission 165061) | Estuarine water microbial communities from San Francisco Bay, California, United States - C33_649D | ecosystem: Environmental > Aquatic > Marine > Unclassified | place: USA: California...
GTGATGCATCTTTCTTATTTAGAAAAAAATTATATTCCCGTTCTTGCTGTTATTTTTATTAGCACCACATTAACTATCGGATTTACTGCACTGCTCATGGAAAAAATTAATAATCACTTAAAGAAAAATGTTAGAAAAAAGTAAACTGTATACGATCTGGGTATACCTTCAGGCTGAACCTTTATTTTGGCTAACTCTCACCATTGGTGCATATTTAGTTGGTGATTATTTATATAAAAAATCAAAATTAAATCCTTTAGTAAACCCTGTAGCCATTTCAATCTTACTCGTATCAGGAATTTTAGTAGCTACAGAGATTTCTTATGAAAGATATTTTAATGGTGCTAAATTTATTCACTTTATGTTAGGGCCAGCAACCGTAGCTTTGGCCATCCCTATCTATAAGCAAATTAATTTAATTAAAAAAGAATCGGTAAGTATTTTTGTTTCTTTAATTTTGGGTTCGTTATTTGCAATTTTTACTACTTATTATTTTGCAAAATGGTTTCACTTAGATATAGAAATTATTTATAGCATGATGCCACGTTCGGTTACGGCTCCTATTGCCATGGGTATTTCTGAATTAATTGGCGGTGTTCCTTCGTTAACTGCAATTATTACGGTTCTTACAGGAATAATTGGAGCATCATTTGGTACTTTTGCTTTAGATTTATTGCGAGTTAAAGATATGACAGCAAGAGGCTTTGCTTTTGGTTTAGCAAGTCACGGAATTGGCACAGCAAGAGCTATGAGCAGAAATGAAACAGCTGGAATTTTCGCAGCACTAGCTTTAGGTCTAAGTGGTATTGCTACCTCTATTATTATTCCTTTGTTATTTAAATTAATTAATTTTTAGTTTTTTTTTAGCTTTTAGAAATACTGCAGTCATCTTAGCTTCGGTAATTCTTCCTGTATTTACATTTCTTGGGCTGGGGTGGTAGCAAGCTAGTAATGTTTTTCCATCTGGTAATGAATAGTATTTTCCGTGAGCAAACTTGAACTGTTTAGTTTCAAAAGAATAATGTTTTTTATAAAAATTTATACAAGCATCAAAAGCTATTTTTCCTAAAGCAATAATGATTTTCAAATTTTCTAATAAAGCAATTTCGTTTTGAAAAAAAGAGGAGCAGTTCATTAGCTCAAGTGTTGTTGGTTTGTCTTGTGGTGGTACACATTTCAGAGCAGTTGTGATGTAAGAGTATTTCATAATTAGTCCATCATTTTTAGAAATGGAAGTGGGCTGGTTGCATAGCTTTGCTTTATGAAGACACTTAAATAAAAAGGTAGAAGAGGCATCACCAGTAAATACTCGTCCAGTTCTAGTTCCACCATGTGCAGCTGGAGCTAGTCCAACAAGTAATATTTTTGCCCCAGGATCTCCATGACCAGTAATTGGCTTTCCCCAATAAGTTTCGTGCAAGTATTGTTTTCTTTTCTTTTGAGAAATTGTTTCTCTAAACTGAACTAATCTAGGACACAGACGACATTGGATGATTTTTTTATTTAGAGTTTCTAATTTTTTATTCATTGTTTTGGTGATCCCGGAGGGAATCGAACCCCCAACCCTCAGTTTAGGAAACCGACATTCTATCCAGTTGAACTACGGGATCGGTTATCAATAATTTTTTTATGCTCGATGAGTGTACATCGGTTCATAATCATAACAATTCCGTTCTCTTCTGCAATTTTTTTTGCTTCTTCATTTTGAATACCTAATTGAAGCCAAATGTAAGAAACTTTAGCCCGAATAGCATTTTTGGTAATTTCTAAAGCTTCTTGAGAGGGGCGGAATACATCTACTATATCAATACGTTCCGGAACATCCGCAAGATTTGCATAGACTTCTTGCCCAAGTATTTGCTGTCCTTGATATTTAGGATTAATAGGAAAAACTTTAAATTTATTTTGCAAAAGATATTCCATTACTTCATTTGAATCTAAGCTTGGCTTAGGACTGGCTCCCACAAGTGCAATAGTTTTACATTTTGTGAGACACGTCCGAATAATATTATCTTCATTACTCTCGAATTCTTTCATGCTGCAAGGAGAAGAAAATAATTCAGTCATGTTGTTTATTTCTTAATTTGTCAAAATACGTCTATGAATAAATTTTATTCACCAACATACACGGAAACACCTCGTTTATTTAGATCAATTTTGAAATTTTTATTAAGTGGCGGAAAAGCCCTTTGTTGGCAGTCCATTCTGGTACAGGTTCTGCAATTCACTCCAATGGGTACAGCAGCATTGTCATCTTTAAGGTTCAATTCATCTGCATAAACAAAGTTTTTTGCGTGTTTTGCCTTGCAGCCCAATCCAATGCTAACCATGCTTCGGTGCACGCCGTGGCGCCCCACACCTTTTTCAATGGTTCTGGCAATGCAAACATATTTTTCTCCATCAGTCATTTTAGAAACGGCACAATGAATTTTATTAGGAGACATAAAAGAAGAATGAATGTTCCATCTAGGGCAAGCCCCACCGTATCGTGGAATTTGAATTCCAGATAAAGAAAGTCTTTTAGAAATATTTCCTGCAATATCTACTCTTAACATATGGAAAGGAATTCCTTTCATATTAGGATCTTGAAGACAAGTTACACGATGCGCCACTTGTTCGAATGAGGTTGCAAATGAATGTTGTAATAGTTCTAAATCATAACGGTGTTTCATACATTCTTGATAAAAAAGTTTATAAGGCATTAACATAGCTGCAGCCGTATAATTTATTAAAGAAATGGTTGCCAAAGTTTTTGCTTCATTTGATTGAAAAGGAAAATTTTCTAAATAATTATTAATTATAGGCATGGCTTCAATTTGAGCAATTTGTGATGCAACATACAACTTTTTAGTTTCTAAAGTTAAGTAGTCAGATAAAAAAAGTATTTTAGAAGTGGTCTCAAACTTTTTAGTAAAAGGATCGTTATCTTTAGGAACTACTTCGTCTACTTTTATTTTATATTTAGTTTTTAAATACTCACATAATAAAACATATCTTGCTCTATTATTATTTTGTATTTCTGAAAATGTTTTAGATGCATACTCTTCTAATAAAGGAAAAAAATTTTGTTTCTCTTGTAAAAAATCTGCGACTACTTCTCCGGGGAAATTAGATTTACTATTATTTAAATTTTGCTCAGAAATATTTTCAACTTTATCATATACTTCTTTGTTTGATTTTTTATAAACGTCACCTAGACGTACCATTGCTTTGGCAATAAAAGGATTTACATCTACAAAAGATTTAACGTCTAAATTCTTAATATCTAAATCTTCAAAAACATTTTCACCCAGTAGTTCCATAATGTCATGATATAAATTGGTATTATCTTTTGGAGATAGTTCTCTAAAATCGATATCTAAAATTTCAGGAATTTGTAAAAGAAGATCAACATTGATATTTCTTTTTCCCGATTCAATTAAATTGAGGTAGCTTGGAGAAATAGAAAGTTTATTGGACAATTCAGCTTGTGAAATTCCCTGTTTTCTTCTTGCTTCTTTAATTTTAAAGCCAATTTTATTCTTCATATTTACAAAATTTACAAATTGTAAATTTATTTATTACAAAAATTTACTAAATTTGCAAGTAATATAGTGATTTTTATTGATAAATTATAATTTGTAAATATTGTAAATTTATTAACAAAAAAGGAGAATAAAATGCCTCTAAGAGAAAAACACAACATAGAAAGCAATTGCGTAACTTTTGATGACAGCTGTTATGATGAAACTGAAACAGTGAGTTTTCATGAGGATGTTGTGAAGATGGATCAAAAAGAAAGAGAAATTTTTAGAAATGCATTCAACAATTCTTTTAAAGCTGTTTATAAGACAGGTGAAGCTTTTGTTAATGAACTTCGTCAAAAAATAAAAATTTAATCACACAATACTCGAAAGGAATATTAATGAAAAACGCAAGTTTGGAATCTATTGATAATAATAGGTTTGAAGGAATAAAAAGAGATTACTCAGAAAAAGATGTTCAAAAATTAAGAGGAACATTTGATGTCGATTATACTGTTTCAAAAAGATTATCTAAAAAATTATGGAAGTTACTTAAAACAGAAAACTATGTAAATACATTAGGATCATTATCAGGAAATCAATCGGTTCAGCATGCAAAAGCTGGATTGAAAGCTATTTATTTATCAGGATGGCAAGTAGCAGCAGACGCTAATAGTGCTGGTGAAATGTATCCAGATCAAAGTTTATATCCATATGACAGTGCTCCAAAATTAGTAGAGAATATGATCAATGCTTTAATGCGAGCAGATCAAGTTCAGCATATGGAAATTTCTGAAGGAAAAATGAAAGAATCAGATGCTGTCGACTATCATATGCCTATTGTTGCAGATGGCGAAGCAGGATTTGGTGGTCCGTTAAATGTATTTGAACTTACCAAAAAATTTATTAAAGCTGGAGCTGCAGGCGTTCATTTTGAAGATCAATTAGCTTCAGAAAAAAAATGCGGGCATATGGGTGGCAAGGTATTAATACCTACTCAAAATGCTATTCGTAATTTAAAATCTGCAAGATTAGCCGCAGATGTTTGCAATGTACCTTTGGTGATCTGTGCAAGAACAGATGCTAATGCTGCAAAACTTATCACTAGTGATATAGATGAAAATGACAAACCTTTCTTAACAGGAAAAAGATCTCCAGAAGGTTTTTATTATGTGAAAAATGGTTTGGATCAGGCAATCTCTAGAGGATTAGCGTATGCACCGTATTGCGATGCAATTTGGTGTGAAACTTCTACTCCAGATTTAGATGAAGCAAAAAGATTTGCAGAAGCAATTCATGCTAAATTTCCTGGAAAATTATTAGCTTACAACTGCTCACCATCTTTTAATTGGAAAAAATATTTATCTGATAAAGAGATGTTACAGTTCCAAGAAAAAATTGCAGAAATGGGCTACAAATATCAGTTTATTACATTAGCTGGATTTCATGCTCAAAACTTCACTATTTTCAATCTTGCTAAGGAATATAAAAAAGAAGGAATGCTTGCTTACTCAAGATTGCAACAACAAGAATTTGAGGCTGAAAAAGATGGCTATACTGCCGCTAAACATCAAAGAGAAGTGGGAGCTTCTTACTTTGATGAAATCTCAAATATTATAAGTTCAGGTCAATCTTCTACTACAGCGCTTAAAGGCTCTACAGAATCAGAGCAGTTTTATGATGATGGAGCTAAGAAAGAAAAATCTGAAGCAGCATAATTATTTTTCCTGTTAGATGTTAAGTATGTGGGTTTGCCGTAATGGCAGGCCCACACCAAATTAAGAATGTAAGGTCATTTTGACCAGATTGTTTCTTACATAAAAATGCTAAAGTAAAAGTATGAGGAAAATACTTTTGATTATTTTTATTTTTTTGTTTCCTGGTATTTCAGTCGCTCATATTGAACACTATGCACATTTGAATGTTATCAAGTTCAATATTTTTTTTAATGAGAGTAAAGTAGGGTACCATCATATTTTTTTTACTAGAAATAAAGACAACATTATTGTGAATAATAAAATTAATTTTGACATTAGAAAATTAGGAATTTCTTTTTACAAGTATATTTCAGATGGAACAGAAATTTATGATCAACAAGGAAAGTTATTAAGTTTTAATTCAAAAACCTCAGACAATAATACCGATAAATTCTGTAATATTAAAAAAGAAGCAAATACATATAAGATTGAGGGAACGAAATTTAATGGTTATTTGGATAAAGATTTTTTAATTTCTTCTTATTGGAACCATGAAATTTTAAAAAAAACTATACAAGTGTCTGGTATTAGCTGTTCTATACGAAATCAAAAAGTAACTTTTATTAAAAATGAGACCATAGCGATTCAAGGGATACCAACAGAGTCCTTAGTGTTTGATATTCAGGGAGATAATTTAAATACGCAAGTTTGGTTTCGAAAAAAAGACATGGCCATAGTCAGGCAAGTTTTAAATCGCAGTGGCGTTTGGCTTTATGAGATAGAAGAGCTTAACTAGGATGTTGTTTTAAAAATTCAATATAATTGATTACTTCATTAAATTTTTCATCTTCAATATCTTTATAGCTATTATTAAATTTTGTTTTTATGCATAGTGCTACATGGGCGTAAGGATTTCTTCCTTTTGGGTGATTGGGGTGCTTTGGTAGCTGTCCTTGCAAATAATCGCCAGCTTCCTGAATAATTTTCCAGAGTTTACTTGCGTTTTCTTTATTCATCGGTGTTTAATTCGTAGATGAATGCTTTTTTTTTAGATCCATCTTTTAAATATACGTCCGTGACTACACGTTGGTAGCAATCTCCCTCATATGCATCAATAGTATTTATAACGCTCATTAATTGATTAGATTGAAAAAGCATTCCTGTAATTTTTGTTCCTTTAGGATCAAGTTTAATAACGGGATAACCAATGGCAGATGCTTTGCCTGTAGTGATATAATTTCCGAATACATAGGCATTTTTCCAAATTCCTGTTAATTTTTTTAAATAATGATCACTTTCTTTTCCTAATTGTAGTGATCCATAGGTAAAAAGGGCATTAAGTAATTTCATTATGCAAATAAGAAATAAGTTATTTAGTAAAGATCAATATCAATTTCATCAAGATGTTTTAATTATGCTATAAAATAGTATGGAAAATAAAAAAGTAATTTGGATCACAGGAGCAAGTAGCGGAATAGGCAAGGCGCTAGCTATTAGATTTGTCAAAGAAGGCTGGATTGTAGCGGCTTCTGCAAGACGAAAAGAGTTATTGGAGGACTTGCAAAAAGAGCATCAGGATATTTATCCTTTCCCATTAGACGTAACTAATATCGATCAGTGTAAAACAGTATCTAACTCTATTATCAAACAATTCTCATCCATCGAAATCTGTGTGTTTGGCACAGGTATGCACGATCCAAAATCTGAAAAAAGATTTAATTTAGAAAAAATACGAGAAATTATGGAAGTAAATTATTTTGGAACAATGAATTGTATTAATTCAATTTATGAACATTATCTTGAAAAAAAATCAGGACAAATTTCAATTATTTCATCAGTTGCAGGATATAGAGGATTACCAGCGGCAGGAGCATACTGTGCTTCGAAATCTGCACTTTCTAGTTTTGTGGAGAGTTTTTATTTCGAAATGAAAAACAATAATGTGCGCGTTTCTCTAATTTGTCCTGGCTTTATTAAAACTCCTATGACTGATCAAAATGAATTTCCCATGCCGATGATTAAATCACCTGAGTTTGCAGCTGAGCAAATTTATCAAGGATTAATTAAAAAAGATGCTTTTGAAATTCATTTTCCCAAAGCCTTTACTTTCATGATGAAGTTATTAAAATTTCTTCCGGATAAATTATATTTCTGGCTGGTGGAAAAAATGATGAAACAAATTAACTATTAATTTTTTTTAAAAAAAACAGTTAATTCTCCCACTTTAAAGCCAAATTTAGTTAAAGTAGCTCTATTAATAGCGACCTCTTCATCCTGTTTAAAGATCCAATCATCAAAAGAAACTTTAATAGTAGTTCCTTTAAAGGGAACATTTAAACTATATTCAAATTTGAAAGCTGAACCATACTGAAGACCCTTGGCAACTCCTACTACATCTGGTGCAGTTCCTTCATAAGTATGCTCGTTAATTTTTTTAATTTTCCAAATCCTGTTTTGTTTTTCTCCATCTGTCCAATAAAAATCTTCTTTTAAAGTCAAAGTGTCTCCCTCCAGAGTACCAAACATATCAGCTTTGAATTGTCTGGTGACATTGCCCTGTCTGTCTTGAAGAAGTCCCCAAGCCTTTACCGGACCTTGAAAATATTGTTCAATGATCATAGTCGGCTTAGTATTTTTAAAATCTTCTGGTTTCATGGAGCTACTAGATAAGCAACTTGTAAGGAAGAATAGTGAAAGAATCAATAGAGCGTTGGTAATAGTTTTCATATTTATATTTTCTGGTTAGGGTTTATTATGCATAGACACTTGAACTAAATCGATATTTTTGGATTTAAAACCTGCCTCACAGTAGCTTAGATAAAATTCCCACATTTTTTTAAAGGTTACATCAAATCCCTCTTTGCTAATTAAATTCCATTTTTCATTAAATTTTTCTCTCCATAATTTTAATGTTTTGGAATAGTGATCTGCATAAGAATTATATTCGCTCAGTTCTAAACCGTTAGTATTAGCATAATTTAATAAAGCTTTTTTGGATGGTAAAAATCCTCCAGGAAAAATATATTTTTGAATGAAGTCTTGCCTGTTTTTATATCGATCGTAGAGATTATCCTGAATAGTAATCGCTTGAATAGCTACTTTACCTTGTGGAGCTAGATTATATTTAATTGTTTTAAAATAATCATTTAGATAGTTTTGCCCCACCGCTTCAATCATTTCAATAGAGGCAATGTAATCATATTTTTTTTTAAGTTCTCTATAATCTTTAATTTCAATATTTACTTTTTCATTTAAGCCAGCTTTGTAAATTCTTTCTTTAGCAAATTCGTATTGCTTATGGGATATGGTGATGCAATCAAGTTTTACACTATAATTTTTTGCCAAATATTCTGCAAATCCTCCCCAGCCACAACCAATTTCTAACATATGACTATTTTCTTTTGGTTGTAAAAGATTAATTAATTTTTGGTATTTATTTTTTTGTGCATCGCTTAAATTCTGCTTATCATTTTCAAAAATGGCACTCGAGTACGTTTTGGTATCATCTAACCATAATGAAAAAAAATTATTACCAAGATCGTAATGCTTGGCTATGTTTACTTTGCTTCTGCCTTTAGTATTTTTAATAAATTTATTTTTAATAAAGTTCACAAAAGAAAAATCAAAAAGACCAAAGAATTTATACACAGTGTTTATATTTTGAGCTCCTAGCTCAATGAGATTTGCCAAATTGTCAGTTTCAAAATAGTCATTCATGTAACTTTCGCCAAGACCAATGCAATCATTTTTAATTAGTTGGTAGGTAAAACCAGGATGTTTAATTTTAATTTTGGCTTGAAGGGGATCTTGCTTATTCCCAAACTGTACAACCGTACCATCCAGTTTGGTTATTTCTAAATAACCTGAACGAATTGCTTTTAATGCATTAAACACAATTAAATCTGACAATGTATGTACGATCATGAATTTTCTATAGTAATATTATTCTTCAATTTTATATTTTTAGAAACTAGTTTAATTCGTTTTAACCATAACTTCATAGCTTCAAAATGTATAGCTACAATAACTTTAAAAGTCATTAGTGGGTGCTCCAAGTAAGTTTTAATCAGACTAGCATTAGTTAATATTTTTTTGGTTCCATCTTGGGATGCATACAATATTTTTCCCAACTCATCATGTTGATTGATTACAATTGATATGGTGTTTCCTGGTTGTGCAATTTTAAAATAGTAGGTGCAGTTCATTTCTAAAAAGGGAGAGACATAAAATTTTTTACTACAATCATGCTGCAGTGCTTGCTGTTGTTTGTTTATTTTAAATATATAGGTGTGCTGTTCTCCAAATGTATTTTTTACCTCATAAAAAATAGCAATTAATTTTGATTGTTGATTATAAATAAAAAAAACACTTAATGGATTAAATACATAACCTAATATTCTAGGATAGCACAAAAGCTTAATTCTAATATGGGAAGAGTTAATTTTATTTTTTTTTAAGTTTTGAACAACCCAACGTTTGATAGATGTGCCATCCCTTGCTCCATGATCAACATCATAAAAGCTGATAAGATTAAATTTGTTGTATGAAAAAATACCTAATCGTTTGTGAAGTGTGTTTAGCTCGTCTAGGTCTATGAGTAATGAGAATACTTTGTATTTAAATAAATGATTTTTAGGTTTAAATCTTCTGTGAATAACGTTCCCACTGTAAATACATGAATGTTTAATCATTAATACTTTTTAGCATATCTAGTGAAGACTTAATCCCATCTTCATGGAAACCGTAACCAAAATAGCTACCACAAAATAAAATATTTTTTTTATTCTGAATAGTCTCAAGTTGATTTTGATACTGTAATGCATTTTGGTCGTAATAGGGATGAGTAAAATCGACCTTTTTAAATATTTTTTCTTCTGAAATTTTTTCTAATGGATTAATGGTTAGAAAAATATTTTTATTAATATTAAGATTCTGCAATTGATTAAGCCAGTAGGTTACAGAAGTAACACCCAAATTATTGATATTCATAGATGAATTCCAAGAGCTCCAGGCTTTTTTATTAAGGGGCATCATTTTTTCATCAGAATGAATGACTGCCATATTACTTCTATAATTAAAGTTTTTTAATATTTGTACTTCTTCCTCAGTTGGCTGTTCTATAAGTTTTAAAGTCTCATCAGCATGGGTTGCCATGACCACCTTATCATAATGACCTACTTCAATAGCGTGCTCAAAAATAATATTAATTTTACTCTGAACTCTTTGAACAGATTTTATTTTACAATTACTGAAGCACTGGCCACTTATTTTTTTAAGAATAGTATCAACATAAGTTTTGCTTCTACCCTTCACCGTGTACCATTGAGGTCTATTCACCAATTTAAATAAACCGTGATTTTTAAAAAAACTGATAAAAAAGTTTAATGGCATCTGGGCAGACTCATAAGGTGGCATAGACCAAATAGCGGACACCATCGGTATAATATGAAAATTAATAAAATATTCTGATATTTTTATTTCTTTAAGATAATCACCTAAAGTGTAATGGGCAAATTTATCTGGATTTAGTTTATTACATTTAGAATAAAAACTAATAATTTCAAAAAACATTTTCATAAATGAAATATTGAAAATATTAGATTTATTAGAAAAAATTCCACTTATGCCATTTCCACAATATTCAATGTTACTTCCCTTCACAGAAACAGAAAAAGACATGTCGCTTTCTTCAATATCGACATTATTTTCTAAAAAAAAATTAATTAAGTTTGGGTAAGTTTGTTTATTGAAAACCATGAAGCCAATATCGACTGCAATGTTCTTGGTTTGCTCATAATTAATATCTAACGTGTAAGCATGACCTCCAAAATGATTGTTTTGTTCCAATAAATCTACCTCATGTTTTTGGGAAAGATAATAGGCTGCGCTTAATCCAGATATTCCTGATCCTATAACTGCTATTTTCATTAATTAGATTTATTTGTTAAATATTTTTGAGTATAAAGGATAAATATCATGGTAGCTAAAGTTTTTTACAATCAATCCTGCAGTATTTGTAGAGCCGAAATCAATCATTATAAAAAAATTTCTAAAGACGAATTTGATTTTGTTGATATTACCGACAATGAAATGGCAAAAGTCGAAACTAAATCAGATGCAGCTACTCTATTAAGAAGGATGCATGTGATTGAAAATGGAATTTTATACTCAGGCGCAAAAGCTTTTTTAATTGTTTGGTCTAAAATCCCTAGATATAAATTATTATCTAAAATATTGGGACTGCCCATTATATTTACGTGTTTTCATATTATTTATGAAATAGTGGCACTTCTTCTCTTCTGGAAAAACAAAGATCAGCTACCAACTAAAAAATAACGATCTTTCCACAATCCAAGTATAGCAATGCTGATTTCACAGCTTCAAGCTTTGTTTGACTTTGGTAGAATTTTTCTATCTAAGACCAGTTGTATTTGTTTTTACAAATACAAAACTAATAATAACAAGAAAGTAACAAATGAGTCTAAAAGGAAAAGTAAAATGGTTTAATGAAAAAAAAGGTTTTGGTTTCATTGAACGCGAAGACGGAAAAAAAGATGTTTTCGTACATATCTCTGCAGTCCAAGCGGCTGGCTTAGATTACCTAGATGAAGGAAGTTCTATTAATTTTGATGTCGAAGACGGTCCAAAGGGCCCATCTGCGGTAAATCTAAAACAAGAATAATCCCAATCGTAAACAGTTAGGAGGCCCGTTTTGGGCATACACTACAATTATAAAGCAAAGCGTGGAGAACGCGCGATGCAAAAGGAGCAAAAGCGAAAAGATCGATTAGCTTCTAAAAGATTGAAACGGGCCCCTCTAACTACCCATGCATCTTCCGAGTCAAACGTTGCAAGACCCAAAAGAATAGAAATGCATGATATTAATAAAACAGTCACTTTAGAAGATCTTACAAAACCAGAAAATTAATTCGTTTCATTTCCATTATTTTCAAATATAAAATTTCCATTACAAGTTCGGCATGTATCAAAATTTTAATTGGAAGTGGAATAATCTAGTTTTTATAGGAAGATTGCTAACTTCTTCTTTGTTTTTTATGTACGTGGGCTCGTTGCCCTTTTTATTAGAAAGTTGGAAATTAACAGCAGGAGCGGCAGGCTTGATACAAACTGCACTTGTTGCAGGTTTTGCTTTATCTTTATTTATTTCTTCCTATCTTTGCGATTATTTTAATCCCAATAAAATATTAATTATTTCTGCCGTGGGAAATGTTGTTGCAGGAATTATTTTTTATTTTGTAGCAAAAGATTTCATAACAGGTTTTTTTTGTAATTTATTCTTGGGTTTATTTCAGGGGGGAATTTATGGACCTTCGATGATTTTAGTTTCTGAACAATTTGAAAAAAAGCACAGAGGTCTTGCTATGGGTTCAATGTTAGCAGGTCAGTCTCTTGGTTACGCACTTTCTTTATCTTCAAGTTTTATTTTATCCAATCTTTATTCAACCTCGGTTGCTTTTTTATTTTGTTTAACTTGTGGATTTTTGGGAATCTTTCCTTTTTTATTAGCTCTGCGAAAAGATTTATTTAAAAAATATAAATTTGATCACACCTCAAGTTATTTTCAATCCAAGCAATCTGATCAAAATAAATTATTGGTTAGAGGTTATACTGCACATTGTGTAGAATTATTTGGATTATGGTCTTGGCTTCCAGTATTTTTGTCTTTTATTCTCATAAAAGATATTGCAATCAATCCTTTAGTACTGGGAGTTATTATTGGTTTAATTCTTCATTTATCAGGAATGTTTGCAGGCTTAACCGGCGGCATGCTTGCAGATAAATTTGGAAGAAAAAACATTTTAGTTATTTTTGCACTATCTAGTTCTGTTTTGTCTTTTACTGTGGGATGGACTTCTGATTGGAATTGGATTGTTATTTGCGTTATTTCTGTAGTGTATAGCTTTTTTGCAATCGGTGACTCTGGAGTGTTAACAGCAGCTTTATCGGAAAGTACCGAAAGAAACTTTTTAGGTAGAGCATTGGCTTACCGGTCGATCGTAGGAATGGGACTTGGATCTTTTACCCCTGGTATTTTTGGTTATATTCTTGATATCACTAATGACCATCAAGCCATTTCACAAAATACTAACTGGATATATGCTTTCTCCTTTTTGGGACTTGCCGGACTCATCGCAACCTTCTACGCGTCGCAAACGAATAAGCAGGTCATCGGTTAAAATCATTGCTCTTCCAACCCTATGATTTATTTGAATAAATTATTTTTAGACGATCCTAAATAAGCCTTAAATTAAGGTAGATATCGCCCTTTAACAAAAGGAATAAAATGAAAAAACTACTAGTAATAATCTCTATCCTTTCAGCTATTGCGTTTAATGCTAATGCAGCAAAGCATACAAAGGGTGATGTTTCTAAAGCAGATTATATCAAACAAGCTGAAGCTCGTTTTGATAAAATGGATGCCAATAAAGATGGAATCCTAACAGCTGCAGAAAAAAAAGCTTACTTTGACAAAATCAAAGCTGACAGAGAAGCTGCTAAGAAAAAAACTACTAAGTAATTTATACTTAATTTCAGCGGTGCTAAGCACCGCTGACAAAATCCTTTAAAATTCACTGGCTTTTAAAAATACAGCATGTATTAAGGGGCGCACTATGGATTTAAAATTAAGAAACATCGCAATCATTGCTCACGTTGACCACGGCAAAACAACTTTGCTGGACAATATTATGAAACAAAGCGGAATGTTTCGAGACAACCAAGCAGTTGCAGAACGATTGATGGATTCCGGAGATTTAGAAAAAGAAAGAGGAATAACTATTCTTGCTAAACCTACTTCCGTAAAATGGAAAGATGTAAGATTAAATATTATCGACACGCCTGGTCACGCTGATTTCGGCGGAGAAGTAGAGCGTGTCTTGGGAATGACCGATGGTGTTATTTTGCTAGTGGATGCTGCAGAAGGACCAATGCCCCAAACAAAATTTGTTTTAGGAAAAGCATTAAAGCAAGGTTTACGTCCTATCGTCATTATAAATAAAATAGATAGACCAGACGGAAGACCTAAAGAAGTTATTGATGAGGTATTTGATTTATTTGTATCTCTAGATGCAACAGATGCACAATTAGATTTTCCTATTTTATACGCTTCAGGAAGAGCTGGATGGTGTGTGAAAGAATTGGAAGACCCAAGAGAAAATTTACATCCATTATTAGATTTAATTTTAACGCATGTTCCAGAGCCAAAAGTAAATCAAGGAAAAGCTTTTGCTATGCTGGTTACTCTTTTAAGTTCTGATTTTTATTTAGGTAGATGTTTGGTTGGTCGTGTTATTCATGGATCTGCTAAAATTAATGACACAGTGAAAGCAATTAATTTAAAAGGGGAACAAGTAGACCAAGGACGTTTAACCAAACTTTTCACATTTGCAGGAACAGAGAGAATTATTGCAGATCAAGTAACCGCAGGAGATATTGTGTGTATCGCGGGTTTATCCGATGCTTCGGTTGCTGATACTATTTGCGATCCTTCTGTGACTGAACCATTACAATCAACTCCAATAGATCCACCTACCATGTCGGTAACTATTACAGTGAACGACTCCCCATTTGCTGGAAAAGACGGAAAAAAAGTTACTTCAACAGTAATACGAGAAAGATTAATGAAAGAGGCGGAAAGTAACGTTGCAATTACTTATAGGGAAAATGAGGGAAGAGATTCTTTTGAAATTGGTGGAAGAGGAGAATTGCAAATCGGAGTTTTGATAGAGACCATGAGAAGAGAAGGATTTGAGCTTACTGTATCGAGACCAAAAGTTTTATTTAAATCAGAGAACGGACAAAAATTAGAGCCGATGGAAGAAGTGACTATCGATGTAGACGAAGAGTATGCGAGTAACGTCATAGATAACATGAATCAAAGAAAAGCAGAGATGACGGATATGAGAGATATGGGAGCTGGCAAGAAACGAATTATCTTTAAAGCACCTTCTAGAGGATTGATTGGTTATCAAAGTAGATTCTTAACTGACACCAAAGGTACAGGAGTATTAAATAGAATTTTTCATTCGTACGGACCGTTCAAAGGAGAAATTGTTGGAAGAAGAAATGGTGCTTTAATTTCAATTGATACAGGTAAAGCAGTAGCTTTTGCAATTTTTAACCTACAAGATCGTGGACGTATGTTTATCGAGCATAATACAGAAGTATATATGGGAATGATTGTGGGTGAACATTCGCGAGATAATGATTTAGAAATCAATGTCATGAAGGGTAAAAAACTTACTAATATGAGAGCTTCAGGAAGTGATGAGGCGGTCACTTTGGTACCACCGGTTAGAATGAGTTTAGAAGAAATGATGGCATATATTAATGAAGATGAACTATTGGAAGTGACGCCAAAATTTTTACGATTAAGAAAAAAATACCTTATTTCGCACGAAAGAAAACGTTTCGAAAAATCAGCGTCCTAGAACGTTATTCACAAGTACTGTTTATAACTTACTAAAATCAAGAACTTGTTCTTGTTTTGATTCACTTAAGGACTCTTTTTAAAACTTAAATAGGTAGTAGTTATCCACTTTGTGGGTAGTTAAGCTGCTCTGGATAATTTTAGTTCTCTCCAAATTTGGTCTAAACTGTCTACTAGATATTTCATCTTTTCATCATCATGATAAGGGGTAGGAGTGAAACGTAATCGTTCGGTACCCTTCGGAACAGTAGGATAATTGATGGGTTGCACATAAATAGAAAAATCATTTAGTAAAATATCTGAAATTTCTTTGCATCTGGCAGAGTCTTTAACTAGCACAGGAACGATATGACTATCATTTTGAATAATAGGTAAATTTTTATCTAACATGAGTTTCTTTAGTTTCGCGGCACGTTCATGAAGTTCTAGTCGTAATGAATGATTATTTTTTACCACACGAATACTAGCAATTGCCGCCGCCGCAATACTTGGTGGCATGGACGTGGTAAAAATAAATCCTGGCGCAAAGGACCTGATCACATCAGCAATATTTTTACTAGAAGCAATATATCCTCCCATAATTCCAAAACCTTTTGCAAGAGTTCCTTCGATAATATCGAGCTCATCTGTCACCCCCATCATTTCAGAAAGCCCACCACCATGTTCGCCATACAATCCTACTCCATGCACTTCATCTAAATAAGTGAGAGCATTGTATTTTTTGGATACTTCAATAATTTCTTTAATAGGGCACAAATCTCCATCCATGGAATAAACCGATTCAAAAGCTACTATTTTTGGCTGTTCTTTCGGAGATTGTTTTAATAAATATTCTAAATGTTCAACGTCGTTATGTTTCCAAATATGTTTGTCTGATTTTCCATTTTTGATTCCTTCAATCATAGACGCATGATTGTTTGCATCTGAATAAACGATGCAGTTTGGTAAAAAACGTGACAAGGTACTTAACGCGCATTCATTGGCTATGTAACCAGAAGTAAAAATTAGTGCTGCATCCTTATGATGAAATTTACAAAGTTCTCTTTCCAGTTCCACATGGTAGTTAGATGTTCCGGAAATATTTCTAGTTCCACCAGCTCCAGCTCCCACAGCTTTTGCTGCATTAACAAATGCATTGATGACTTCCGGGTGTTGTCCCATTCCTAAATAATCGTTACTACACCAAATCGTAACATCAGATTTAATTCCTAATTCATTGTTGAATACTGCTTTAGGAAATTCTCCACTTTTACGAGTAATATTATTAAACACTCGGTATCTTCCTTCGCTTCTAAGTTGGTTTAGAGCATTTTCAAAAACTGAGTTGTAATCAAATTTCATAATTTTTTTTCAATTTATACTAATACTAGAAGAGATAATCTATTGAACTTTTGGTTTTATTACTTTTCCATTTTCCAATTTTGGCGGGATATATTGTTTTCCAGCAGGTGCGTCATTTGAGAACCGATAAGATAGAAGAACTATCACTAACAAAAGTAAGCTGATCAAAGATAGTTTGATGATAGGCCACTTTCCGTCTGTTTTTTTTATTACAACTGAGGATATATAAAATACTAAAAAGGGAGCAATAATTGCTGCAGCAATTAAAATTTTATTAAGCATAGTTCATTGTACAAAGAGATTATTCAAAAGCCAAGGGGCTGTAGTAATATTCATTAATGATTCGTAACAAAAAATTTTCTATTACTGATCTTACTACCATTACTACCAGACTGGAGCGCGTCCGGAAAAAACTTAAAAGTCCCAAAGTAGAAAATTTTCAAATTGATCTAGAACTGATTTCATTAATTAATAAGCTAAAGCTGGCTATTACTAATTTGAAAAAAAATAAGAGTTAAATTTTTGTGGTCCCAGTACAACTCCGTAAAAGTGTAAGATGGCCAAATAAGGAACGAGTACTAGGACCGAGGTAGTTTATAGCAAAAAAAAATGAAAAAATTGTGACGAAAATAAAATTTTTTTATCCTTATTTTGTTAGTTTTTTTTAAAATAAAAAAAAACGAATCAACCTTTAATTGAAATAATTTAGTTCTGGGTCTGTAGGTAAGAAAGTAGGCTAGCAAGTCCAGCGATGATAATTTGGCCATCTAAAGAAAACAGCATGTGAGGATAAACCCCAACCAGCCACCAAATAGCAGTTATGATAATATACCAAACAATACTTATTTTGCTGGTACGAATAATTTGCTCCCAATTAATTTTTTTTGGTTTTTCTTCGGTCATGTTTCAAAATAGTAAAGGAATTTAATCATTTCGTCATTCCTTTTTCGCAGTAGTGATATCTGCAAATAGCATTACTCAATCTAACACAAGATAATTATAAATTTATTATGACACAAACTATTAAAATAAATTTATTTAGCTTAGCTTGCATAGCTGTTTTATCAGTAGCTATCCATTACTTTGCTTAATAAAGAAACTGTTGCTTAGGAAAGAAAAGGATAATCAGTATATCCTTTTTCTTGGCCACCGTAAAAAGTAGATCTATCATATTTAGTTAGTTCTGCTTTTTTAGCAACCCGTTCAGGAAGATCAGGATTAGATATAAACCATCTTCCAAACATAACTGCGTCCGCCTTATTATCTTGAAGTGCCTGTTCCGCAGTCTCAGGAGTATAACCACCAGCGGAAATAAATATTCCATTAAATTTATTTTTAAATAAATCAGAAGTGCTCGGAGCTGCAGCATTCAGTTTATCATCTCCACCAGCTGATGAAGCTCTAGGTTCAATCATATCAATAAAAAGAATATTTCTTTTGTTTAGTTCTTCAATAAGATGATTAAATAAAGCAACTGGGTCTGAGTCGCTCATGTCATTAAAAGTTCCGTAAGGGGATAATCGAACTCCCACTTTATCTTTTCCCCAAACATTCAAAACTGCATCTAATACTTCCAAAGGAAATCTTACACGGTCTGCAATTGATCCTCCGTAATCATCTGTTCGTTGGTTACTACCGCTTTGTAAAAATTGGTCTATTAAATAACCATTTGCCATGTGTACTTCAACACCATCAAATCCTGCTTCTTTGGCATTAATAGCTCCTTGTCTAAAATCTTTTACAATACTTTTAATTTCAGCAACCTCTAAAGCTCGAGGAGTTTTAATGTCTGTCGGTTTCCAATCTGCAGTAAATGTTCCACTGTTTTTAGCAGCTATTGCAGAAGGAGCTACAGGTAATTTTCCATCAGGCTGATGCGAACTGTGAGAAATTCGTCCTACATGCCACAATTGTAAAAATATTTTTCCACCTTTCTCATGAACAGCATCTGTAACTTGTTTCCAGCCAGCTACTTGTTCTTTACTGTGAATTCCAGGAGTTCCTGGATAGCCCTGACCTTGTTGTGATACTTGTGTTGCTTCTGAAATAATCAGACCTGCACTGGCTCTTTGAGCATAATACGTTGCATTTAATTCTTGAGGAATATTACCAGGTTGTGCAGAGCGCATTCTAGTAAGAGGCGCCATTATAATTCTGTTCTTTAAAGTTATTTTTCCAAAGGGTAATTCTGATAAAAGTTTCATAATAAGTTTTTTTAATGATTAGGTTACACTAGGTAATTATTAACTTGATAAATTCAAGTATCTTTTAGGAAAGATATTTTTTAAAAAAATCGATTGTTCTATTCCAGGCAAGTGTTGCAGCTTTTTCGTCATATCTTGGCGTTGTATCATTGTGAAAGCCATGATTTACTTTTGGATAGATATAAGCAGTGTAATTTTTTTTATTTTTCTTTAGGGCCGCCTCATAAGCTGGCCAACCTTCGTTAATTCTTTTATCTAATTCAGCATAATGTAATAGAAGAGGTGATTTAATTTTAGGTACATCTTTGTCATCAGCCTGTCTGCCATAGAAGGGAACAGATGCAGCAAGTTCAGGATAGGCAACTGCTAATGCATTACAAACGCCGCCTCCATAACAGAATCCTACACAACCTATTTTTCCCGAATTATCTTTTCTAGATTGTAAATATTCAAAGCCTGCAAAAAAATCGTTCATTAATTTAACCGGATCTACTTCACTTTGTAATTGTTTGCCTTTCTCATCGTTTCCAGGATAACCTCCTTTGGAAGTAAGGCCATCTGGCGCTAAAGCTAAAAATCCAGCTTTTGCAACTCTTCGTGCAACATCCTCTATGTAGGGATTTAAACCTCTGTTTTCATGCACTACTAATACGGAAGAAATTTTGCCAACCGTTTTGCTAGGCATCACCAAATAAGCCTTTACTGTTCCATTTCCTTTAGGAGAAGTGTAGTTGATGTAACTCGTCTTAATATCAGGATCATTAGCTTTGACTTGTTCAGCTAAAGCATAATTAGGATTTAGTATGTTTAAAATAGCAGCAGCAGTCAAACCACCAATGGCAAATTTATTGGCATTTTTTAAAAATTCTCGTTTGCTGATTTTTCCATGCGCATAAAAATCATAAAGATCTAGAAGTTCTTGGCTAAAATCTTTAGCAGTAAGTCTGGTCATAGCAGGAGTATTAGAATACTCTTTTTATTTGTAAAGCGTATTTACTATCTCTAAAAAAAGAGTATTAGAGCCACTAACCTTAACCGGTAGGATATTATGGGAAAAAGCAAAGACGTAAAAAAAGAAAAAAAGAAACCAAAAAGCACTGCACCAAAAGTAAGTAAATCTAAAAAGCAGTACTAATTGTTTTTATTAAAAGGACGCTCATGCATAAGCAGGGCGTCCTTTTTCTTTCCAAGTATAAAAATAATCTATAGATAGTTATTATGTTGAAAGAAAATCTTCATTGGATCTTATTAGGTATCGCTGTTGGAATTGTTTTTTATTTAGCAGATAAATACATTTTTTAAATTACACCATGCAAATTGAAATTATTTCTAAGTTATTTGAAATAATTTTTCCTGTTTTTTTTATTATTGGCATCGGTTATTTTTTTGGAAAAAAAAATCCTAATTTTGATAACAATATTATCACTAGTTTTGCAGGAACAGTGGGAGTTCCTTGTCTTCTTTTTTATTCTTTAACATTAAGTGGAATTGATTTTCATATTTTTGTTAAATTTGCAGGCATCACATTGATCTGCATCGCTTTATTTGCAGTTATGGGAGCGATTGTATTATTTTTTCTGCAACGAAATATTTTAAAAGAATTATCTCCTATTTTGTTACCTAACATGGGAAATATGGGTCTTGCTTTTTGTTTATTTGCTTATGGACCTGAAGGGTTTTCTATTTCAAGTGCGATTGCTTCTATGGTTATGATTTTGCATTTTACCTTAAATATTTTTTTAGCTAAGGGGAAATTTTCTATAGGTCCCATGGTTAAATCTGTTCCTTTATATGTCATTTGTATAGCTGGATTTTTTTTATATTATAAAATTCCCATTCCAAAATTTGTAACTAACACCACTATGTTAGTAGGTTATACTGGAATTGTTTTAATTCTTATTTCTCTAGGAGTGGCATTAGGAACCCTTAAAACCGTAAGTATAAAAAAAACTTTAGTTATTTCTTTAGCAAGATTAATCGGTGGTCCGATCATTGCTTTTGCCGTGATTCAATTTTTTTCTCTTTCTGGTTATCAAGCAGGAGTTTTGTTTATCCAGTGTTCTATGCCTGCAGCTGTACTTACTTATTTATTAGCAAAAATGTATTCGCCCAAGGAAGAAACAGATAATATTGCAAGCGTTATAGCCGCCTCCACTACTTTATCTATTTTTACTATACCGATTATTATTTTTATTGCGTTAAAGTATTTTTCTTAAGTATTTTTTAGTATTGAAAGAATACCTTTAATATTTTTTCGTTGTCGTCTTTTTTTAATTTTTTGTTGATAGGTTTTTTTCTTTTTTTTTAGTTTCATTAACAATTACTGCAGATCCTCTTTTTCCGCTTTTTTTGAGATAATTAAAGGAAAGATAATAAGGGCAAAAATAATAATCATTCCTAGAATGATTAGGACAGTCCAGTTCATTAAGATTTATCGAATGACTTTGCGCTTTTTAAGATTGCTTCTACTTTGGAATAATTAGCAGAGGATAATGTTTTTTTAGGATCAAAATAAGCCTTTTCAATTTTGGTCATATCGTAATCAATTTCTTTTAACAGTTCGATCCCTTGCTCATAATGTTTTTTCATAGCAAAAGCCAAACCTCTCAATTTGATCTCATTTTTTTCGCCAGCAATTTGTTTTGAAATAGCGCTCACTTCTCTAAGGTGCTTGAAAGCCTTTTCTTCAATTTGCTTGTTCTTCGATTGAAAGATTTTGGATATAAATTTAAACACTAGTTCCTCTCATTTCT